>JAABUS010001468.1_pt1 | contig 51039 bp, 39 predicted proteins | sample 5560161 | NCBI WGS metagenome assembly JAABUS01 (sample SAMN10711885, study PRJNA513376) | rock metagenome | isolation source: Antarctica rocks | place: Antarctica: Victoria Land, Trio Nunatak nord | collected 2016-01-04 | reverse complement strand
TTTCATTCAGGCATTCAGCGATTAGCAACAAGGCGTCTGCATACCTGTATACCGGAAAATTATCATCGGTATTTCCCCTGTTCACAAATCCATGATTGTATTTGATTACATGCGGAGCATTTACAAAAACACCGTTATTCATATATCCCATACTCATCGAGGCTTCCTTTCTTAAATCGCCTGGCTCGTATGCGCTGATGAGGTCAGCAGTGGGTGTATTCCACCCTGCATTAAGGGTGAGGGCCGTACCCGGATCACCGGTTACATTGCTGCCTGACGCTGTCGGCGCGAAGGTGTACATAAAATTACTGGCGAGACTGGCCTGGCTGCCCAAATATTGAATTTCAAATATGGACTCTGCGTTGTTTTTATTCTTAGGATCAAAAATGGCCTTATAACCGGAAAGCAAATTGTATCCAAGGGTTTTCATTTGCTGTAGATCAACTAAAGCTTCGGTGAATTTTTTCAGGGTCATCAGCACTTCCGCCCGCAGTATGCGTGCTGCTCCCCGGGTGGCCCGGCCAAGGTCTTTTCCCGTGTAAGATGAAGGAAGGTTGGTTACGGCTGCCTCCAGGTCAGTTAGTATGAGTTCATATATTTTCTCTTTCGTTGCCCTTCCCCCGGAAAGGGAATTTGATGCCGATTGTATTGAAGTGATCCGCAACGGCACTCCTCCAAATTGCCTGACAAGCTGGAAATAATAAAAGGCTCTTAAAAATTTTGTTTCCCCGGTATACTGCTTTTTTATCGCATCGGACATGCTGACCGCTTCAATGTGATCCAACACATCATTACACCTGGATATACCGATATAGCTTTGTTGCCAGAAATTCCTGACATTATCATTCGTAGCAATGGTCAGGAACTGATCTATGAGTTCTCTTTGTTCGCCTCCTGTGTTGGTTTGAAAATTGGAAGTATTATCAGAGCGCATCTCGCCAAATACCCAATAGCTGTTCACACCCAGGATCCTCAACGTACTGTAAGCTCCATTAAGGGCCTGTAAAATTTCAGCCTGGGTTGAAAAGAATTTACTGCCATTGATAGTGGCTTCAGGGCCAACGTCTAAAAAGCTTTTTTTGCAGGAAGGGATGACGAGAGTTGCTATCATGACTAACGCCAATATCTGGTAACAATACTTTTTCATATTCATGTTTTAAATAATCTGTAATATACCGGTTAAAACGTTAGGTTAATACCAAGGTTTATAGTGCGTGCTACTGGGTAATTTCCATAATCGGCTCCTGGGACCAAGGCCTGACTCACCGTGTTTCCAGCTAAAGAATTCCGGATCGCATCAGGATTTGCCCAGCTGTATTTTGTTAATATAGCCAGGTTTTGACCACTGGCATAAATCCGTGCTGTTTTGATTGCCCTGGTATGCGAGAGTATTTTGGGCGATATCATATAACTCAGGGTTACGTTCTGTAGCCTGATATAAGACGCATCTTCCACCCATGATGAATTAACGTCCCGCCACATCACCCTTCCCCCGGTTGTTGCCGGCGTTTTTCCGTCTCCGGGCTGTGATGGTGAGCGCCAACGGTTCATCACATATTTCCTGTCAATATTGAATTGAGCAGGGAAGGCTATGCCTTCATTATTATTATGGGTCTCATTGGCGGTTCTGAGGATTTGACCTCCCTGCACACCTACCAGGATAACGCTTAGGTCCACATTCCTGAAGTTGAAATTATTGCTAAGCCCCCAGGTAAAGCCGGGCTGACTTTTACCAATCACCGTAAAATCTTTTATCTGTTCAATGACGCCGTTTCCATCCACATCTTTGTATTTGATAGAACCCACTACCGAAGTGTTGTTTTTGGGTGACTTGGCCAGGTCCTCTGCATCTTTGTATACTCCTAAGATCTGGTAACCGAAAAATTGGCCAATTGGCTTTCCTACTTCAGTGACATGAGTATATCCGCCCTCACCGCTTCTTCCACTGTAAATGGTTTTATTCTGATCATTCAGGGCAAGCACTATATTCCTGTTAAATGAAATGTTAGCCCTTGAGTTCCAGGTGAATTTTCCAGTTAAATTCTGACTGCTCAGCGAAAACTCCAAACCCCTGTTACGCACTTTTCCCAGGTTAAAAATAGCATTTGAATAACCCGATGATAAGGGAATTTCATTATTCAGCAACATGGATCTGGTGATCCTGCTGTAGTAATCTGCCGTAAAAAGGAGCCTGTCTTTAAAAAGGCCAAGATCCAGGCCAGCATCATATTGGGCAGATTCTTCCCAGGTGAGGTCAGGGTTATTTAATGAAGTAGCCACCCTGCCACCAGCCAGCTGGCCGCCAAATACTGCATTTGAAGTACCGATATTAGAGATCCAGGTATAATTACCAATGTTGAAATTTCCGGCCAACCCATAGCTGGTACGAAATTTAAGGTTGCTTATCCCTTTTATATGCTGGAGAAATTTTTCATCCGAAGCTTTCCATCCCAGCGCTGCTGAAGGGAAATGACCATACCTGTTGTTCGGCCCGAATCTGGAAGAGCCGTCTGAGCGGCCGGTAGCGGTAATGATGTATTTATTTTTATAAGTATAATTCAGCCTTGCCAGGTATGAGATTAGCGACCATTCCTGCACGTCCTGGTTGTAAGCGGGAATAATAGCTGCTGCATTAATGGTTTGAACAAGGTCATCGGGATAGTTGTCTGCGTTGATCTGCATAAAATCACTGTGCTCATGTTGCGTGGTGTATCCAACTACCGCTTCTATACGGTGATCGTCTTTAACCTGTTTATTATAGGAAAGCAATATTTCTGAAAGCCAGTTAAAGCTGGAAAAGTTTGTACTGGTAGAAGTAGGAACAACGGGCGGCGGTAAAAATATTCCGCCTACAGTAGAGGGATTGAAAAGAAAAGATGAGCCGTTACTGTAGTCAACGTTGAAACTGTATTTGGCTTTCAGGCCGTTGATGATCTCATACTCGGCGAATATGCTTCCCAGGCCCCTGAATTCTTTTCGTTTGGTGCCGGCAAATTCAAGGCTGTTGAGTGGATTGGGAGCGGGCCTTCCTCCGCCTTCTATAAACGGCACCCTTTTACCATTGGCATCTTTGACAGGTACCAGCGGGCTCAGCCATAGGCTGCGCACAATGATGTTGTCCCTGTAGAGGGAGCCTTCACTATCGCTCAATCGCTGGATACTGTTAGAGGGCGCCAGGATAAATCCAAGCTTCAATCTTCTGGTAAGATTTACTTCAAAATTTATCCTGGCAGCATAGCGTTCAAAACCCGTATAACGCACGACACCATCCTGGTTTACGCGGCCAAGAGAAAAAGAATATCTGGAATTTTCCGAACCGCCGGAAACACTGGCGTTTATACTGCTTTGGGGCGCAGTATGTAAAATTTCCTTATACCAGTTAGTGCCTTCACCGTACTGAGCAGGGTTCTTCAGGTATTGCGGAATATCTGCATCTGTAGCTACACGGCCTTGAAAAGCAATATAGTCTGTGATCCATTCTTTTTGATATTGGGCATATTCAGCGCCATTGAGTACAGTAGGACGGCCTTTTTCCGGTACCGTCTGCCACCCGGTATAGGCGCTGATTTCCACTTTGGGAGGGCCGCTTCGGCCTTTTTTGGTGGTAACTACCACAACACCATTAGATCCTCTTGAACCGTAAATGGCCGTAGAGGAAGCATCTTTCAATACTGTAATTGATTCAATATCATCCGGGTTAATCAGATTTAGCGGATTGGATGTTTGCCCGAAAGATCTGGTTATTGGAAAACCATCAATGACAAACAAAGGGTCATTCCCGGCTCCAATTGAACCGGCACCCCTAATCCGAATAGATGTACCTCCGCCAGGGATACCGGTTGCAGCGCTCACCTGCATACCTGCCACCTGACCAACCATTCTTTGATCAACACTTGAAACCGGAAGATCTTTTGTCTGTGCCGCCGTTATCAATCCCACTGACCCGGTAAGGTCCTTTCTCTGCTGGGTTCCGTATCCTATCACAACCACCTGATCTAATGCCTCAGTTGAAAGATTTAATTTTACTACCAGGGATATAGTAGTTTCTGCTTTTATATTGTAGCCGGATAAAGTCTGCGATTCATAACCAACAGCGGAAATGATGAATGTATAAGGCCGTCCGGCAGGGAGTCGTGTGAAACTAAAGACACCGGAACTGTCAGTGCTGGTGCCGGATGTAAAATTAGTTATTGTATTTTTAACTACAACGGATATGCCGGGGAGTGGTTCGTTTGTATTGTTATTTTGAATCAATCCTCGCACCACGCCGGTTTGCACTTGTGAGTGGGCAAGGAAGGATTTTAAAAGAAAGATTACAAGGACAGAAACGCAGGAAGCTGTTGATCTAAAAGTATGAAATAGCATATGGCATGCAGTTTATGTTAGTTGATATAAAGTTGCCGAGAGAAGGGTGAGGTGATACCGGAAAATTCACAGGGAATTAATGAAGTTATAAAATAGCTTTTTACTTTTAATAAATATCTTCATTATACTGATTCTCTTTCACTATTTACCAGGTTACCAATATGATCAAAATAGAATTACCTCTACCTAAGGAAAAATTATGTTTTTGTGTTAATGTCAATGCCTGATTGATCTGTTATAAGTTGAGAAAATAATTGTCATGTCCCGGAATTACAATATTAGCAATGGAAGCAATTTTTTTCATTGACCGTTTAGATTCTTCCATATCCAAAGCTTTGAAAAACATAATTCCCTCATCCCAAAAATCCTTAGTAGCAACCGAATCACCTGCGGCAAAGATCGATAACCCTTTGTGATCGAAACGTAAACCAGTATGACCAAGGGTGTGACCTGGCGTAGCTACAACATCAATAGTGTCAAAGATTGTATTTCCGGCGGGCTCAACCATTTTAGGATACTTTGCAGTACTGTTTATTGCTGAAGCTACCTCCTTGCCTGCCAGCCATTTTGCCTTGGGAAAACCAGGTAATCCAACATGATGATCACCATGTTCATGTGTAACGAATGCTACATCAATATCATCTGGTGTCAGCCCGGTTCTTCTTTTTAATTCTTCAGCCATTGCCTTTCCATCTTCCAATGAAGGATCTACAATAACGTGAAAATCCTTTCCTGAAATAATTGTTGTGGTGCAAATTACCGGACGTATAGCTTTTTCATCACTCTCACCCCAATATTTGTTTCGGGAGAGGTTGCCGATAGTAATAATATCCCAATGAGTAATTTTAGAATTTTGGCTGCCTTTTAAATTAAGTGTGTGAACTGATTTATCTGGCAATATCTTCTTCGCACATCCTATGCCTGAAAGGCCCGCAATTCCTAATGCTGTGCATATGAAATTCCGTCGTTTAATTTCTTTCATACTATAATGTGATTGTTTTAAAGTTCTTGTTCCTTTAAGAGTTTTTTTAATACCTCCAGATCTTTCTTCATTGCCGTGAAAACATCCTTTTTTGGTATTGTGAGGGTTTTAGTTCCGTTTTCAGCGCCACCCAAAGCATAGTCGCACATAACGGTTATTGGACCAGTTATACCGTATTGTTTAATCAGCCCGAAGTATTTCTTAAAATCGACCATCCCTTTCCCTAGCGGTACTGGTTTTATTTGCCAGGAAACATTATTCTTCTCCCAGGAAAAATCCCGGATAACCAAAGTCCGGACATACTTATGTATTAACTTTAAATCAACAGGCCAGGAATAAGCTCCGGCAATTGTTGAATGTTTTATATCAAATTGACTTCCTATATATTCCGGATCAAGATCCTTTATAGTGAGCCATAAATCCCAAATTGATGATCCGAATCCTTCATCTGAATGGTTTAAATAGTCACTATGGAGACCATACTGTTTATTTATTGCAGCAATACCAGCGAACTTTGATCTGATAACTTCGAGGTTTTCAGGTATTTCCAAATTTTGCTGGTAATTTATTCCTCGAGTACGGTAATAACGAATATCAAGAGCTGCTGCAGTTTTTAATATTGCTTCGGTTAAAGGGTTATTTACATCTTCAATTTCTGTACTTATCATATAAATTTTGATCCCCTCTTTTTTCGCAGCCTCAACGGCCTTAGGCAAATCTTCCGTAACTCTCTCAGGCAACACATGACCATCTTTTCGTACCGTGAGATCAATACCATCATATCCCATTTCAGCAACTGCTGATGCCATCTGCTGGTAATTCATCCATTGTAAATGTTTAGAAAAAATACAAATTTTCATTTTCCCATATTCTGTTTTTTTTAAACCATTTTCAATAGGTAATATGTTAGCATTTTCAAAGCCAAACAATTGCATTGACAAACCGCCGGAAGCCAACAAAGATGATGTGATGAATTGTATACGTGTCATAAAATTTAAATCAAATAATTATTCAAAAACTTTGTTTACTTGTTTCTTACATTACTTTTATTGCGATTGAAGAAGAAACTTTTATTTAAGTGTGAATGGTACCAGATCCCACTGCCAGGTTAGTGTCGTGTCAATCATAAAATGTCGTATGAATTTCTGATAGCTATCAGCCGTCAGCCGTCAGCTATCAGGAGATCAAAGCTGATATGTTTTCCTCCTGACAGCTGATAGCTAACGGCTGATAGTAAAAGCGTCAATTTATGTTTGACATCACACTAGTCATGTCAGTATTTTTAATGCAGGTAGTTGCCTCATCCCACCACTTCTTTCCCTTTGTCTCTGAAACTCTTTATTTAATTTTCACAGTAACAGATTGACTCACGGCCCAGACCGCTCCAACTATACAAAGAGGCATAAAATAAGAAACTTAAAGAGCGCTTAGTCAGTCTTATATCTTAAAGATGCTTTGACTAAACGACATGACTCATGATATGACTATAACTTCATGATCAAGGATTGATTTTATTTCGAATGTACTGAAGCCACTGGCAACGGTTGGTACAATCTGTTGTTTTGAAACCAGTAGCTTAAGGTTCTTACCACTCATCGATTTTGGCATTTTTACCTTTACTTTTAGCGGCCCGATGGCGATTAATTCGTCTAACGGCTGACGCCAGGTAGCAGCGCTGGTAAGGTTAACTATATGCAGTACCATCCGACCAGCTTGTTGGTATAAATGGCAATCTACCAATCCCGCTCCTTCAACCGACATTGGTAAGTCTTCTTTGGCGCACCAACGCATTATGTTGGCTAATAAATTTCCATGATCAGGAAGATTAAATCGTCCAAACTGGCCGTCAACATCAGCAGGTAGGAAGGCGATCCGGGCTCCCTGGGGGTTCGAACGGATAATGACCCCCGGGATATCAGTTACAGGTTCCCGCATGTAAGATTTTTCCGGGGGATAAGTCGGGAACTGGGGGATATAGGTCATCAGTACTTCAGCACCTGCATCCACATTCAGGGGGTGGAGCAAACCGCCATAGGGTATTATATCAGTTTCGTCAAAACCTTTAAGAATGGGATGACGTTTACCCTTAATAACGGGCTCCTTACCTGTTTTGGGACCTATCATTTGTGAACGAAGTTCAGGGGTTAAACGCATGTAAGTATGATAAGCATCCCTTGCCATTTTTTCCGCAGGAATATCCTCCTTTGACACTGGCTTTGTAACGTGAGCACCAAAAATATCGGACAAGGCAAAATCAGAGCGGGGATCCCCCATTTCATCATATAAGCTGCTACTGCCGGTAGCAATGAGGCTACCTCCACGGTTCACAAAGCTTCGTACCGCAGCTACCTGCTCATTAGTCATTAGCCCCAGATTCGGCAAGACCAGCAAGGAGAACTGGCCCGCATCGCGGTTAATGTGATCGGCATGAACCGGCAAGTAAGGTATCCTTGCCCGTACCAGCGCTTGGGTTATTCCACGCCAGGGAAGTTCTACCAACTCTTCAGCCTCGTCTCTTCCGTAAAAATCTGTATTCTCCTGAGACCAGACAACTCCTATATTGGCAACCGGTTTACGGTTAATCAGGTATTCTTCATTGTCTTTATGCCAGCGCATAATCGGTTGAGCCGTATGATACATCCTGCGATCTTCGTGATAGGCAGCAATCATGTGCCACCAGGGTTGTATTCCTCCTGCAATGCCATTAACCATCCACATTCTAGCTTCAGCCGCTGGTTTGCTTGCCAGCCTGAACCAGGGTTTTTGATGATTGTACATGGCCATGCTTTCGGGTGCCAGCTTGTTCCATCCTAATAATCCATGAAGCAACTTGCCGATTTCACCATTGTGTTGAAATCCTCCCATATCAGACCTGGATTGATCATCCAGCATAATGATATCAGCCCTTTTTGCGATTTCTTTATAGTCGCGAAAACTTTTGCTCTGACCACTAATTGAGCCACTATTCATACCCGACCAGGTGCAATTGACCCCACCAATAGCTTTAGTAGTGCGGTTATTCAAGTCCCATATTTCAAGACGGCGGTCATAGTTCCACCTTATCCATTGTTTATACACCTTATCATCCCAGTTTTTTTTGACAGGTATGCTTTGCCCGGTTTTGTTGCGAAAACTTTTTTTGCAATTTTCACAATAACAAATGGATTCGCGCCCCAAACCACTCCAACTGTTGTCGGTAAATCCTTCCGGATGGTACATCTGAGCAATCTCTGTAAGAACAGCCGGAAGGTGTTCCTGGTAATAAGGACTGTTGACGCATGAGATAAAGAGGTCAGCTGCTTTATAAGGTTTTCCTGTGACATCAACACAGAACCAATCAGGATGTGCCTGGTAAAATTCTTCATGTGCCCGGTTTGAATCCATACGTGCAAATACAACCAGCCCATCTTCTTTTGCCGCTTTACTCAGTTCACCAAACAGGTCACGGTCACCAAGGTATTCTGCTTTACGATGCAGGGGTATTTTGGTGGGATAATAAGCAACTATTCCTCCGGCGTTTACCACAATACCTTCTGTGTGCGTCTGTTTCCAAAAATTCCTCCACCAGGGAATGTCGTATTGAGCAGGATCCTTTTCAGTGATATTTATCTGGCCCCACCGGGTCACTTTTTCAAACCATGGTAAATTTTTATCTGGTTTTTCAACCAAGGATAAGTCTTTCGCATCTAATTTAAAAGGGTTAGTGGTGGCCAGAACTGCTGTTGCCGCCATTGTGTTCTTTAAAAAATATCTCCTGCTTTTTTTATAATTATTCATTTAGTGCATTTTTACTCTGACGGATGGTAATTATTTTGTTTATAATAAAATACATAAGAAACGGGATGACGAATTAAGGCATTATAAGAATGCATTACAAAAAGGTCTTCTATTTAATATAATTTGGATACAAGCTAATTTTATAAATTGAGTACTTGTGTCACTTCCTAGTACATGTTCATATTCGTTCGCGCAACAAATGGATACGGTAGAATAATTAATTCTAAATTTAAAAGTTAGTAACTAATTATATCCTTTATTTTGAGGATATATTGATGGATTATTTATTAATTGGATCTGGCTTAAAGGGACAGGAAAAACAGTCATGTAGGGTAGCATGCCATATTTTTGCATCACTGCATAAGCTTGCCCCGTTCGAAGCAAATCAAACCATCTTACACCCTCGAAAGAAAGTTCTAATCTTCGTTCCAGATATATTTTATCACGTGTATCTTCTTTTGTTGTATTGGAATACCCTGCTAAACCAGCTCTGGTTCGAACCATATTTAAATAGCCAAGCGCATCATTGGTTTTACCGTTTTCATTTAATGCTTCAGCATACATTAATAAAACATCTGCATAACGTATCACTTTCCAGTTGGCTCTACTATCATTGGCAGCTACTACTGGAGTAATGTATTTTTTGGTATATGTCTGATTGGTATTTGATGGCAATTTTATAAAAACAGAATCACGATTAAAAAAGCCGCCCGTTACGCCTACAGTAACATCCTTTCTGCGATCTTTTGGATCAAATAAATTTATTAATACCTGGGTGGGGGAATTTTGCTCATCTCCATTTCCACCTATGCCAAAAAAACTGGTAAATGGTTGACTATTTGGTGCAAAAGCATTCGTAAGCCTGCTTCCTTCTCCTATTCCCTGTTCATATTCAATATCAAAAATATATTCGCTATGGTGTTCATTCTTCGTATAATCAAATAAATCGTTATAGTTTGGCAAAAGGGAATAACCAATAGTAGTAACCTCTTGTAACTTGGCTTCAGTTTTTTGAAAATCTTTTAAGGTTAAATATACTCTGCCTAGAATAGCCTTGGCTGCACCTTTAGTTGGTCTTCCAGCGTCATTCCCTGAATACTTTAAAGGTAATCCGTTTTCTGCTGCCAGTAAATCCGGAATAATAACTTTAGCATATATATTATCCAAATTTTCCCGGCCTTTTTGATACCCTTCCTCAATAGATAAAGACGTAATTATCATAGGAACATCCCCAAAAATCCTAACAAGGTCAAAATACGATAATGCACGAAGAAATTTTGCTTCGGCTATGTATCGTTCTTTATTTTTCACAACTGATACATCTACATCTTTTATTTTTTCCAGAATAGTATTTATACGAAATATAGCCTGATAATAATTTTGCCAGGTAGAATGCATTAATGGGTCGGAACTGCTTATAACAAAAGCATCAGAAAATGACCAGCTATTGTTTTTATATATTGACTGCCAGGAATCATCACCACGAACATCACCGAAAATATAAAAATTTTGATACTGCTGTTGTAAAGTATTATACGTGGCAGTTAAAGCATCCAGATAATCTTTATCTGTTTTGTATACCACATCAACACTTACTGAAGATATAGGAAGTAAATCAATAAATTTCTTGCTGCAAGACATCATTAATATAGATGAACAAGCTAAAATTCTAATTATAAGTAATTGCTTCATGACTTTCAATTTTACATAATAATGATACGACACTAAAATGATACGTTTAGTCCCACTATTACACTTTTCGCTAAAGGATAGTTGTAATCATCCACTCCCGGAGTTAATGGATTATTGCCACTGCTAACTTCAGGATTAAAAAAACTAAACTTTGTAATTAATAATGGGTTAGTAGCAGTTATATAAACTCTAAGAGAGCTGATGGATAGTTTCTTTGCAACCTGGTCACTAAATGCATAACTTAGGTTGATATTATTGATACTGAAAAATGACCCATCATCAAGAAACCTGGTTGATTTTTCGCGAAGTCCTCCAGTCGGATTATTATTCGGCCTGGGACTTTCACCATCACCCGGTTCTGTTTCCGATTTCCAGTAATTTTTCACTTTTGATAATTGTTTATACCGCGCTCTTGTATATAAATAATTATCACTGTTACTATAGACCTTATTCCCTTGAGATCCTTGAAGATTGATACTTAAACTGATAGCGCTGAATGTAAAAGTATTCGTCATTCCATAATAAAAATCGGGATATGGAGACCCTATGATTGTTCTATCAAAGGTATTAATTATCCCATCAGGTTTTCCACTGGGCCCCGAGACATCCTTAAACCTTACATCTCCAATACGTGACCTGTCAGAAGCTCCAGGATTGAAAACCGGACCGGCGTCTAATTCGCCCTTAGTTTTAAAAACTCCGTCTGTAACATATCCGTAAAACATCCCAATAGGCTCTCCTATCTGAGTTATGTTATAGCTGCTTACAATGGGCGCCCCTTCCGGGCCTAACTTTGTAACTTTGTTTTTAAACGTAGAAATATTGAAGTTAGTCGTCCATGTAAACTTTCCAACAAGATTTTTTGTATCTAATTCGAAATCCCATCCTTTATTCTGAACTTCCCCGATATTTACTAATGATGTATTAAATCCTGTGGTAAGTGGAACAAAAACATTAAGTAAAAGATTATGATTGATTGTCTTAAAATAATCTGCAGAAAAAGATATCCTGCTTTTAAATAAGCTTGCATCAATACCAATGTTAAATGATCGCTGCTTTTCCCATGTCAACAAAGGATTAGCAAATTGCATTGGAGCTGACCCTCCGAACGCCATTCCTCCAAAAGGGTAAGATTCATAACCAATAGTAGCATATTGTGCATAATTACCGATATTGTTATTGCCAGTTTCACCATAACTGGCTCTTAGCTTCATATCACTAATTAAAACAAGCTTTTTCAGGAAATCCTCATTTGAAATTCGCCATGCTATGGCTGCAGATGGGAAATAACCGTATCTTTTATCCTTACCGAAACGTGATGAACCATCTGCCCGCATAGAAGCAGTTATATAATATTTGGAATTATAGTTATAATTAACCCTGGACAGATAGGAAATCAATGCCCATTCGCTCTCAGTTGAATTTCCCTGGAATATTATATTACTCGCCGCATTTAAGGTATAAACAAGATTATTGGGGTAACTTCTACTCCTAACAAAATTTGAACTACTTGTTTGTTTTTGGGTGGTATATCCTATTAAACCGGAGATGCTATGCTTATTGAAGCTTTTATTGTAGTTCACTGTTGTTTCTGTTATCCAGTTTAAATAACTCGATCTTTCGTCAGACCCATCTGCAACATTTGCAAAAATGTCAAGTTGTGGTATAAAATTAAAATAATGATAGTTAGCTGTATTAGCTCCTAACATAACATTCAGGCTAAGGTGTTCCGAAAATTTATATTCAGTATTTAGATTTCCTAAACTTCTCATTTGTTCTCCTTTTCTTTTTATTTCCTTTGCTATCGCTACAGGATTCCACACATTATTTGTTGCATCCTGGCCAAAACCATTAAAATAACTTCCGTCTGTGTTATATAATGGATACCAGTATAACCAGGTGCTTGCTGCGCCAATGATTCCCTCACCACCACCGCTTCCACCTGAAGATACAAGGTCATTATTAGTGGTATAAGCTGTATTTACATTTAACTTTATTGAAATCCTTTTTGATAATTTGGCATCCAAATTCGCCCGAAAAGAGTATCTCTTAAAATTGCTGGGGGATATTATACCATCCTGATCCAAATACTCGCCATTGACAGCGTATCTTACAGCATCATTTCCTCCTCTGGCAGATAAATTGTAACTCTGCTGGGGAGCTACCTGGAAAATAGCATTATAGGCGTTGGAATTGGTAGTGTTTCGTCCTTCAATAACGTCCATAATTGTTTTGGGTACCTGGTTAAACCATTTTAACGGATCTCCTGAAACATCCTTCCCAGCGTCAATATTCTGATTCCTAACCCCGTCATAGTAGTACGATGCCTGTTCCCGGGCAGTTAGAAACTTGGGAGTTTTTAATACTTTTTGCCAACCAATATAGGTGTCCAAACTGATTATACTTTTACCCGTCTTACCTCTTTTGGTATTGACGATGAGAACCCCATTTGCTCCACGCGAGCCATATATAGCTGTAGCTGAAGCATCTTTTAAAACATCGATTGTTTCAATGTCATTTGGATTTAGCATTTGTATATCGTCAGTAGGAAATCCATCTACTACGTACAGAGGAGATCCTCCCGCCGAAATGCTTCCGACTCCTCTTACCCTGATTTTCGGGGCTGCGCCAGGTTGCCCGGAAACGGATTGAACCTGAACCCCCGCTATCTTTCCTGATAAAGCCTGGTCAATCCGGGTTACTGCTAAATCATCGAGGTCTTTACTGTTCACAGATGCAACTGAACCCGTAAGATCCTTTCTCTTCACAGTTCCATATCCTACAACTACAACCTGGTCAAGTGAAGCCATAGTTGACTTCATTGTTACTTCTAAAGAAAGGCTATTATCTTCTTTTATATGGTAACCCGATAATGTTTGAGATTCATAACCTACTGTTGAAAATGTAAAGGAATAAGGGCCACCGTAAGATATTTTTGAAAAGGTAAAACCTCCCACACTGTTCGTACTTGTACCAGATGTAAAATTTGTTTTAAGGTTTCGTATAACAACTGAAACACCTGGAAGGGGTTCATTATTGTTATTTTGAACCACCCCTTTTACTACAGTTGTACTGGATTGTGCATGTAAGCTTGATACATTCAAGATAAAAGGAAGCGCCGTTAGTGCAAAGAAAGTAGCGCACAGGTTAATCAGATTGATTCTCATATAGCAACAATTTTTAATACTGTAATGAAAGTGGCTAACTGATATTCGGGTCAATTGTTATCTCACCTGCTATGAACTTTTTATTCTGTTGATAATGTCAAGATTGTTCAATAAACATACGTTCCTTGAAATCCCCCTAATGAAATTGCAATACTGCTGAACGTTCTTTATCGTTAGCCTTATAGCTGCCAGATCCCCCGTCCTTTTCATTTTTCCAAGTATTGCTTTGTTTTATTCGCTTGAATTTATCCAGCCAAAATAAATAAATAACTTCTATATTCAACACGGTCGATAATAGGAAACCTATTAATTTATCGAAATAATCACTATTTGCTAACTGCTATTAAATATACGTCTAAAGAAAGCTTTACCCCTACAAAAATTTTTTTTAAACTAAAAAGCCAGAAAAGATTACAATGACAAAAATGTGAGATAGTTTACAGCTTATTTTAAAGCGCGGCTCATTAATATTTCAACGGTCTTTATGGATAAAGTTTAAAGAAGATCTATTTTATGGCTCTCACATTCGAACCCTGTTTTCATAACTATTGCCGATTAACATATTTAACGGAACAATAGGATTTTTACCTGAGCGCTCTATATACTTTGGCTGATTAAATATCACCGCACAGTAATAATAAGTAAAGAGAAACAAAACTAATTTTCAATTATATTAAATTTACCAGAACAAATTATCAATTATAACAATAAAATTCTTAGTTTGAGCCGTAATAAAAATGATTTTTTGCTGATGTTCCGCTGGTGTATTCTGGCTGGTGTAATTCTATCGGTAAGTCCGCATATGAATGCCCAAAAAGGTGTAAAAACCTATTCGGTTAACAAGGAGGTTATTAAAAAGGGAGAAGCCTTATTTCAGCAACATTGTGCCGAATGCCACAATTTTAACCAGCGGGGTATCGGGCCCAATCTTGCAGGTGTAACAGGAGAAGCTTCCCCGGACTATTTAGCTAAGTTTATCGTTAACCCGCAGCAGGTTGTTAAAAGCGGTAATAAAAGGGCCAGCCTTTTATTCAAGGAGTACAAAGTGCCGATGCCGGCCCATCCTCAGCTTACCGCTTCAGATATAAATGCAATACTTTCATTTATCAATACACGTAAAAAGGCAACTGCCTCAGAAAAAGTAACTGAGCCAGCTACTGCAATAGATAACCCGGTATCTGCTAAAATCCCCAAAGCGGGGTTAACGCTTAAGCTTGAAGAATTTACCACCGCGCCAGTAACCTCAGATAAAAACCCGTTGACACGCATTAATCAAACATTTATGCTTAAAGGGGAAACTAAACGCTTGTTCATGCTTGATCTAAGGGGCAAGCTTTATGAGATCAAAGGCAAAAATTTTAACGTAGTAATGGATATGGCTAAGGAAAAGCCGGCTTTTATCAATGAACCGGGGCTAGGAACGGGGTGGGGGAGCTATGCTTTCCATCCGGAGTTTTACAAGAATGGCCTGCTTTATACAACTCATGCTGAAAAGAAAGGTTCGGCCCCGGCAGATTATGCTTATGCCGATTCCATACCTGTTGGTGTTCAATGGGTAGTTTCAGAATGGAAAATTAAAGACCCATCTGCGGATGTTTTTACAGGAGAATGCCGCGAATTATTACGCATAAATAATCCTTCTGTAATGCATAGTGTACAGCAAATAATATTTAATCCCTTATCAAAACCGGGTGATGCAGACTATGGGTTGCTGTATATTGGGGTTGGAGATGGTGGCTCTGCTGAAAATGGTTACCCCCAGCTTTGTAATGACAATACACAGATCAGAAGTTCTGTTTTGCGCATTGATCCTGCAGGCCGGAATAGTCTTAATGGGAAATATGGTATCCCTGCCATAAACCCTTATGCTAACGATAACAACCCAAAAACACTTGGCGAGATCTTTGCCCGCGGCCTCCGTAATCCTAACCGTATTACCTGGACACCGGATGGTAAAATGATCATCTCAGAAATAGGATTCAGTAATGTGGAAGAAATTAACCTGGGCAAAGCAGGGGCAGATTACGGCTGGCCCGCCCGGGAAGGCACCTTTGTGTTGAACCTCGCCAGTAAGACGAATAAAATATATGCTTTGCCAGTTCATGATGATCCAAGATATACATACCCGGTTGCGCAATATGATCATGATGAAGGAAATGCTATTTCCGGGGGGTTCGTTTATACCGGTAGTATTCTATTACTTAAGGGTAAATACATTTTTGGTGACATTGTAAAAGGACGGGTTTTTTATGTAGAAAGCAGCGAGTTAAAGTTTGGGCACCAGGCTGTTATCAAAGAATTTGACCTGCAATTCAATGGTATGAAATCTACATTTGTTGATATGGTTAAAAATGCCAAGGCTGATTTGCGTTTTGGAATGGGAGAAGATAATGTGCTGTTTATTTTTACCAAAACAAATGGCAAGATGTGGAAAGTGGCAGACTGTTTTCCAAATTAGACAACAAGTAAATGAGCATACTAAAAGAAATCATTATTTCATTTAGATGGTCTTCCTTTATTCAGTACTTCGGATCGAGGCCAAGCAGCTTTGCCGGATTCTCACGTGCCATAAGGTCTATTTCATGCCTGTTCAACCCGCCGGAAATAAGTGCCGCAATAAATGCCCGCATCCCGTCGGTGTGTAAAGGGTTGGCTTTCTGGCCCAGATCCGAGTCGATAAGAAAGTGTTCTGCGCCAACAGCCTGGATAGCTTGAACAAAAGCTGTTACGGACACGGGATTGCCAGTAGTTTTTGCTCCCACTAAACCGCCGGGTTGCCAGCAGCATTCGATTACTGCGCCCATTGCAGCCATTTGTTTCATCTGATTAATGGTTGCGCCCAGCAGCATAGCATGAGTCACAACAATCTTTTTAATACCAGCCTGCTTCGCAGCCTGGATAAGGATCAGCGATTCTGCGGGAGATGAATGGCCTGTTTCAAGCACGAGGTCGTTTTGTGCTATGATCTGAAATACCTCAGCAAGTTCGGCTACCGGCTTTCCTCTTTTAACTACAGGAACAAATTGCCGCGGTCCAGGCGGATTTTCAAAATTGTTTTCGGCGTCTTTAGTCGGTAACCAAACAACTTTGCCACGGTGCCCTTCAAATTGTACCATACGGCTAACGGCTTCGGCATTGATCCCGCCTACTGAACGATTCAGAACAATGCCGCCGAAAACTTCAATCCCGCCTGCTTCCTGCATGGCCAGCTCCGCCCTGTCCGCAGTCATGGTGTAATGGTTTTTGAGGACTATTCCCCTCATGCCCGCTTGTTTGGCAAGACGTACCAACTGCAAGTCGTTTATGGACCGCGCAGTAACATCCGGGCCGGTATGGCAATGAAAATCGATCACCCCCGCCAGTGAAATAGAATCAGCTGGAATGGCTGGCATGATATGCTGTTCTGAACTAATTGTTTGCTCACTCAGTCTGGCAATCTTTGTATTCTTCATTTGCGCCCATACCATAACCGTAAACAACAGCAGGATGCCAGTAGAAAATAATACCGCTTTTTTTACGAACATATTCATTTGGTTATTTATTCATTTATTTAAAAATAATTGATTAGCGCTAAAGGTGCGAAGAAATTTGGTAATGAAGTTTAGATGACGCGTGTAGATTCTTTAATATTGCGAGTTGGAAAAAATGGATATGGAGATACTAGTGTCATGTCAAGCATACTTTGTCGTATTAATTGCTATCAGCTGTCAGCTTTCAGCCATCAGCAGATCAAAGCGTAGTGGGTTTCCTCCTGATAGCTGACCGCTGACGGCTGATAGCTGTAATACGACGTTTTATAGTTGACATGACACTAGTGTCATGTTAAGCATGAAGTGTCTTATTGCTTGATGTCATCAGTCAGCTATCAGCAGTTAGGATCAACATGTAGGATATGCTTCCTCCTGATCGCTGATAGCAATTAATACAACATTTTATGCTTGACATGACACTATACTGCGCATGGGATAAAACAGTGAATCATATAGTTTGAAAAATTCAACGTTCTAAACAATCCTACTAATCTCCTTTAATCCATCCTGTCATCCCTTAATCTGACGAATCCCAATTCAGATACAGCACCGGTTTAAAAGTGATTATATAAAATTTATGAACCGAATGATTTTTAACTACAATACTAATACTAATCAACAACCATTCTGATTTTATTGAAAGTATCTGGAATGCGAAAAATAATATTACTTGTCTGTCCTTATGTTTGAATTAATAGGGAAGCCGAAAATCATATTTAAAAGGTTCCTTACAATCAGTCAACCTTTTTTATAAGGTTAAAATTTTCTGAGCTTTGAATGCAATTTCAATTATCAATGGTTCAGTAAAAAATCTTTTTTTGAACAATTTCTTTGGTTGTCAGTTTTTTATATTCATTACGACTATTGCAGTATGGCACAGAATAAATATGATATTATAATAGTTGGCTGTGGGTCCGGTGGGCTTAGTATTGGATTATTCATGAACAAAGCAGGCTTTAAAGTTTTGATGGTTTCTAAAAGGGATGATGATATTGGCGGCGATTGCCTGAATGATGGGTGCGTGCCCAGCAAAGCATTTATTCATGTAGCCAGAATAATACATAGTGCCAGGCAAGCAGAAAATTTTGGAATGCAGGTAACAGGCAAACCCAATATTAAAAAAGCTATGGATTACGTATATGGAAGGCAGGAAATTATTCGTGTTCGTGAAAATGCGCGTTGGTTAAGAGAGCAAGGTATAGATGTGGCGTTAGGTGAAGCTCACTTTACTAAAGCCGACGCTATTGAAGTAGATGCAAAAACATATAGAGGGAAAAAGATTGTGATTGCAACCGGTTCAACCCCCCAGAAATTAAAAGTGCCAGGTATAGAAAAAGTAAAATATTATGATAATCAAAATATCTTTCATTTAGAAAATTTACCGCAACGCCTGCTTATTGCAGGTGGCGGACCTATAAGTATTGAAATAGGACAGGCATTAAGCCGCTTAGGCAGTAAGGTTACAGTAGTACATAAAGGTGAAATGATACTGGAACATGATGACAAAGCAGTTACCAAAGTGTTGTACCAGCAATTGGAGAAAGAAGGATTGGAATTCATTTTCAATGCAGAGGTTGAGAGCTTTCCTTCTGCTAACGAAGCAATTATTAAATTAAAAGATGGTGGCATGAGAACGGTGGTTATGGATGCCGTATTTGCCGGCGTGGGAAGGCAGTTAAATACACAGGGCTTACAGTTAGAAAAAGCAGGTATAGTTGTAAAAGATAGTAAGATAGCAGTGAATAATTATTTGCGAACGACCAACAAAGATGTTTATGTATGCGGCGATGTGGCTGGTTCTCTTCAATTCTCTCATGCGGCAGAACAGCATGCACGCATACTGTTAAACAACTTTTTTTCACCTCTTAAAAAGAAGTTGAATAATGACCACATGTCGTGGGTAACCTTTACAGACCCGGAAGTAGCCACCTTTGGCATACAGGAAAAAGCGCTGAAAGAAAAAGGTGTAAAGTATCGCAGGCTTGAAACTGATTTTGATGAAGATGACCGTGCTGTAACTGATGATTACCTGTATTCAAAACTAATTTTATATATTTCGCAGGGAAGTTTTTTACATAAGGAAAAAATATTGGGAGGCACGATGGTAGCTCCCGGTGCAGGCGAACTAATTCAGGAGTTGATATTATCTAATACTTATAAACTTTCAATTAATACGATATTCAATAAAATATATCCTTATCCCGTTGCTGCACGCATTAACCAAAATGCGATTGTACAATATAAACAAGAAGGCTTGACAGAAGGGCTTAAAAAGCTTTTACAGATTGCCTTTAAAATAATAAGCTAATGGAATGGTTTGAAACTTTTAAAGACTGGTTTTTAAGCCTTGGCGATAAGTATAACGTCAATCCTTATATTTTTGGAAGCATCTATATTGGAGCCATTCCTTTCTTTTTTATTTGTTTAGGTTGGACTATAAAAAATATGAAGAAGAAAAAATCTTTTGTGATTCCCCTTTTACTTACGGGCCTGTTTTTTATTTCAGCTTATTTATACCTGATTGTGGCTGGCAAAAACATACCAGTGTGGGTATATGTTTTTATTGGGGTTATGGTTATATATGGACTCTACTCAACAGTGAAAAAGATAAAAGATAAAACAAGAACTTCTTCATAAAAAATATTATTTAAAGCTTCTTCTAAATTTAAAATCTATATGAAACCATCAGTTATTTTCTTTGACGTATATGAAACACTTCTGGATATGTCACCTTTACAAAAAAAGGTAAAAAATATTTAAACAGTAAACGTGGCTTCCGCGTTTGGTATGGAATGGTATTACAGTATTCTTTAGTAAATAATTGCACCAGTTCATATCATCATTTTTATGCTATAACCAATTTCACGTTAGATATGGCAGCATATGGTCTCGTTGAATAAATCAATGTAGTGAAAGAAACAATTATATAGTTTGAAATTATTAAAACTGTTATTTCCATTTATACATTCACAGATGATCAGTATCGTAATCCCAACATATAATGAACAGGAAAATATTGTAAGACTTATTCATTATCTCAAAAAGAATAGTAGTGGAAGCATAAAAGAGATTATTGTGGCAGATGGGGGAAGCGAAGATTGTACAGTGGAATTAGCTGGTCAGGCTGGTGCAATACCTGTATTATTCCCGGATAAATGCAGAGCAGCACAAATGAACTATGGCGCTTCCCTTGCAACAGGCGATATTTTGTATTTCATTCATGCAGATACATTACCCCCATCTTCTTTTGTAAAAGATATAGAAAAAGCGGTTGCAGATGGTTTTGGATTAGGCCGGTATCGTACAATATTCGACAGCAAAAGCTGGTTGCTCAAGCTAAATGCCTTTTTTACCCGTTTTGATCTTTTTATGTGCTATGGAGGTGATCAAACACTGTTCATTAAAAAGCACCTCTTTACTTTAATAGGAGGATTTAGTGTAGAGATGAGGATAATGGAAGATTATGAAATAGTGGAGAGAGCAAAAAAAAAGGCTAAATATAAAATTATGCAAAAGGGAACATTGATTTCTGCCAGAAAGTACGAAACCAATAGTTGGTTATCTGTACAAAAGGCCAATTATAAAATTGTAAAAATGTATAGGAATGAGGCTTGCCAGCAGGATATGGTAAAAAAATACAAGGAATTATTGAATTACAGGTAAGGTTAAATAATCAGGTTTTGTTTTAATTCTGTTTTAAGGACTTATAAGGATAAGCAATTTTTTATTATGGCGGAATTTATAACAGGTATTCAACAAGCAGGAATTGGCGTAACAGACGCAGAGGAAGCCAAGCACCTGTATAAGGAGATTTTTGGGATGAATGTCCTGATTTTTGAGGATAAGGCTCAAGCTACTTTAATGACTAATTACACAGGAGGTCAGTTACATCATCGGCATGCCATCCTTTCCCTCAATATATCAGGCGGTGGAGGATTTGAAATATGGCAATACACTTCCAGAAAACCTTCTTCCCCAATTGTTCCGTTAAGGTTGGGCGACCTTGGGTTATTTGCCATTAAAATCAAATCAAAAAATATTAAGGCTGCTCATGCATATTTTAGTCAACCAGGCCCGGCTAGAGTAACTGATATAATGATTGCCCCTGATGATCGTCCGCATTTCTGGCTTAAAGATCCTTATGGCAACCACTTTAATATTGTTGAAGGCGATGAATGGTTTAAAGCAGGTAAAGGTATATGCGGTGGTGTTGTTGGCGCAGTTATAGGTGTAAGTAATATGGAAAAGGCTATTCATTTTTATAAAGATATCCTCGGCATTAATGAAGTAATTTATAAGGGAACTGCGCCAATGATAGATGTACCTTCTGAACAAGTTACCGGGCAGGTATTTGATAGGGTATTGCTTAAAAAGCAAGTTGCAAACAAGGGAGCATTCAGTAAATTATTAGGTTCTGTGCAAATTGAGCTTATACAAACCAGGGAAAGAAAACCTGAACGAATTTTTGACAACAGGTATTGGGGTGATTGTGGGTTTATTCATTTGTGTTTTGATGTGTTGAATATGGACGGTCTAAAGCACCTTTCCGCTAAAGCTGGGTATCCATTTTCTATCGATAGTGATCATTCTTTTTCAATGGGTTCTTCTGCAGGAAGATTTTGTTATGTAGAAGACCCTGATGGTACTATGATAGAACTGGTAGAAACGCATAAGGTGCCTATACTAAAAAAAATTGGCTGGTACCTTGACCTGAAAGAAAGAAAAGGGGATAAGCCTTTACCGGATTGGGTAATTGGAATGTTGGCTTTAAATAAAATCCGCTAACTAAAAAGCTGCTTTATATACCTGCGCTGCCCTGAATCTAAAGAAAGGTAATTGAGAACTCTTTGCAAACAATCTTTCCATAACAGATATAGCCCTGCCATTACAGGCAGTAGCAATAAGAATATTTTTATATACCAATTGTGTATAAAAAACAAGCTTATTCCATTTATAATAAGCCAGTAAAAGGGATAAAGCAATAGCAAAGAGCCAAACATAACCGAATCATAAAAAACCGTTCCAGTTGTCTTTTTCTTTACAAAACTTTTAAGTGGCAAATACAAACCTGAATGCAGGAGCCATCCTGTACAAGCGGGTATTAACAATATAAGCATTCCCAATGCATTCACCAGCAACATTGTTGAATCAATAGCTATTAACCCTGGTGATTTTAAGCGTCTACCTATCGGTAATATTTGATGGCTCCTAGCATATTGCAGCTTTTGTTGTAAGACTGACATCAAATTTTTTGAAGTTTTTGCAGCAGCAGGATGATTGCTGATAAGCAATTGCACTATTTCACTATCCTCATTAGATTGAAGCATTCCTTTTTTCAATCTTTCCGCCAACACATTATTGATATTCTGGATTGCTTCTCCTTCTGTTGTTACTATCGGCAATTCTTCCCAGGTAATGGCTGTGCCAAAATGAATAATCACCCGCTTCCCTATTTGCCTGAATCCATTATAATTTATACTAACAGGCAAAACATGGAAAAAGTGTTTAATAGCAGGTTGCGCCCACGCATTTAATGCTATTCTTGCGGTTCCCTTTTTTAAAGGTTGCAATGCCCATTGATTTATACATAATCCTTCTGAAAATATTAATACGATTCCACCATGCAAAAGTATCCGGCTGCACTGTTCAAAAGTGGCATCATTTAAAGCAAGGTATTCCCTGCCTTCGCTTAACCGATAAATAGGAATTAACTTTAGGGTAGTTAAAAGCTTATTAACAAGAGGGGTTCGAAATGCATCTCCTCTTGCCAGGAAATGTACAGGACGTTGAAACAGGCTACCTAGTATAATGGCATCTAAAAAGGAGTTGGGATGGTTGCAGGCCAACAATAAAGGACCTTTACTCTGCAATAAATCAGTATCATTAATCGTAATCTTTCTGCAAAACAACCTTAGCGCCAGGCGGACAAATAATTTTACTACCCTGTATAACATTCATTAATTTCTTGCATGATTTATTGTATAAATCTCTCTCCTCTAACAACATTTATTGTTCATTAAGGTTCCAATTGTAATCCAGGTAATCAATATCAGCGTTCTTATTAATACTAACTGGAGAAAATTTATTAAGGAATTGAATCAAACTGCCACTCTTCGTAAAGTCTCCTTTAAACCAGGAAAAAATTTTGGAAACTTGAAGCTTATCAGGTGAAATAATGTTTTTGGATTTATCTGCTAAGAAAGTTTTCCCCTGACCATCTAATTGCTGGTCTAAGGTAGCGGCTTCATAAGCTTCGTTTCTTAATCTTGGGCAAGATCGGGAAGCACAAACAAGTGTAAAATGAATGCGGGGATCATTAAATTGTTTACGAAGTATTGAATGTTCTATTTCATCAAGTTTCATTTCTTCTCCACCAATTTTAAAGAATTTTTTTGCCCAAGGCGTATTTACAAAAGGTATTTGAATTGCGGGTCCAATATCTTTTATGCTTTTAACAGGATAATGATCTAAAATTAATTTAACGGTAAAAGCATTATAAGCGTTTATCCAGTAAGCTTTTTTCTCATTAGTACTCCATTTATCGGAAGGTGGATTTGAACTTAACAAACTTAAATATTGATTAAGCTCACCCCTGTCTTTCAATAATCCTTTGTAATTAACTAAACCACTTTGGTTAACATATGTTTTTAGCACTTTAGTCCATGATGCATTTGAGGGTGCATGATCAGAGTTGCCTTTAGGCTGTGTTTTTCCTGTATAACATACTGCTATTGAAAACACCAGCAATAATCCTATTCGTTTTTTCATAATAAAATCGTTCTTTACGAGTAACAGTCGGAGGAGTAATCCTTACCTGACAATGAGCGTAATCTTTTTATTGTTACCAGATTGATAAGTGTTCGTTAACCTTCGCAACTTAATTAATTCTCCTATGATTCATATAGATGATTAAAGTAGCTATAGTTTTCCACTTATATATTGCCTGAGTTCTACTTAAGGAATTTAACAATCAACGAAAGCAAAATTTAATTTGAAGTGGTGAAAATGTTTCCAATCCTTATGACTAAAACACTTTTGTTGCTTTGTCTAACCATTGACCCCAGAACCTGCCATAAGCATGTACACTGTCTGTTCTTATATTTTTGCTATTAAAAACAGGATGCCCCTGGTTCACCCATTCAAATATACCACCATAGAGATTTCGTGCATTAGTAAAACCCGCTTCCCTTAATTTCTTAGTAATTTCATCACTGCGTTTACCAATAGCACAGTAGACCACAATCGGCTCGTTTTTATTTACTGTTCCAATGCTTGACAGGCTGAACTTTTTATATCCTACAAATCTTGCATTTAAAATATGGCTGATGTTATATTCTTCCGCTTCTCTTGCATCAAGAAACAGATAATGATTAAAAGCTTTTGCCGCTTCCGGTACGGTTATTTTTGGGATGTTTTTAGAAAGAATTGTTTTAAGAATTAGTCTGAAGGATTTGCTTTTTACCTGTGCAGACAAGGGATCATTAAAAAGAAACATGATTGCAATAATGATTAAAGATCTCATGGTAAGATGGTGTCCTTATAATCGAATCAAAAAGCTAAGTTGTTTTATATATATTACGAACAAGCAGAACCGGCAAACGTAGCTATGGTTGCCAGTGCCAATACTGTTTTATAATAAAGTGTACCACTGCCCCAAAGCGTTGCTAGCCCTTTAAAATTATCGTTAGCTCCATTGCCTTAAATAAGCAGAAGTACAGCAATAAAATAAAGATAAGCATACTAAACGTTTTAATCCTTAAGCAACTACACCACCACAACTTGAACCTGATCCAGCCGTGCAGCCATAGCAATGTTGTCCTATAATAATGTTTCTGTTATTAAGCGCACCGGCATTAAATTGAGATATATGTTTTGAAGAACAAGACACTTTCAGATCTAGCATCTGGTTAAAGTCACAATCGTACAAGTAACCATCCCAGCTAATGGAAATGGTATTACGGCACATGACATGAGCTGCAGCAACAGGATTATAGGCATTCACTAACTTCTCCATATACTTTTCATAGTTGCCGCTTTGCAGCAGGTAATCTAAAAAGCGGCTGATAGGAAGATTGGTTATGGCAAATAAATTATTGAACTCAATGCCGTATCTCTCCTCTAATGCCTTTTTATATTCTTTTTCAAGGGAAGCTTGTGGTGGAGGCATAAAAGCACCGGCAGGATTATACACCAAATTCAAAATCAAACATGTTCCTTCTTTACCGTAACCTGTTTCATTCAGCATTTGCAGCGATTTAATGCTGTCTTCAAATACGCCATTTCCCCGCTGTCTATCTGTACGGTCTTGTGTATAAAACGGCAATGAAGAAACTACTTCTATATTGTGGTGCTTATAAAATTGAGGCAGGTCATGGTACTTTTTGTTTGCTACAACGATGGTGAGATTACACCGAACTATTACATGTCTTTGCAGCTTTTTGATTTCTTCTACAAACCACCTAAAATCCGGGTTCATTTCAGGAGCGCCGCCGGTAAGATCAACTGTTTTTAATTGCGGGTTATTAATTAAAACCTCCAGGCATTGCTGCATAGTCTCTCTTGTCATAATCTCCTTCCTGTCCGGACCTGCATCTACATGGCAGTGCTTACATACCTGGTTGCACATTTTGCCCACGTTTATCTGGAAAATTTCTATACCAGTGGATTTTAAGGGATATAATCCGCTCTCTTCCAGCTTCTGTTGAAACGGCACAAGGACAAAGTCATTGGTAACACCATGTTCTAAAATTTCCAATTGTTCATAAGTATCTGCAAGAATATTATGTTGAGCTTTTAATGATTTCATAATTACATCGCTATTTCTTTCACTTTGTTCATCATTTGTACCCCATGCACCAACGAAGCACCTCCACGTATAGCACAAGCAACATGCACGGCCTCCATCATCTGCGCTTCACTCCAACCTTTCTCAAATGCATCATTGCTGTAGGCATCAATGCAGTAAGGGCACTGAACAGCATGAGCCACTGCTAACGCTATCAACGACTTTTCACGGGCCGTAAGTTCGCTGTCTTTAAATACTTCGCCATAATACAAGAAAAATTTATCGGCTAAGTTTTTTTGGTAATCTGCCACATTACCAAATTTCTTTAAGTCTTCGGCATTGTAATAATGATCAGTCATAAGTTTTATTTCGGGTTTATTTTTTAAAAACTGTTCCATCGAAAGCGGCGCAGGAAATCACATTATAACGCGCATGTTCCATAAATATTAATTTAATTTTTAAAAAAATATTCATTCGAAAGCATGATTAATAGCTTTTGATAAATACAGAACAAAGTCTTTTGTTACAACAATAGTCGGGATAAATTTAGAAACCTGACAGCCAACTTTAATCCTTTTAAAATTTATTATCGAGGTCAGTAATTATTCGTTCTTCAAGTAAAGAAGTCTCTGCAGATGAAGGAAGTGAGCTTAACTTTCTGTTTAAAAGACGATCAATAAAACCACTTTGCTTAGCATAATTACTGCAATTCCTGCACATGGAAAGGTGCATCTTTAACTGGATGCGCTCCACATTCTCTAAACGACAATGCCTTCGTTTTTCCAAAAGCCCGGTTGCTTTGAGGCAAGAGAGGATAATTGCATTTATTATTTTTTGCATAACTTAAGTATTTAAAAAAGAAGAGTCGTTAAGTTTTGCTATAACTGACAATAATAATTGAAATAGTTAATTGTCGTTTTGCTTTTTGAACCAATTGCTTTCAAGGCAGAAACGCAGCATAACTCTGGCACGGTGGATTATTTGCCAAAAGTTGGTTTGTGTTATTTTAAGACGATCACATATTTCGTTGCTGTTGTCTTCATAAAAGTATTTTAGTTGCACCGCTGAAGACCATTTTGCGGGGAGATTTTCAAAGCAGCTTTTTAGAACAAGATTGAACTGTTGATTATTTAACAATTCTTCTTCATCAAACTGCCAATGTACAGGTTTGTGGCAGGGGTTCCAGGAGCCATCTTTATCAAAACATATTTCTAAAGGGTCAAAAGGTTGGTTAATATTCGTTTGTTTATACTTCTGCCTGAAATAATCCGCTATTTTATTTTTCAAAATAGCAAAGAGCCAGGTTTTGGGATTGCTCTCATGCTTGAACTTTGAGTAGGACTCAACTGCTGATAGAAATGTATTTTGCACAATATCTTCAGCCGCTTCTTTATCCTGAATTTTAGATTGAGTATATGCATATAAATCCCTGGTATAAGTTTTTACCCATGTTGCTATTTCATTTTTATAAGCAGTCATAACATACTATTTTTTACAAATCGGCAATCATCTCTTTGGAGCTAAGATTGGTGTTCTACGGATTGGTCTTTATGTGAATTTGAACTTTAGTCAACTTAATCTTTAATTTTATCAATGAAATATACGGTTCATATGCAACAATTCTGCAGTAAAACTAATTAGTACGATTGTACTATAAATGAAAAATAAGATTTCTTTTCTTAAGATGAAGACAAAGAATAAGATATTAAATGTTGCGCAGGATCTGTTCAATAAAGCTCACTGCATTGAGCTGGCAAAAGCAGTGAACATTGTATTGGCAAATGATAATTTGAAAACAAAATTTGATAACTAGTAAATGATAACGTTATGACTGCTTAAATCAATCATTACATCTGCTTGCATTTGCTAACTCCACACAAACTCTTTGAATGAATTTTCACCACTTCGTTATTCCCCAATTCTTTAACCAATAATTCATTCATCATGAAATTACAATCAAAGCGTAACTGCCAAAAAGTAACTCATCTTCTGGTGTTTATTTTTATTAGCTTGTTGTCCGGTTGCCACAAAAAAGATCCCTGGCCCTCAAAACTTACTGAGGAAAATGCCAATGTTGTGCATGACTGGTACAAACTGCTAGCAGATAATTTTCTTGGAAATGCCGATGCATTTACTATTGGTATCAATGGCAAAACAACCATTTATGACTTTGAGGTGGGTGACAATGTAACGTATAAATGAACAGAAATTATCAGGGTGTTTTTGTCTGGTATTCAATAAATAACCACCTCCCTTTAATACAATGTTATGAAAATTGCAACTAAACAATTTGCCGCTGCACCAATACTTTTCTTTGTTCTTTCTCAAGTTAAATACGCCTTAGCCGCTTTTACTTATTCCCTCATCCTCATTTTAGATAAGTCGCCGCCATCACAACGTGGTAAACGTTTAAAGCTTTGTTGGTGAGTAAACAAAAGCAAATTGTTCCTTATCATCAGCAAGGTTTACTATCCTCTCTATTTTGTGTTTTAATAAAAATTAATATCTAATAAAAAACTATTTTATGCGACTATTCGCTTTATACTTTTTTTTTATAACCGGGAGTGCAGTTGTTTTATCCTCCTGCGAGAAGGTATTTAATTTTCCATTTAAGGGCCATCCCGATACGAAGTCCAATACCTTTTATGGTACTCAGGAGCAAGTGGGAAAGGGTACTGCCCGGACCTTTGCAACGTTAAACCCCTCAGTTGTGCCACAGGAAGTAGGAGTGATTTTTACAGATGAGGCACTATCAGGGTTACCGGATGAAAACACTCTATATACTCTGCACTTTCATCAAAAAGCAATTGATGCAACTCCCTTTGAGTATGTTTTACTGGGATTAAGTGCCCATGGACATCCGCTTCCTCCATCCGGGCAGATTGCGCCTCATTTTGATGTGCGATTTTTTATGATGACCGAGGAAGAAAGACGGGCTATTCCGGCGCCTCCGGCTCCCGGATTTGATATTATTCCCCCACCCGGCTATTTGCCCGCTAACTATGTTTGGAATGCGGCTCTGGCTCAGATCGGCAGGCACTGGAGTTATAGTACCGTTGCCGGAACGATTGTGAATCATACAATGGTATTAGGTACCTGGAATGGTGAATTAATCTTTATAAATCCCAATGTTACATTGACCACGTTGGCAAGTGGCAAATCTTATTCCATTGCGTATCCGCAGCCGCAGTTCTTTGCACAACATGGATATTATCCAGGAAAGTATAATATTTATAAGGATGATAAAGGAAGCCATTATGTAACGTTGTCTGATTTTGTATGGCGATAGTTTAACAGAAGCGGAAGGCTAAAAGCAGCAAGCAGGAGGCTAAAATATAAGAGATTGGGGGGGTATCTTGAAAGCCATCCTTCAGTGCTGCTTTTTTTCCAACAACAGTTATTCTTTTTGCCTCTCTTTAGAAATAATACTAAAGGCGAATCTTTGTTTCCTAAGAAATGAGCCGATTTTTATTAGCCCGACTACCAAGCCGCAGTGACTGCCGAAGTTGATATGGGTATAAAACAGTGGATTACATGAATAAGAAAATAAGGTTTAATAAGTGAGGAGAAAACCACTTGCGGCCCTCCAAGTAGAAAATCTGTAAGGCCTTTTTTCATTTAGGTAGTAAAATAAGATGAACAACTTTCATTTTCGACGAACAGCCAGATTCCAGGATAAACGCGATTTAAATGTTATTTTCAGCTTTATCTCCAGGAGTTAATGCACTTAGCGATTAACTAATAAAATGAATGCTATAGTTTCTACTTTGGAAGTGTACATAAATGAGTTTACCACTTGCCAAACAAACAGGCGATCAGGTGGCAGACATTAATCTGGTAGCATCTAAGTATTGAAACCTTTCGTTGGCCGGTAACTTATGTGGGATGCGAGATGATAAATTGGATCAGTTGATCAAATCTGCAACCTTGCATTAAGCACCAGCCAATGATCTTCCTGAACAATTAGTTCGCTTATGTTCTTCTTTATGCCAGCTTTTAAATTGCCCTGAAGCAATGAAAAGTGTCAAGGGGTTAGTTCTTTAGGGTTAACGGTTTCTGAAACAAACAACTTGCTCACCCGGAATAATAAGCACTATAAAAATTAATATTTTGAGGCTATGGAACCGGGTAAATAAGTTGTACCTTAATGCGCAGCTATTTATATGTGCCTTTCCTTTCATAGCGGACAATCAAAAGACTTCTGTTTCCTGTTTTTTGCAGTGCAATTTTCGCTATCCGCAATTTGTTTTGCTGAGAAGGAAAACCCAGCTATATCTAAACAAACGTTACCTTTTTTACATGACTCTGCAAGGATTGACTGCCTCAACCAGTTGAGTTATTTTTATATCACGGCCGAGAAAAAAGATTCAGCAAACTATTACGCCCTTTTAGCTTATAAAGAAGCATGTAACCTGAATTACATTCATGGCATTGCTATTTCACTTTCCCGCCAATCGCAGGTTGCCAAGCATTTTGATGATGATTTTACAAAGTCGGAATCACTTGGAAAGGCATCGCTTCAATGGTTTGAAAAAACAAGGAATAAATCCGGTATTGATACGTTGTATAACCATTTAATTTATACTGTTTTTGCACAAAGCAGGTTTGACGAGGCACTAGGTTATGCCCGGAAAAATTATGCAACTGCAAGGCAAAAAGGTAATCAAGCCGGAATGTTTAAGGCTTTAGGATGGATGTTTGCTATTTACCGGCAAAGCGGCGACTATGAAAAAAGTTTTTTGTATGCACAGCAAGTGTACGATTTAGCCCTAAAAGCAAATAATAAGATTTGGTTAGCACACGCCTCATACGGTATGGCTCAACTCTACAGTTTAATTGAAAATTATCCAAATGCGTTGTATTATTTCCGACAGGTACTTCAAATGGATGATGACGACATACGTAAAGAATGGATCGTTACAGACAATGACATTTGGTTTAAAATGGAATTCACTGAAGTTTTCAGCCTCTTGAACCAATTTGATTCGGCCCGGCATTATTACAAGTTGTTTAAACCGGCAAAAGACAAAGCCGTGTTTATGCGTGTGTATTGGGTAAGTACCGGAGAGTGTTATTTTTTACAAAAAGACTATCCGCATGCCCTGCAAAACTTAGAACTGGGTTTGAGAGAACACCAAAAACTGAACGACCGTAATGAGGTAATGCGAACGGTTCTGGATCTAGGGAAAACCCATTTGGCTCTAAATAATAATGCCGAAGCTTTAGCGTATGGAAAGCAAGGACTAAACATGGCGCTCCAAACAGGAGCAAAGCAATATATCCGGGATGGCTATCAAATCCTTGCTACCATTTACGACCGATTGCACAAGCCCGACAGCGCTAACTTTTACTTCAGGCGATACGCAGGCATGAAAGAAGCGGTATTGAACGATCAGGCAAAAGGTAAACTTGCTGCTTATAAATACGAACAGCAGATTGCTTTAATCAATAAAGAAAATGAACTTCAGCAGGTAAGCCTGCAAAAAGAGTCATTTGTTAAAAAAGTGCTTATTGCAGGCATTGTTTTCTTGTTTTTACTTGGAGTTGTTATTTTAAGAAACATGGCGCTTAAACGAAGGAATGAAAAGCAGCAACTGGAACATCAAATAACATTACAAAAAATAGAAAGTGAACGAATAAAGTCGGCATTTCAGCAGCGCACTACCGAACTGCAAATGCAGGCCCTGCGTGCCCAGATGAATCCGCACTTTATTTTCAATTCATTGAATTCCATCAATCATTTCATTCTGCGGAACAACACATCGCAGGCTTCCGGGTACCTGATCAAATTTTCGCAACTGGTACGACTGATTCTGCAAAATTCTCAACGTTCATTAATATCGCTAGAAAGTGAACTGGAGGCGTTGAATCTGTATTTGGATTTAGAAGCCTTACGATTCGATTATTATTTTGACTATACGATAACAATAGAAGAAGATCTGGATATTTCAGCGATGCAGGTACCTCCGCTAATTATTCAGCCTTATGCGGAAAACGCCATCTGGCATGGCCTGATGAATAAAAAAGAAAAAGGGCATTTAGGAATAGAAATTTTTCAACAGGAGAATATGCTGTGTTGCAGGATCATTGATGACGGGATCGGCAGAAAGAAAGCAGCGGAGATGAAAAGCAAATCCACTTCCACGTATAAGTCAATGGGTATAGGCATTACAGCAGATCGCATTGCCATGTTGCATGAGATTAATCAATTAGATACCTATATCACAATAACCGACCTTGTGTTTGCAGATGGTAGTGCAGGAGGCACAGCAGTAACACTTAAATTGCCTGTTCGTTATGATTAAAGCTGTTTTAATAGATGATGAACCACATTGCCTGGGTACGCTTGCTATTTTATTAAAAGAGTATTGTCCTGAGGTACAGATAGAAGAGCAATGCCGTTCTGCAGTCAGCGGATTACAGGCTATAGAAAAGAGCAAGCCTGATCTTGTGTTTCTTGATATTGAAATGCCTGCTATGAATGGGTTTGAAATGCTGGAGATCTTTTCAGAAATCTCATTTGCCATCATCTTTACCACTAGTTACGATCAATATGCCATTAAAGCTATCCGCTTTAGTGCGCTGGATTATTTGTTAAAACCTATTAATCCGATTGAACTGGTAAGGGCCCTTAAAAAAGTGCAGGAGCAGCAGCATTTGCCTTTTGTGGAGCAGTTTCAAATGTTATTAAAGCAAATCCAGACTAAGGAACCTCAGTTTACAAAAATTGCAGTACCCACTTTGGAAGGATTTGAATTAATTCCTGCCGATCAGGTTACCCGTTGTGAAGCTGATGATAACTATACACATCTCTTTCTCAAGAATAAAAGTAAGATCACGGCTTGTCGAACCTTAAAGGAGATGGAAGCGCAGCTGCATCATTTTACTTTTTTCGTCCGCGTGCATCATTCTTTTCTTGTTAACCTCAATGAAGTAACCAGGTATGTTCGAGGTGAAGGCGGTTATCTGGTAATGAGCGATGGAAGCACTGTAAATGTTTCCCGCAGTCGCAAAGATGCGCTACTTAAACTCTTTTAATGTGTCGGGCTAATGGTCTTCTTTAATACCGGGTAATTTTATAAGAGAATAGTAAACAATTTACCGTTTTTTCTTGGCATGGGCGGTCCTTTCATGTATGACAAATTAACACATACTGTTAAAGATCTTTCCCTTAGGCATGAGAAAGGAAATGAAATAGGATCGTATAGTTATTGCTTAACTTTCAGCGATCATATTTTATATACCGGCATGAATTCCCATTTCAAAAAAAATAAGTTGGATTTTTAATGTCAGTAGTTAATGAGTAACCATTGTTTATAGACTTATTGTTAAGGTGTGCTATACATTTCATGATTAATTTCACCAATACGAATGAAGATTAATTTTTCATCTTTGTTTTTCCTTATTAGTGTAGTGGTAAAGCCCTATAAATAAAAGAAATTAAAAATACCTATTAAATGCGGTAAGGTTTTGGCGGGAATATAGTGGTATTCATTTACTATAATTGTTCCAAAAGCATGGTATAATTTTTTTCTTTGTCAGGCAGATTCAGGTGTTATGCTTGTCTTCAACAAATTATTATATTCTGGCCGTTTAATTGTAACCTGAAAAATGATTAGACATATTGATATGACTTATACTCTAAAAATGGATATTTAAGCATTACAAATTGTGCCAACGCAGCAAGGTCTATTATTAATTCAGCTAGTATAATTGTTTCATTTTTTATTCTTAGCTTTTGCTTCTGCATCCTCTTTAATATCTTTTACGCTTTCAATTAAATATTCAAAAAGATTTACCTCAGTGGGTATCTGCAATTTCTTTCTTAGCCTGTATCGGCCTACTTCCACTCCACGAACTGTGATATTCATTAGTTGAGCAATCTCTTTGGTTGATAGATTCATGCGCAAGTAGGCGCATAACTTTAATTAAGAAGGAGTGATGTTGGAAAATTTATTTTTCAACGCAGTTAAAAAATCGCCATGTACCCTGTCGAAGTGAAACGAGAACTGTTCCCAGTCTTGTTCAAATTTTTCATCTTCGGTCATCATTTTAATTACCTTCTTAAAGTCTCTTGTTAACTCCTCGTTGCCTATGTTTTTAAGGAGCCGCATCAACTCGTCTTTAATCTTGCCCATCAATTCACCTTTTTGAACAAGGTTCATGGTAGCCCCGGCCAACTCTTTGTTTTTGAAATTAATTTCAGCTTCAAGTTTTTCGTTTTTTAGCTTTACAATCTCTTTTTCATTGCGGTCTATTTCTAACTGGTACATGTACTGCAACTGTTTTTGTTCTTCCTCCTGTTTACTTTCCTGATCTTTAAATTTTTTCTGTTGTCTCTTATAAAGCGCGTATATAAAGCAAAAAACAGTAATGATATAAAATATGTATGCGGGAATGCTTTTATACCATGGTGATAAAACTTTAAAGTTATAAGTAGCTATCGTGGATTCGTTTCCAAGATTATTTCTTGCCCTTACTTTGAAAGTATAATTGCCGGGGGGTAAATTCGTATATTCTTTTTCGTTTTTTTTTGAGAACTCAGACCAATTTTTATCAAACCCGTCCAGTGAATAACTGTACTCAACATTTGACTGTTGTGCATAAACTGGTGAAGCAAATTAAAAATGAAATGAATTCCATGAATAACTTACGCTAATTATTTTATTTTTTAATAGTATGCTGTCATTATTTACTTCGCCAGTGTAGCCGCCAAAGAGCAGGCTGTCTCTGTCTTTTATTGCATTTACTGATGTGATCAGTACCCTCAGAGGATAATTTATATTTTTATACTGCTCATAATTGATATGATAAAAACCTTTATCCCCACCAATAAAAATATTTTTGTCATTTATCGGATAAATAAATTCAAAACCACTTACAAGTTTATTGGTGAGTTCAGGAAAATATATAATTTGTGGTTTTTTCAAAGATAGATCTACCACACCTAGTAGTTTATCAAATACAAACCATACGTTACCTGATTCATCTTCCTTCAAATACCTTATCTTTTTGTTTGGGAAAAGCTCGTTGAAAAATGCGGACGGTTGAAATGTATCTTTCAGTTCATTGTATTCAAATATGCCATTTTCAGTGGTCATAATAATCTTGTTCTTGATCTTGAAGATGTAATTGCTATAAGGAGATTGAACACCATCTTTTGATGTATAATATTTAGTTTCAGGAACAGAAGCAAAGGGATAGTGGGCTTTTCCAGGTTTTACATGTAAAAGGAGAAGAGGAAATACATCGCATGAAAAATGATCTGGTAGTTGTGGAAGGAAATTGCCGGGGTAATAACTATAGCGGTATTTTTCCTTTGTGGGATCCTAATATGGCTGTAAGCATAGTGATGGAAAGCTTACGGTGGTAGTAATGAATGCAAGTGAGGATAATCGTTGCCGCAAAAGGGGGCTTCGTTTTACTAAGAGGAGGTCTGCCTTATTTTATTAAAGGCGCAGATGGCACAAGTTATACTAATCGGTTGGCTCAATGCGAAAGAAACTATATTCGCACATGGGATGCCGGGAACGGAGATGAAGTTTTAACCAAAGCCGCAAAGCTAAACTTAACAATAACCATGTGTCTCAATGTTGCCCATAAAAGACAAGGCTTCAACTATGATGATGTTGATCTTAAAACCGGAGGTGATGTTGAGTCTCGTCCTCAGGCTATGCCATTTTTCATAACACAAAAAAATTTAGATGCGATGTTGTAAAAACGCCTGAGCGGGAAGGAGCTTATCGCCTGTTTCAATATATCAGTGATGGACGTAACAAGGTAGCTACGGCTAACATGCCTTTTTTATGTAAGAAACCCGTAACAAGTAAGGAGGTATCTAAATCTCTTATAGGACTTACACTGAAGGCTAAAGATGCTTACAGTGGTACCAATGGAGTAATTTCGACAGAACGATGACACCGTGAAAAAGCTACTGGCAGTATTATAAAACTAAAGTTTAGAAGATTATAAATAAAAATGATTACCATGAAATTAGAAATTGCTGTTGCTATGATTGCCCTATTTTTTGTTAACGGATGTAGTAAGAATTCTGGTGATAGTACACCGGCGCCCGATCCAACAGTATCGGTTAGTAATACAACACAAGTTGAAGGAAATGGAGGTACCTCTAATTTTGAATTTGTTGCAACGCTAAGCAGTGCTACATCGAAGCTGGTTACAATAAATTATTCAGTGGTGGATGGAACTGCAAAAGGGGGTGAAGATTTTGTTGCAGCTACAAATCAAACCCTGGTTTTTCAATCAAATGAAACCAGTAAGAAAATAATTGTTATCATAGTGGCTGATGACATAAAAGAACCTGACGAAACATTTTCTTTAGTCGTAAACAGCGCTACGAACGCTAAAGCTCCTGCAACTGCAGCAACAGGCACTATTATAAATGATGATACAAAAATTTCATTCACCAATGCGGGTTATGATGCACCCACATCTTATACCGGCTATACTTTAGCGTGGAGCGACGAGTTTAACAGTACTTCTTTAAACGCAGCTAACTGGTCTTTTCAAAATGGTAATGGGTGTCCTAACCTATGTGGTTGGGGTAACAATGAACTCGAAAATTATTCTGAGAATAATTTGACTTTGCAAGACGGTAAAATGATTATTGAAGCACGTAAAGAAGGAAGTACTTATACGTCTTCTAAAATTTTATCAACAGGCAAAAAGACTTTCAAATTTGGGCGCATTGATATTAGAACTAAGTTGCCAAAGGGTAAGGGAATATGGCCTGCATTGTGGCTAATGCCGGAAAGTAGTGTATACGGTGGATGGCCAAAAAGTGGTGAGTTAGACATGATGGAATTATTAGGTCATGAACCAAATAAAGTATATGGAACACTACATTTTGGTCCAGGTCCGGGTAGTACTCAAATAGGTAAAAATTTTACCTTACCAACCGGTAGTTTTAGCGATGAGTTTCACGTATTCTCATTAATTTGGAAACAAGACCAGATACAATGGTTGGTAGATGGTAATGTTTATGGCACTGCAAACAAAGCTGACTTTGGTTCAAATAACTATCCATTCAACGAGCAATTCTACTTCATTGTAAACCTGGCTATTGGTGGTCAGTGGCCTGGCAATCCGGATGCAACTACTACTTTTCCTCAATGGATGATAGTTGACTATGTCAGAGTGTATCAATAGTTTTAGTAATAATACATTGCAAACTAATCATCGCAAAATATATGGCAATTTGAATTGCTACAGAAAGCTTTTATCAAAAACATGCTCTTTATCTGCAGTTCCTTATTAAGAAAAGTAAATTTTTACGTAATGTTTTTTTTACGCTAGGATGTTAAGCTTTATTCTTAACGAGCGTTCCCGTGAATCGTGTGGTGAATATATATACGCTGGCAAGATTTATCAAGAACTCAAACATTATTTAAGAGAGTACAAACATTTAATCCTGAAGGTGGACCAAATGTAAAATCTTACCACACTTTGCGTCCAATACCACAAACTTTCCTCGATGGTATCCAAAGTAGAATCAATATTGGCTTTCTTTAACTTACACTCAAAGAGGGTAATTACATTCCACTTATCCGACCTTAATTTTTTAATATGTTCTTTGTCCAGTTGTTGGTTTTTGGCAATTTTATTTAAGCACCATTCTATTTTGGTTTTAGGTACTACAAAATATTTACACCCTTCATGTCCATGCCAAAAACAACCATGAACAAATATGACGGTTCTATACTTTGGCAGTACTATATCCGGCTTGCCGGGTAAATATTTGCTGTGCAGCCTGTATCTAAACCCCTTTGCAAATAAATATTTACGAACGACTAACTCCGGCTTTGTGTTCTTTGACCGGATTTGGCTCATATTATAGCTTCTGACTTCCTTTGTATGAACATCTGCCATACTACTTGCCTAGTTTTTCCAGCACCGAAATATCAAAGTCCAGGTACCAGGCAAACTTTACCAGATAATCTATAGTGATAGCAAATTTGCCAGTTTCAACTTTTGAAATGGTGGAGCGGTTCACTTCCATTATTTCAGACAGTTCATCCTGACTAAATCCCTTTTTTCCCGGAATGCCCGGATTTTTGCGGATGATGGCAGGCTCATCGAAAACTACTTTAAAACAGTGACCTATCGTGGTGTGCAAGGCATGACTAAAAGAGGAACCCTCAATTACAAGTTTAATAATCCGATATTCACATTAACCTACATTAGTTTCATGTTAAGCGGGTCCCATTTAATGATCTTCTTTTGAAAATAACTTTCATTACAGGATAAAGCAGGCGCCGCTGCCCTGAAACCAAATGTGGCGTCTTCAACTACGGGCTTATTTGTTCTTATAGCATCGAAGAAATTGGTAAAGTGATCCAGATGATCGCTATAACCGTCTGGCGCCTTAAAGATCACATCATTTTTAGTGGGTCTTTTCTTTTGTGTTTCTGTCCACTTTGCATTGTAATCTTTCTGCATTTCATCCTGCATGCTTTGAGAGAAGGTGAACAGCGAATCGTAGCCACCAAAGCCAGGGGCCTCGGGCATAAAACTATGGCGTATGTTGATATCATTATTTTTTACTTCCATGACGCCTTCCGACCCTATGAACCTGATAATTTCCTGTCCGCCGGTACCGCTGATAAAGTTAACCTGCAGCGTCAGTTGAAATGCGGGATGCTCCGGTGTATCGCCATACTGCATAACGCCGGACATCACATCAGGCATATTGCGGCCATCTTTCCAATAGCTGAACTGGCCGGTACCGTAAATAGATTGCGGACCTTTTGAGTTGGTAATAAAATGTGTACCGCTCAGCAAATGAATGAACAGGTCTCCTGCTACTCCCGTGCCTACTTCTTTAAATGCGCGCCACCAGAAAAACTTTTTGGAATCATAAGCCATCTTGTCCGTTACTTCTATAAACTTATCCCAGTCTGTTGTTTCCGCATTAGCATCTTTGGGTATGGTATATTCCCATGCGCCGATGGAACTCTGCCTGTCGTAGACGGCATTTACCATATTGAGTTTTCCTATTTCCCCGGCCGCTAATAACTCTTTTGCTTTTGCCAGGCCAATGCTGCTCACGCGCTGGCTACCTACCTGTAATACTTTGCCTGCTTTCTTTTGTGCTTCTATCACCCCGGGGCCTTCACTTATCTTATACACCATGGGTTTCTCGCAATACACCGCCTTGCCTTTTGCCAGGGCATCTCTTGTAATGCGTGAATGCCAGCAATCCGTAGCAGCAACAATTACTGCATCTATGTCCGTTTTATCTAAAAGCTCTTTGTAGTTTCTTGTTGTATAAAGATCCTTGCCATATTTTTCCTTTGCGTTTATTAACCTGCCTGTATAAAGATCACAAATGCCAGCGAGCTCCACGCCGGGAACTTTCAATGCTGTTTGCAAGTCATAATGTCCCTGTACTCCAAAACCGATCACGCCAAGCCTTATCTTATCTCCAATGGAAATCTTCTTTTCATAAAACAATTTTCTTTCTTCTGCCTTTTCCTTTGCGGCCATACTGCTAAAGGGACTGACGGCTGCCAATATACTGGTTGCGCCGATGTGTTGTAAAAATCTTCTGCGGGATGACTGGTTTTGTTTAGACATATGGTGCATTATATTTATAGCTTATAAAATTATGGTAATTAAATATACTGGGATAAGTCCATAGTAAAAATATATTAGAAAGAACCGTTACACAGACGGTGCAACGTTATCATTTTTAAACTGTTGAATTATTTACGTTACTATACTTCTTTGGAATATTTGAACCAGAATGGAATCATCATCAATAGCAATTTCAAACGCTATGGTGCGCGCGTTAATCTTGATGGAAACAGGGGCATTTTTAAATTTGGTTTAAATTTCAATCCGTCTGTCATCACAGAAAATGCAGGGTGGATTTACAAGCTGTTGTGACGAACTTCAGGACAATGGCCTGTATGGAAATATCTTGCTTTCTCTTACCAAGATTCGCAGCAATAATATTCAACTATTTGTTTAACTCGTTTTGTTTTTGACCTGGTTATTAATACCCTGAAGTTTGATGCCAAGTATCAGTATAGCGCTTAGCAATGCGCTTGCTGCCAGCATATAAAGTCCGGCGCTCTTTGAGGCGAAAGTTTCTTCCATCCATGTTTTAAGATTTGGCGCCGCAAATCCTCCCAGCGCGCCAATTGAATTGATAAGCGCTATGCCACCGGCTGCCGCAACACCTCCCAGGTAATTAGTAGGGAAGGTCCAAAAAAGGGGCTGTGGTGCAATAATTCCGGCAGCCGCAAAGCACAATGCTATAAACGCAACTACAAGATGGTCTGTATATGCGAATACGGCAATGCCTGCTGCAGCAATAACCAAAGTTACTGCTGCGGTAAAACGTTTTCCACTCAATCGGTAAGAAAGACGAGGAATCCAGTAGGCGGCAATAAGGGCGCAAACCCAGGGAATTGCAGTAAGTAATCCAACCCCCAGTCCAACTTTTTTACCTGATAAATTAGCCACCTGGGAGGGAAGATAATATACTACGCCGTAAAAGCTTGTCTGTATTAAAAAATAAATCAGGCAGAAGTATAAAACCGCAGGATCAGCAAGACACTTTAAAATACCCTTTGGTCCGTGTTCATATTTTAACAAGTTTTCCGAATCTATTTCATCCTGAAGAATTTTTTTTTCGTTCGGATTAAGCCACGCCGCATCGGAGGGTTTATTATCGAGATACCAGAACGCCCATACCCCTGTTACGGTTGCCAATACACCCTCTACCAAAAACATCCATTGCCATCCCTTCAATCCTGCAAAGCCATCGAGGTCAAGCAATAGTCCTGATAAAGGTCCTCCGAAAATGAAAGCAAGCGGGGCTCCGAAATAAAAAAGTCCGATTGCCCGGCCGCGAACGTGTGAAGGAAACCAATAAGTCAGGTACAAAATAACACCGGGGAAAAATCCGGCTTCAGCAACGCCAAGCAGGAAACGCAGCAGGTAAAACATCGTTTCAGTCTTTGCAAACATCATCGATGATGAAACAATTCCCCATGTCACCATAATACGGCACATCCATCCGCGTGCGCCTACCCTGTGCATGATCATATTCGATGGAACTTCGAACAAGGAATAGCCAAGAAAAAATATTCCTGCGCCGAAAGCGAACATTGCATTCGTTAGGCCCGTATCTACCTGGAATGCCTGCTTGGCAAAACCTAGGTTAGCCCTGTCCAGAAAAGAAAGGACATACATCAATAGTAAAAATGGAATTAACCGTTTAGTGACTTTGGGAATAATCGTATCCATTAAGCCATTATTCTGCATATGATAATTTTAATAAACTGCCCGGCCACCGGAGATATCAAAGACAGCCCCTGTAGTAAATGAACAATCCTCTGAAGCCAGCCAGGAAACCAGCGCTGCTGCTTCCTCCAATTTCAGGAAACGGTTCATAGGAATTTTAGACAGCATATAATCAATATGACTCTGTTCCAGTTGTTCTAAAATTTCTGTTTTGGCGGCGGCAGGCGTAATGCAGTTGACCAGCACGTTCTTTGTTGCCAATTCTTTACCAAGCGATTTGGTAAGGCCAATCAGCCCGGCTTTGGAAGCGCTGTAATGAGAAGCCCTGGGGTTACCTTCCTTGCCTGCAATGGATGCAACATTGATAATACGGCCATATCCGTTTGTGATCATGTACGGTACAATTGCACGACAGGTGAGATAAGGAGCAATTAGGTTCACTTCTATAACCCTACGCCATACATCTGGTTCAATTTCCCATGTGAAGCCATTGTTCCCTGCAATACCGGCATTATTGACAAGAATATCGATCTTACCAAATTGTTTCACAACATCAGCGGCAGCCTCCAGCACTGATTTTTCATCCGTAAGCTCCAACGTATAGACACTCACTTTGCCTATTACGGACAATTGTTGCTCCGCCTTTTGTAATTGAGCGCTATCTATATCCCATAACATAACAATGGCGCCGGAATTCATCATACGTTCAGCTATCGCATAACCTATACCGCGAGCTCCACCGGTAATAACTGCTACGCGGCCGTGCAAGTCAATTTTGTTCATTGATCTTGATTTGCTGTTTAACCTTAAATTTAATTAAATGCTATTATAGAGTTTTCAAATAGGAATGTTATTATGGCTGGGCTATGCCAATATGTATGCCCAACAGCCCATCTCCATTTCTGGTACTGTACTAAATGAAAAGGGTGAACCCCTGGAAAGGGTTACGGTAAAGGAAACCTCTTCCAGAAATGCAACATTAACAGATCAGCAAGGGATGTTTAAACTTTTAGTCTCTTCATTAAAAAGTAAATTGGAAATAAGCTACATTGGCCATGTTACCTCCATTGTATCTTTAAATAATCAAAGTACCATTAATGTTTCATTGAAAAAGTCTGGTTCAGACCTTGGCGAAGTAGTTGTAATTGGTTACGGTACCCGACGAAGATCAGACCTCACCGGTGCAGTTGGATCTGTGGGCGAAGCTAGACTTAAGGAACGTCCAGCTTCTTCACTTAACCAGGCTTTAGCCGGTAAGATTGCTGGTGTACAGGTAAACACAAACTCAGGCCGTCCGGGCGGGCGAACCAATGTGCGGATACGTGGGTTTAGTTCTATTAATTCCTCCAACAACCCTTTGTATGTGGTTGACGGTGTTATGCTGCCTATTGGTAACCAGGCGCAAGCCAGCCAGGCCATAGACTATATTAACCCAAATGATGTTGTGTCTGTCGAAGTCCTAAAGGATGCGTCATCCACTGCCATTTATGGGGCAAGAGGGGCGAACGGTGTTATTCTCATCACAACCAAAAGAGGAAAATCCGGCGAGGGGAGGGTAACCTATGATGTAGATTTCAGCGTTCCAACCATAGGTCCTAACAGAACCCAGGTGCTGAACGCCAAGGAGTATTTAGCTGTAGAGGATCTGGCCTGGAAAAATATGGAAAAATATGACCCTGCTGGTTGGGCAGCAGGCAAATGGAAATATTTAGAACCCAAGTTGCGTAGAATCGATCCACGAATTTTTGATGCTTCCGGCAACCCATTATATGATACCGACTGGTTGAAAGAAGCATCCCAAAACAAGCTTTCTCAAAACCACCAGTTAGGTTTTAGCGGCGGAAATGAACACAATACGTATTCTTTGTCTCTTGGTTACCGTGATGACCAGGGGCTTTTAAAAAAATCTTATCTTAAGCGTTATTCAGCACGGTTTACTTTAGACGACCAAATCAAACCATGGTTGAAGATAGGCGGTACGCTGGGTTATACGAATCAATCCGAAAACCTGGTGGATATAAATGACGCAGTTGCGAGGCAAATTGTGGAAGATTTTCCTTTCCTGCCTGTAAAATATGCTGATGGTTCGTTTGCAAACAATAGAGATTATCCTTATGCAGAAGGTACCTTTAGTTCGGTGCACAGATTAAATGGTAGGAAATACATATTAAATACGCAAACTATTTTAGGAAGTTTCTATTCAAATATTAGCCTTACTAAAGACTTAGAGATGCGCACGGTTTTAGGCGCTAATGTGCTTACCCAGGAAAATAATCAATCAGAGACTCGAACATTAAATATAGGCGCTCAAGGTACAGCCTCTGCCCGTAACAGGAAGGAAACGTTTTGGTCTTTAGAGAATTATCTAACCTATAATAAAAAAATTGGTGAAAAACATGATTTCACGGGATTGCTGGGTTTATCCTGGCAGCAAACGGATTTGTTTAATATAACCGCCACTGTACAGAATTTCGCAACAGACTTTTTTTCATTTAATAATTTGGGAGCAGGTAGCCAACTGCCAACGGTAGGCTCCGAGGCATCCAGGAATTCGTTTAATTCATATTTCGGAAGGATTAATTACACATTGAACGGAAAATACTTATTAACAGTTACCGGTCGTGCGGATGGTTCCTCTAAGTTCGGAGCCAATCACAAATTCGCATTTTTCCCTTCTGCGGCGTTAGCCTGGAGGGTTTCAGAAGAAGATTTTTTAAAGGGTAATCCTGTTATTTCAAACCTGAAATTTCGCGCTAGTTATGGATTATCGGGAAACTCTGAAATACCACCTTATTCATCTTTACTGCTTTACAGTTCAAACTATAACACTGTTTACAATGATGCAAGGGTAGGGGGAACAGGCATTAACCGCCTAGCCAACCCCGATTTGAGATGGGAAAAAACTGCCCAAAGTGATATGGGGTTAGAGCTGGGCTTGCTAAAGGGCAGGATATCAATTGAAGCTGATGTTTATTATCGAAAAACGACAGACATGCTGCTGGATGCACCGGTTCCCCAAACCAGTGGTTATGCAAGTATCCGGCAGAACGTAGGTTCTATGGAAAATAAGGGTATAGAGTTTTCGTTGAATACGGTTAATATCAATAGTAAGAATTTCACGTGGAATTCCACTTTTAATATATCTATGAACCGAAATAAAGTACTTTCACTAGCGACACCTTCTGACATTTTCGGTATTGGTGGACCTAATTTTATTAATCAAACGAATATCATTCGGAAAGGAGAACCGGCTGGTGCATTCTGGGGCCTTAAACGTTTAGGGATATGGAGTGAAAAAGAAATAGCTGAAGCGGCGAAATTCAGGAGCTATCGTAATGGAATTACCATCTTCCCCGGGGATATAAAATACCAGGATGTTAATGGTGATTATGCTATAACCGATGCTGACCGTATGATCATTGGTAATGGCAGCCCTAAAGGCTGGGGAGCATTCACCAACACTTTCCGATATAAAAATATTGATTTGTCGCTTGAGTTGCAATACACATATGGTAATGATCTGTTGGATATGACCTTGCATCCCAGTGAGGATCGCCAGGCATTGGCTAATAGTTACAAATCTGTTTTAAATGCCTGGACTCCCCAAAATCAAAATACGATGATCGCTGAAATACGCGATACCAGGTCCGGCTATGTAACGAATGTTGATAGCCGCTGGGTTAAGGATGGCTCATTCTTACGCGGCAGAAACCTTTTACTGGGATATAACTTCGCTGAAGCCACTGTTCAAAGACTGAGATTGTCAAAGCTTAGAATGTATGCTTCGGCACAAAATTTCTTTTTGCTTGTCGGAGATGACGTAAACGGAGATCCGGAAACCGTAGGGTTAGCAGGCAATGATTCGCAAAATGTATTCTCACAAGGCCAACAGTGGCATAGCTATCCCAAACCTGCCATCTTCATGGTAGGTTTACAGATTGGATTGTAATTAATATATTTAATAAAAATGTCAATTATGAAATGTAGTATATTGAAAAATATAAGTGGAATGTTGCTCATTGGAGCTATACTGGTTGTATCAGGTTGCAAAAAATTTCTTGAAGAAACGCCTCCTTCAAACTTATCAGAGAGTACCAACTTTTTCAGCTTACCAGACCATGCCGAAGCTGGCTTGGCTTCTGTATATGCAAGTACCAGGTTTATAGGTGACGGGTCAGGTATCTTTTCGTCGAACTGGCAACTGGTTGAGGCCCCTACCGGAACCTCCACCACAGAAACCGCTCAGAATTCAGACCTCAACAACCTTTATTCGCTTACCTATGATGGTAATACACAGCATATCATTAATTGGTGGAATGGTTTATACAGGGTTATTGCAAATGCTAACCTTGTGCTGGAGAAAGTTCCTCCAATTACTCCCATGGATGAAAATCAGAAAAAGAAAATATTGGGTGAAGCAAAATTTCTTCGTGCCTGGGCTTATTTTTATGCAGTCAGGCTCTGGGGCGATGTTCCATTGGTATTAAAACCCCAAGCCGCCAGCTCTGAAGATTTTTCACCTTCCCGCACGCCCCAGGAAGCAGTATACAAACAAATTGTGGACGATTTGATAGCTGCCGAAGCAGCAGGTCTTGCATGGATGGATGTTAGCGGACGGGTTTCACTGGCCGCTGTAAAGTCACAATTAGCCAAAGTTTACCTGACCATGGCCGGGCAACCGCTTAATAAGGGCACAGCCTACTATAAGTTAGCAGCAGATAAAGCGAATGAAGTAGTTATGTATGCCAGTACTAATCCCGGAACTATTAACCTTTTTCCTACTTATATGGACGTTCACAGGGAAAGTTTGAAGAATAGAATTGAGCATATTTTTATGCTCCAGTATCATGTGTTGGTGGCTGGTAACCCTATGGGCAACATGTTTCCTAATTTTAAGCCTGTTACATTTCAAGGTCCTTCCGGTACAGGAAGCACGGTTCCCACACCTTTTTTTTATAATTCTTATGAACCCGGTGATCTACGGGCAAAAAACCAGGAAGGCTATTTCTATACCAGTTATTATACCAATGGAAGTGGCGCTCCTTTTGATTTGGGTGCCCCTTATATTTTTAAGCACTTTAATACCACTGCAAACGGTTTTGCCGGTATGCCTGGTACTCGCAATAACAACCTCAATGTGCCGCTTATACGATATGCAGAAGTTCTTTTGACTTATGCAGAAGCTCAAAATGAAGTAGGTGGACCTACCCCAGCGAGTTATGAAGCATTCAAAAGAATCAGGGACAGAGCCCAGCTTGTTACTCCAGCCATGGGCACATATAGCCAGACTACTTTCAGGGAAGCGATCTGGAGAGAGCGCTGGCATGAGCTATGTTATGAAGGTATCACCTGGTTTGATATGGTACGTCTTCGAAAAGTATATAACGAATCCACTAATGGGTTTGATAACTTTGTAGGACATATTAATAAAAGCACAAATCAGCCTTTGCAAGCTAAACATCTATTATTTCCTTTGGGTATCCAGGAAATGAATAATAGCAAAAATTTACAGCCACAAAACCCCGGATATTGAGAGTCACGAACAACGATCAATTCTTTATTTATTGAAAGTTGATGCTGTGTAAATGATGATGGCGGGCCTATCGGTATCGATTTACAGGAGTTGCTATCAAACCACCTTTAGCTGCTGCGATTAAAAGTTGATAGTGAGCATCAAAGGAGTAAGGCACCGATAAAGGTGTCAGGTGAGTGTTAAGAAGGCGAACAATTGTGAACTGTCAACGGAAGCGTCGAAAGGGTTAAACGATGTCAAAACCTCTAGTATCATCTTTGGGAAGAGCAGCAAGGTTACCTGTTTACTGTTGTTGCGGCCATCCGGCGTATAGACAGTGCGAGCTTAACACAGGCATTTACAGGGAACGTGAGAACCTGTCGTCAAGATGTTAAGAGAAAACTTCAAGCGGAGACACTGCAAGAAGGAAAGTATCGAAGCTCGGCATGGGGGCGGAAACTTTCGTAGTAGCGATGAAGTTCTTGTAATGAGAATGGAGCGAAGGGGAGTTATTATTAGTTGAGGCCTTGATAGGACTAGACGATGTTTAGACCAAGAAACATTATCATATTTGTGGAGAGCAGTATTGTTACCTGATTACTGTTGCTGCGACATGTCATTCTTAAAAATTTGAAATAAAACGGAAAATATTTGTTTAACAAATTTGTTGAAAAGTTGTATTTTCCACACGTAAGGCTTCTATAACCACTCAAAACGTCCGAACGGAAATATTACAGCCAGATGTGACCGAACGGATCTGAAAGATCCACATGGCACCCATCACATAATACAATTTATATCGTTGTCACCTGCAATACATGCCAAAAACCAACCCAGTGATTCTAGACCTGGTCATAATAATCAGCAAAAAAGGGATAGAACTGTAATAGTTCCGTGATAACTTCTTTAAGGATATAGTCGTGCTTCGTAGAGTTAAAACGCTTCAGTCAAATTATTAATGATAAAAGTTTTGTAATTATCACATTAATTAAATCATTAAAATAAAATCTTCAATCATTCTATTAATAGGTTTTGCTCTTGCAATCCTTGGAAGACGCATAGAAATTGTTTTCGCTAATTGTGATGGACATTTAGGCCATGTTTTTAAAGGAGAAGGATTTACAGCTAAGAACATGAAGCATTGTGTTAACTCCACCTCGATGAATTTTATAAAAATTGAACAATAACGTTGTTACCACAGAAAGAGCCATTTTTGTTGCCGGTTGTTTTTGGGGTGTTGAATTTGAGTTTCAAAAAGTTAAAGGTGTCATATTAACCGCTGCAGGCTACATTGGTGGCGAGAAAGACAATCCTACTTATTATGAGGTATGCAGCGGAAAAACGGGCCATGCAGAAGCAGTAGAAGTTGGATTTGATCCGGTAGAAACATCTTATGAAACATTAGCCAGGCACTTCTTTGAAATTCATAATCCTTCTCTTATAAGCAAAGAAAGTAACGGAAAGCGTAGCCAATATCGCTCGGCTATCTTCTATGTAAGCGAGGAGCAAAAGGCTGTTGCAGAAAAATTAGTTCAGATGCAAAAGGATAAAGATTTTGAAGTTGGCACTGAAATAACACCGGCAGGAGTTTTTTACAAAGCAGAAGAATATCACCAAAACTATTATTTCAAAAAAGGAAAAGTGGATAACAGCTCCAGGTACAAGCAGAAGTTTTAATACAGCTAATGGTTGCTCCCTTATAAATTTCTATTCTCTATTATATAAAATCGATTAATTACAACAGACCTATTATTTAATTAAATCGCATATCAAAATAGGTTCACATTTTTTATAACGACAACCATCAGCTTAGCTGTGGAAGTCACAAATTTTTATGTATGCAAAAAGTATTGATTTTGATTGCAGCATTTATACTAAGTATTGTCGCATTTGCCCAAAAAAAGATGGACAAAAAGATTGATAAGATGGACAGCAAAATGGACCACAAGATGGCATGAAGAAAGACTGTGTAATGATGGAAGACGGAAAGATGATGGTAATGAAAGGAGGTAACTCAATGGCAATGGACAAAGACATGACTATGAAAAATGGTACTATGGTAATGGCAGATGGTACAGTAAAAATGAAAAATGGTAAAACAATGATGATGAAAGATGGTGATTGTATGATGATGGACGGAAAGATGACTAAGATGAAAATGGATAAGGCTAAGATGCAAAGCAAAAAGTAATGCAATGATCCAAGTAATAGAGCCACTCCTGACAATAGTGGCTCTTCCTTAAGTTCCTTTAGTTCTTTCCACCAAAATGTAAATGCCTATTGGGTCACTAAACCTGGACCTGGAAAGAGTTATATTGAAGCAGGAGAAGAAAGATGTTTATATACCAATAAGACTTTGTACAATACCATTTACAATCTAATATTCTTTGCTGATCTTCTCCATCGACATTCTATCGATACCAATCTCTTAAACTTGAAGAATTAGCAAAACAGGAAAGTGACTTTGATGAATGATCACGATGGTTCAATTAAATATTTAAAACAAAAAAAACTCATGAAAACGTTATTGTCATTACCCCTGTTTTTAGGCGTATTGTTTTTCACAAGTTCTTGCAGCAAAACATCAACTGTAATGTTGAATGAAAAAGTAGATACTTCGGCTGTAGTAAAGTTCCAGGGAAATTTTATGGGTATAGGTTCAGAACAAGTAAGTGGACAAGCAAAGATTTATTTGCAAAATGGAAAATACTATTTAGCATTTGAAAATTTTTCAACTACTAACGGTCCTGACCTTAAAGTTTACTTATCCCAAAAAGCAGAGCCATTTAATTTTATAAAGTTAGGTGACCTTAAATCTACTAATGGCAACCAGGTGTATAATATTTTAGAAAGCCTTGACTTCACAAAATATAAGTATGCCCTTATTCATTGCGAACGGTTTAATCATTTATACGGCAGTGCCGAATTAAAATAATTGTAGTTATTAAAAAATATTTCAGTCTTAAGACTTTGCTGCTTTTGACAGCAGCTTCAATAACGCTGTTATCTTTTGCATTGATAAAAAATCATAAAAAACCAAGCAAATTATAGCAGCAGAAAAAGGCTTTGCCATTGTAGAATTATTTACGTCTGAAGGATGTTCAAGTTGCCCCGCTGCTAATGCTGTAATAGCGAAGCTGTTGGCAAAGAATACAGAGGATGTGTATATTCTTAGTTACCATGTTTACTATTGGAACAGGCTTGGTTAGAAAGATGAGTTTAGCAAACATCAATTTTCAGAGAGGCAACAGCAATATGCAAGAAAACTATCTTTAGAAAGTGTTTATACTCCCCAGGTAGTTGTAAATGGCACTACTGAATTTGTAGGTTCAAATGAAAGTGCATTAAGTAATGCTATAACTAACAGTACAAATAATGGTACTGCTACCAATCTTCAGATAACAGCTGAAAAGAAAAATAATATTGCTTTTATAAAATATACCATAAGGGTAACGATACACAGTTATTAAACACAACAGTCATACTTCCGGAAGCTGATACTAAGGTTAAACGTGGCGAGAACGGCAGAAAGACCTTACATCATGTAAACATTGTAAGTAATTTAAAGGTTGCAGAAGTAAAAGGGAGTGGTGAACTTTCTATTACAATACCGGCACAATTATAAGTAAGCCAATAAGAATAACTGCTTACACACAATCTAAGCAAAGTCTTAAAGTGTTGGGTGCAGATGAAGTGAGTTTGTAAGATGCGGTATCTGTGAAGAAAGTAATTGCTAATAAAAAAAGAAAGCTCAACTAATCACATTTGCTGCTAAGCCAATACTTAATAAACACGTACATTGGGAAAGAGCTTATCAAAATTGGATTTTTGTAGTCGGCAGTTTACAATACAGAGTTTTCGGCAATTAAGAATGCAGAGTTTTCGGCAACAACGCTACACGATATTCGGCAACAACGGTACATAGAAAATGGCAACAACACTGCAGAGGTGTTAAA
>JAABUS010001467.1_pt1 | contig 51048 bp, 49 predicted proteins | sample 5560161 | NCBI WGS metagenome assembly JAABUS01 (sample SAMN10711885, study PRJNA513376) | rock metagenome | isolation source: Antarctica rocks | place: Antarctica: Victoria Land, Trio Nunatak nord | collected 2016-01-04 | reverse complement strand
CAGGAGAAGGTGGTGATGGGGGGGAAGGGGGCTGGGGACGAGGTGAATGTGGAGGTGGATATGGTGGGGAAGTATGTGGAGAAGAGTGTTAGGGGGTATTTCGAGGGGCAGGGGGAGGGCAAAGGAGGGGAGATGAAGGTTTTGGAGAAGATTGTGGGGAGGATGGTGGAGGAGAAGATGGGTGCTCAAGAATACAGACTGACGATGAAAAGGGAACAATAGAAGATGTTTTGGGACTGCTATCAGCAACGGGGTACCGTACTGCAGACAAGCGAATGCGTAAGATCCTAACATGGTTATGCGCAGAGATGGAGTGTGGTAACCTTCCTCAGCGTCTGTTCAAAAAACGAATTCGAAGAATAACCATAAAATAATAACGTAATGAAAACGCGTCGCTAAAGGTAGACATTGTCAGGAACTGAGCTCTACCTGGTAACTAAGTACTCCACACAAGCAAATCTCAGGAAGCGAGTGAACAAGACAGTTTCCATGAGGCGTCGCGACCAAGACTCGATCAAGACCCAAGAATATAAGATGTCAATGCATAAAGCCAGTCGTTAGTGGAGAGCTGGAAGCTCGCTCGAATAAGGCAACGACCAAAGTAGGAACCTCGTTTTTGGCCTAAGCGTTTGCTCTGCCCCTCAGCACTACCTCGAGGAAGATGTCCTAGGACTTCGTCTATGACGCTGTGGAGACGATAGCTCGGGCGTGCCGGCTGTTCCTTTGTGTGACGCCATCGCGAGATCGCTTCGAGCGCTTGTTCCTGGTCTCGCTTTCGCCTTCGTCGTCTTGGTCGTCAACCTTACGTTTTGCGGACTGCTTTGTTGAGTCAATCGGTGGTTCCTCAATGACCAAAGGCTCGGGTGCTTGGGCTTCCTCTTCAGCAGTGGCGGCTGTCCCAGGATTCGAGCCCTTGTCCTCCCTTTTGGGTCTTTTTGGCAGTTCTTTTTCCTTGCCTTTGCCCTTTGCGTCTTTGGGGGGCTTGCGAGATATCGGGACCCTTTTGAGCCGGTCTTTCTTCTCCGCCTTGAGGAAGACGGGCTTTTGGTACCAGTCCGTCAGATTTTTTGCCTTGGCACCACCTACGCACGCTTTCATGCGTGGTATGATCGAAAGCGTATCGAAAACCGTGCTCACCATCACCTTCCCAGGGCGCAACATAATGTTTCGATTCCGCTCCTCGAAATAAAAGAATGGCACCAGATTGATACCCGTCAAGACGGAGTCCTAGCTGCGGCAAGCACATGTGACCTCCTGAATCAAATCAGTAGACTCAGAGCTCTATAGCGAGGCCCTCCTTACCATTAAATTTTCCCAAATGTACTAGACCAGTCAAGCCTCCCACCCAGTCGTCTTTGTCATGATGCTCATCCGTGTCTCTGTTGATGACGAAAGCGTGCAGTGAATAAGTCTCCTCGTAATCCGGATTTGTAGGTGGTAGGCGAGCGAACTTGGGCGACTCTCTGTAGACGGTTCGATACTGCTCCCGTAAATCACGGTCCCATACCCCGAACCAGAAGTCAAGAACCTTGGTCAACGTTCCACCAGTGTTCTCGAGATAGTGGAGGATTGCCTGCCTGACTATGGCTGCACTTTTATGGGTATCTTTCGTCTCGACCATTGGGATGTCCGTGCGACCTTTGGCGTGCCAATGACCGTAATGGTCAGTGCCTATGTGATCGTACTTGCCTCTCAGTTGAGAATGTGCCGATATGTGGCGTTTGTTGTCCACCGCAGCTGCAGCACTCGGCTTCTTGATGTGCGTGTAGACAAGTCTCGTGTCCATTTCCATTCTACCTTTGACCCAGTCTTGGTGACGGAAAGCGTCTTGTATTGCCTCAGGGAAAAGGAATGCAATGAGCTTGCCATTTTGATCGACTGCGATAAAGATCATGTCTTTGGGTGTTCCGCGTAATAGCCTGGGATCGACAGCAGCATTCCTGTTCTCCTCATTGTTGAAGAATCTGTCTTTATGAACCCTCAATCCCCAGCCTTTCCAGCTTTCTACAATCTTCGCCAAGAATTGACTTAGTGTTGCTGCTTCATCGTGCTTCCCACACTGCGGGTTTCTCCCCATAGTCTCATCAAATTCCTTCTCGAGGATAGACCAACGCTTCCTGTCTTCAGCTTCGTTGCCAGTATACAACTTCGCGCCGACGGCATTTAGGTTCTCCGCGGGTTTCCAAAGCCGGCCAGGGTTGAGTTTCACGTAGACTTTTTTCTTATCCATCTCGTGGTAGTGTTTTGCGAGTATCATCTGCCTAGCCCTGTCTGATGCTTTCCGACTTGATTCGGCTTCTGGATCGACTTTCTGCTTCAGCCTTGTCTTGATCTCGCTGTTCTTGAACGGCCCCTCTTCATCATCCCAACTAATTCTAAGGTATTTCTCCCAATGTAGCCTATAATCGCGCCACTCGAACTCTGCTATTTCGATTTCTTGGTCAAGAATCCACTTCTGTTCCTCGTGAACGTTGCTGTAGGCTTCCCAGAGCTCTCTGTTTATGCGTCGTTCGCAATTGTCGAGGGATTCGCCTTCTGTGTCCCTTAGACTGTCCACGTACGGATCGGGCTTCCAGTTCCAAATGAGGTCGCCGTTCAACACCTAGAGCAGGCGGTCAACCCTGCAGATCATCTCGCCGTGGTCCATCAGCTTCGCGTACACTCCCTCAAGAAATCAAGAACCGAGCAAGTGTCCTTCAAGTGCTTCTGGACGACAAATTATTGCCAAATCGTTCGTTGTGTAAAGTTCAATCTCAACGAGGGGAAAGTGATTTCCGCCACCAGTAAGGCGTAGTTCCAAGATGGGAGACACCTCTGAACAGGCAAGGGAACGATAGAAACTCACAGCTTCTTGGGCTGGTGTTCGCCCTTTCGCATTCTGCGCCTGATGCTCTCCACCAGCTTCGCTGTCAGACGCATCCCCAGGTATGCCAGTGGCATCGGCCACGTTGATCATAGTCTCTCCATTATGGTCATCATCCGGCGTCACTCCCGGCTTGTCTGTGTCTATCGGAGAAGCCATGCTACATGACACTATAAGTTTGCGGAAGCCGAAGTTCTCGAGAATTGTGGATCGAGTACGGCGGGTTGAAGACGGTAAAAAAGCGATACAGGCCAATAATCTGAGAGACAAGTAAACAGCTATGCAATGATATGGAACGGAGCATATTGTAAATTGGAGCGCAAATGGTAGATAGACAAGACAATGAATGCGATCATTGACCAAAGCATCTGTTGAACGTCCTTCCGGATGCGGAAGCTCTGTAGCGGCAGTACTGGATACGAGAGATTCATGGATCAATCCGGATGGGCTACACCGGACAAAGCGCAACATAAGCGACATCATAGCCTCATAGCAACGTCTCAAGATGGTACGAGCCACATTACTTGGTTGTGGATCGACGTTGCGTCAGAATCTCATCGACCCCGTTGCCAAAGTGCGAAGAACACAACGTGCAACAAAATTCTCGTCATCCGTTAAAGATAGAGAGCGACGCGGTCTCCAGCAACCGTGGAGCATGCAGCTAGTACAGGTCTATTGCACCATATATTGAGATCTCGGTATCTGAGGGGCCACGCGGTCATGCGCTCTGTGCTCAAGTAAGATCGATGGATGACTGGCAAGAATGTGTAGAGGCGGCGAGGAGTGCACACTAACCGCTTTCAAGAGCGAGGGCAATCCCTCTCTTGAATGTTATGAGCGTCTGTAAACTCTGCATTGTACATAATGAGTAGACGAATGACTTGGGCTTGTGCGTCAACGCCAAACTCTGTGTTTGTTGACTGAGACTTCAACCCATGGAAGCTTGCATTTGCAAGAACCAATGCGTGCCATTTTCATTCTTGAACTTATTGTTGTATAGAGGTATAAAATGGAGTAAGAACACCCAAGAAAGGTGGTTATCTGATATCACCGTTCTCCGCTTGTAAGTCTGGGACCTCTGGCTCGTCCCAATACACTGTAGTACGTTAGCTCCAACCTTCGTCTCACAATCGAAATTAATGGGGTACCATACCATGCGGCTTGATGAACCAGCTGATGATGAAAGCCACTCCAAACGTAGACGCTAAGCAGACAAATACCGTCTGCGTGAATTTGCCGACGGTGAAGAAGTATATGGTATTGAAGATTGTCGGCGCTACTACTCGGGCCATGGCATGCAGCAGGCCCACGGCGCCCAAAAGTTGGCCTGTCCGATCTTGTGGGATATGTTTTGTCATAGCAGAAGATATAGTGGGAGAGCCCATCCCACCTACTGAAGCTAGTGCACCAGAGAGGATGAAGAGCGGCCCTATTCGAGATGTAGCATAGCCGACGTAACCCAACATGTCGAAGCCGATGGCTGCACGGATGAGTGAGAGGTCTAGCCGATCAGAGCCAGACTGCTTTTGCACGGCTGTCGAATTGGGACCCCGGAACATTCGAATAATCAGAGGTAGGATCACCAACAGATTCGTGACGCGACAGATGTTGACAACTGACTGGAAGATACTTGCCTCGAAAGTTCCCCAATTGAACATATATTCGGAATAGATAAGAATCACACTCATCGATCCCATTGCCACTCCAAACATAATCGTGTCAACCGCAGCTAAGAGGACAAGATTGCGACGTACATCGCGATTGGTGCCATTGCCAACGGGCCAAAGCACAGTCAATGGGGCGAATATATTTGTGCCTCGAGCAACGGCCCATAATCTTGTAAATCGATCTTGACTCGTCTCCGGATCAAATTTATCAGACTCATGTTTAGCCGCGTGCTTCGCACGAGCTTGTCTTTGGCGCTCGTTTGTGAGAGACTCTGGAACGATGAAGCCAACAAACAGAAAGAATGCTGCATGGCATGCTATCGCAATGTAGAACATTGTGAGCACGTCCTTTGTCGCTTTGAAGATGTAGCCGGCGAACAAGGGGCCCAGAGCTATACCACCAAATAGTGTACCATGGAAGTACGCGAATGTGACAGCGCGCTTAGCTGGTGCTGTGCAGTCACTGGCATACGCGAAAGTCATAGCCATGGCGGCAACGAAGGAGCCGCAGAGTCCATCAAAAGCATAGCCGACGAGTATCCAATTGACGGAAAAGGAGTCAGGATATTTCCCAGCAAAAATGGTAAGGAGCTCAGCAAGAAGCGAACCAATCCCAGTGAAGGCTATGATCTTCTTGCGCCCATAACGATCTGATAGCTTACCCAATTTGGGGCTTGTTATCGCGGACAGAAGACCAGCAATGACACTCATGTACAGCGTGAATCTTGCAACTCTTCTTTGAACCTCATCCAGATGGCGACACTGTTCGTTGTCCACACCCAAGACTACCGGCATGAAGTGAACAGTGGGACTTTTGGTAGCGACCTCTGCGAGGTAATCGCGACATATGAGGTCCATGATGAGGTTGATCTTGGGAACTGCAATACCCCCGAAAGCGAGAGTGTACAAGAAAAATGGAGGCAATAGCCAGAATACCTGCATGGACGTCAGCATCTAGTCACCATTTGGAGGGCCCCGAAAGAGATGGAACCGAAGCTTACCGATGGTTTGTTCCACCAAGGCCTCCCCTCAAAATCCTTCGCCCCTGTCCATTCAGGTTGTTCGCTTTCACGTTCACTGTCGGCGTTCTCTGAGTGGCGTACATAGTCCTCATCGATGTTCCTCGCCAACAACGGTGTGTCTTCGTGATCACTGCTCTTTTGCGCCTCGGTGGCGCTAGCGACTTTCATGCCAGCATCGTGGGCGCGATGCGCGGGACGGTCTATGCGTCGAGGTTGTGTTCTGGACAAAGTGTCAATGTCTGCGTCGGCGGCGATGATTTGATCGTTTTCCATGATGGCCACCAGATATGAGGGCAGCGGAGCTATATCTTGAGAGCACAATACAGGATCAATTGCATCTAGGCAGCCTCTATTCAGACAATGTGTCCTTGAATGGTGCAAGGGAGATGTTGTTCAAGAGAAGCATTGACAGCCATCATCCACCAGTGATAAGGTAATCGCCGAGGATCAATAGAGGTGGAAGGAGCGGAATGTGCGTTGGCTGCATGTTGCAAGCAGTGAATCCTGGTCTGGTAAGCAAGACGCGGTTCAGCCGTCGAGGAGTGAGCGTTGGCGCTGCGGCGAAATCTATGACGACGGACTTTCTTTAACTCCGCCACACTTCCGAGATTGGTCAGCGCTCTTGGCCAAAAGACCGCGGACTTGATTGGCCGAACTGTCGTGGAGACATCAAGTACAAGAAAACCTCCACCTCAGGTCGGACATCGTGTACGTTAGGTCGCACCAGAAGATGCCATTGTAAGTAAAATCCGAGGGTTCCGGAAAGAGTCATTCTGAGAGGTTCACTCGTCGGATGCGTCCAATTTTATGTGCAGTGTTCGTGCCATCATCACTCGTGCTCCCAAGGCCCACCGTCTCCGAAGCTCCTCCACCGTGCCCGCGATACAAGCTCTACACCATTTAGACAATAGCATCTCTAGTCTCCGCTCGTCTTCTGGCCGTACCGATCCCGTTCACTCCTCCTTCCTGGTTCTGACCCAACCACGGTTTCTTCGCTTCACCCAGGACTCTCTTCCCCACAAAGTAGATCACCAAGCCTCCGATGATGCAGACAAACGCAATCGGGTACATCCAATGGATATGATAGCCGAATACCTTCACTCCGATGGCGACTCCCCAGAAACTCCCGGTTAACAAGCTTATGTTGAAGAACGCTGCGCTGGCCAGCCGGAACATGAGCGGCGCAAGTGAGTAGAACAGCGTCAGTACCAGCGTATAGCCGGTGAGATATCCGCCGACCTTGCCATCCCAAGTTGCTGTCCGGAATGATGTTCGATCGAAAATGCCCGCTTGCGTGCCATTGATGAGCATGCCCCAGAAGCCGAGCTGACCCACGACTTCGTACAACGGACGTTTCGACACCAAGAATTCTTCAACCACATTACTCACGCCGTAGAAAGTAGCGCCGAGAAGGGCGAACAGATCGCCTTTGATTTGGTTACCCCGAGAGATGGGTCCCGTATACGAGGCGCCAGTAACATGATCACTTGCTAGTAAGATGCCAAATCCGCCAATGCAGACCAGTATACCAGCTACTTGGGTCGAATGGTAGCGGACATGCAGGAAGAGGAACGAGAGGATGACGACCATGACAATAGCCCAGAAATTGATGAGTTGAGCTGATAAGATGGAAGTCTGCGCCTTGGAATCAGGCATCGATGTGAGAGATCGTCCCCATTCATGCGTAACTTACATAGCGGTAGGCAAGCACGGTGAAGTAGTTACCTTCGACATCGAGGAAAGAGAGGAGAAAGTCTATCCAAAAGGACTCTTAGCGATGATCCAGCAAGATGCGGACCGCACATACACCTCCAACCATCCTTGTAGATGAGGTGGAACCACTTCTTGAAGCCATAGCGATACAGAGTGTAGCTGGTGTATCCTATGTTGAGCAGGACATAATTGAAGAATGTCTGGAAGGCAGGAATAGAGGTTCCTCGCTCAACCAGTAGAGTGGTAAAGGTGTTGGTCGCGGTGAGACAGAGTGCCAGGACCTGGCTTCAATGGCTGTCAGCCCCGTAGGTAAAGTACTAAGGTTATCTCGAGTCTTATAAAGCATACCCCAGCACGAGGACGATATAGAAATTCCTGGTCCTAAAGTATGCGAACCAGCCTTTCTTGCTCTCTTCGATATCTTCGATACCTGCTCTCGGCTCTTGAATGTCGACACCGTCCTTCACCCCAATGAGCTCCGGCGCACAATGGAGAGGCGAAGAGATACCTTATTGGAGGACTCTTCTACCTTCGATCGGACTTGCTCGGTAGAAGGTTTGGCCTTGAAATATTCCATGGCTGTGCCGAGTCTGGGCGATGCCGATTGGAGCTTTGAGGCGATTAGCGGGCGCAAAGCTCCTGAAGTCGCCCACTGTGTGATCTGGTATCTGCAACGGATCGGATAAGTGAGGATGAGAATGGAAATGCAAGTAAAAGTGCTTGGCGGGGCAATTGCATGGTGGGGTGAGGCCTCGCCCAATGCGCCAGTTCTAAACCGAATCCAGCATTGTGGAAATCTAGGCCCAGCTTGGGGCTGAATGGAGCGGCAGCGGCAATCATCGATTGAACCACTGCATCCCAAGGCAAGTACCTCAAGGTACATATAGGTAGAAGTATGCAGCCGAATAATGTCCAATTGGCTTGCATCGTGCTGGAACGAGGCTGCACACCACGGTGGCATCTACCCTAAGGGCCAAACTCAATCTGGCATGTGCATACATCAAGAACCAGCGGAAACTGCTGCAGTACAGCGGCGGATTTTCTGACTTGCATGGAGGTGATCTTTGGCGACAGCCTCAGGACGCGATGGACAGATTGAAAAGACGTACGAGCCGAGAATGAACGCTTGCATGCTACAATCCCATGCCATGCAGGCCATGCTTGTAGGGGCATCCACACGCCGTCAAGACGCAGCCTATCTGGATGGGTACACGGTCCAGCCCTTGCCGCCTAGAATCCCTACCAGAATTGCTCTCGTGTCCCAATCTGACCTCCTGCCCACAGACCTATCCTCCGTGCACCCAAGCCTATTGTATGGCTCCCAGGTCAACGCCGCCCGTTGTGCTAAAGCCCCTGTCCCAAGGAGAGTGTGTCCGTCATGGATAGACAAAGATCTATAGTCGTAAATGATGCGCTGTAATATCATGGAGTTCAGAATTAAAGTCAAAAACTATCTCGGTATGACCTGGGCAGCCATTGTTCACTCAATGAACAGCTACGGCAGCGGCTTGACTGTTTCGTTTTCCAAAGCCCCAGCTACGCTTTTTGTTCTGAACTGGCGTTGGAGCCGCAGCAGGCTGCTTTGCAAGCGTGGGAGGTGGCGAAGTGAACAGCGGTGCTTCGCCTAATTTTCGTGTGGGATTAGTATGAAGTGTCTCCAGTAAAGTCGAATCTCGTCTTAGAGGAGCTGGTCTCTGAGGAGCTGGTGCCGTATACGGCAGTTCAACAAGTTCTGAGGAAATGTCAATACTTTCACGCACTCGAGAAGTCACCGGTCGGATCTTACGGGAAGAGGAGGCGGACGAGCTCGACTCTGCTTCCTCATTCAGAGACTGAGTCGGGGATACTCCTAGTGCTTGTATCAGACAACGACCTAATGATATTTGCAAGCCGTACGCCTTACCTTTGCTTGCAAGCGGACTGGGCTGAAAGGTTGGATTGCCAATGGTGAGTCCTGAAGCATTGGTATAATAACCACCATGGGCTCCGTAAGAACGTCGATTCTCTGTTCTCGGTGGCATTGGTCGTGAGTATGAGGGATTCGAAGCTGTGCCGTAAGATGAAACTCGAGGCAATGTGGACGATAAGCCGCTGCTGTTGCGAGTAAGTGTCTTCCGCTTCTCGTTTGTTGCCTTGATCGCAAGCCGATCCGCTTCCCTCCAGCTTGATGGAGCCCCGGACAAGGCATCGATGGCAGCATGCGTTACTACATGCCTGTAGGGTACCGGCTTGTCAACGGTTTCGGCAGACGGTCCCTGCTGTGCATCCTTGTGGTTCTTAGCCGCCTTTTTGGCTCTGCTGAGCTTCGAAAAAATCGACATGATCGAGGTAGAGTAGCGACAGGGAGGGTTCTTTGATTCGGTAACAGACGTGAAAGACAGGCGGGCGATGGACAGATGAAGTTCTTCCGCGCCAAGAAGGCTGAAGAGGATTTCCCCTCCTCGTGTTCGGAACCGGTTTAATTCTTTGGCCAAGTAGCCTGAGCTCAGAGCCGATCGAGGCAGAATCTCGCTTGGATGGAGCGCTATTCCCTAGCCAGCATTGGAAGCGATAGCGAGTGGAGTGATCTGTTTGTTCCCTTGTCGCCTCTCAAGGATTGAGCTCTTAGCGTCTCGTTTGCCGACAAGTGAAAAGCCTGTCCAACGAGCTGTGAGGCGGAGGATGGGGGGATTCCGGATATTTTGTGAACCGTACCTGTATACATACCTCCCTATCTTCCCACGAATCCTTATCGCTGCGTGCCTAGTCGCCCTCCTGCTACCAAGTAATAATCCTGGTTTGGATGCAGGCGCCTTAAGATACGACGTAGAAACACGTTCATTCCAAGAGGCATGTGCCAGCGAGCGCCGAGCAGCCACGCCGCCAACGCATGCAATATCGATCCGTGCAGGGAACCTAATGGCCGGTATCCTGGCATGGCCATGCCACGCAGCAAAAACCCGCAAAGCCGGCACCACCGTCCACCGGAGGGTTTTGGCGGTCTGGGCGGATACTAAAGTACCTTAGTCGAGCTGCTTTGGGATTGTTGATTGGCAGCGTTGTCAGATACGGCTAGTCGAAGAGAACTGTTGTCTCAGAAGATTCGTCGAGCTGAAACGTCGATGACCCCTGCTGTTTCTCGCAACTAAATTATCAATGTTGCCTTCTTCAAGGGCATTCTAAGATGCCTTTTACGTACTTTACAAACTCTATCATTGGCGTTGACTGGCAGGTGTATCGAAGAATTCCTCGTGCTTACATGCGTTTGCAAGCATGAGGTGTTCTTGCTATCCACTACTGTGCGCCGTTGCAGGTAGGCGATTCCATTAGCTCGTTCCGCCAGTCTGGGTCTTCCGGCGAGACTTGACGCTCCTCGATAATATGGCTTACATCACCATGCCAAATCTGTACAACTGATAGGGTATAGTCCTTTTGATAGAACACACCGCATCGGAGGGAGCTCCTCAATCGCATGATTTGACTACCCGTATGAATTGTCCTCTCAGATCGTAACACCTTCAGTTGATCAGACTCTCGCACATCAGCAGCAGACGAAGGGTAAGGTAAGTCACTTGTCCCAACTCCTTCAGAGGTCGATGCCCGTTGTTGGAACGTTGCCCTTCGTCAAGAATCAAGGGCCTGTTCGAACTCGTCCCGGTGGCTCCACCGGGACTAATTTGACCCCTGCAATTAGTCCAAAATGGTCCTAATTGCACCACCCTTCGAACTCGATTTCCTGCAGTACAATACAGACAATCGATGGCGATTATCGCGTTTCTGATACTATTAATGGTATCTTTGTACGGTGGGGTGCCGGTGGAGTCACAGCACCTCGAAAGGTCGTGATCAAGCTACCGAGGACTATTCCAGCATCTACTGTCAAAATCGACGATTCTTGACAGCTCAACATCACACGCAATTAATAAATTGCGGGATTTTTGCGTCGACACCAACAAGACATCTTTTATAACTTGTACTTGTTTAAATAAAAATTAAGGACATGAATGCATGCGATTTAGATGTTGCAACAAGCAAAGACGTTAATTGAGATTTTGAAGTTCTTTGACGCGGGAACGCTAGTACACATTAATTTGGTAGCACTAGTATTGTTCTTAGTATTCGAGTTCGAACAACAAGATAGTATTAAACGGTACTATTTAGGCGTTTGAAATAGTACTGATTGACCGTGTGTACCGGTAGGACTAATTTCCACCGAAAACAAGTTCGAACAGGCCCTAACCTTCCCTTGGCGTCGCAAGGTTTGCCGCAATCGTCGTCAAGCGATGGACGCGCATGAATTCTAGGCTCTTAAAGACGCTATCTCGCTATGCTTGATGACATTAAAACTGCAGCCTTATCTTGAATGGGATATTGCGCCTTCGCCTCGGTCGAAACGGGATCCAGCCACGGTTGAAGCAGTCTTTGGCGAATTCAGCAACTTCGGATGTCCAGGCCGAGGATCGCCGGACATTGACCTGATACAACGTCGACATACCTTCCAGCTTCCTCTGAACGCGGTCTTGACGCAGTATTGACGCGCTTTTGAGTCGAGACACTGCAAAAAACCTGATGACCTCTTTCGGAAAGGCTAAGACAATCAATCGCTCGAGACAGTGTATCCTTTCTGCCTGTGAAAGAATTCATGCAGCCTATGTTTGGCCAGAATTCGATAGCGGAACCCGACAATTTGACGATGATCCATCTGATAGACAGCGATTCACCTCTAACAAGCAGTGTGTCTAGGCTACCTTACGTTCATATCGGACGTCCGACTGCAAGGATCTCTAAGAATCTCACAAGCGTAGAAGACGAGCAAATATAAACGGCCGGACAAGTTACAGCAATGCCGTTGACCCTCCTAGTTCATCAAACAAGGCCACGAGTCATTGGCTGGGACTGAGCTATCTATGAATATTGCTCGGTCTTTGCATTTGGGAAGAGTATATCGTATGGCGACGCAGAACTTCCAAGGTGGTCAGAGCCACATGGGGCATCAAGCACCTTCTAAGAGGTTGAACAGGGGAAGCTATCATGCACGCGAGCTTGAACTTTCGTAAGCGACATCTTTCTATCAATCGATAGAGCTAACAACATATGGTCCTACGAATCTAAGGTTTGCAAAGCCACTCCACCCTGCCATAGATGTCTGGAGTCCAAAAAGATATATTGTCGTTGTGAGGAATCATATCTCTACGAAAGACAAAGGCTTAGAATGAATATGCAATTTGAGAATGAAAAGATAAGCTTGTATATATTGATGACTTGGTGCCTTTCAAGAAGCCTGATATTTCAATCATGATCAAAGCCGCGCAGTCTGCAGCCGAAGACTCGATAAAGAAGTCGCACAGTGGAAGGCCATACAGCGTACGAATTTTGCAGACCCCCTTCTCGTCAACGCCCCACAGCAAGCCCCAATACCACTGCAGCGCACGGTATCCAGCACTCAGTGCCTTCACTGCTGCACGCCAGGACTTGATGAAGAGATTATAACCTATCTGTACGTGACACCGGATGTGGTATGTTACTCTGATCCAAATCGAAAGAGGCTCGTCTACTCTCGGTTCAATATTTCCCTAGTCCGCATGATTCCCCTATTGGCTGTCCCACAACATAAAATTCTGTTGGAATCTGCGTCCATCTGTGAGTGCTCTCGGGTCAGTCAGCCTATCATCACTCTATAATCAATTTCTTAAGGAGGGTAGATAGTGTGTGTTCAATAGGCCCCCGACCGTTTGCTGCTCTGTGTGATATCAGGGTGCACAAGGATCGAAGATTATTCAGTAGCTCGGCACCGGCGACAATATTGGGCACATACACTTTGGCCTTTTGTATTGACGAAAGCTGGGGTTCGCTATGCTCATCAATTTAGGATACGTTGTGTATTGTAACATATTGTTGGACTGTGTGACTCAAAGTAGACTCGACATTCCCACATAGTGTCCAGTGGTGACTGCTTGGTGAAGGGATTGAAGACTACCTAGAATTCGGGGTGATATAAAGACAGAAGTTAGGGTTGTCGAAGGGTGAAACTAAGATGATAAGCTTATCTATTTAAGGCACCCATCATTTGCCACTTGTAGATCCCGATTACCGACTGCTGTTTCAAACTGCGACTCCCGTTTGCTTGTCTCCTAGAGCCAGGAACGATGCAAGCACCGCCAAATGGTAAGGTCTAGAGCCCGCAGTGCCTTCGATTCGACACCCGTTATACTTCACGGATCAACAGACGTGTCTGCCGATAGGCACTTTGCTCTTAGCCCACCTCAGCGATTAACCCCCCCTGAACCCGTGCGCAACGCGAGTTATCCGAGAACCTATTGCATCATATCACTACACCGGGGCTCATGGGTACTACGATCCTAGCATCTTTGTTTTCGAAGCGCACGACACTGCGAACTGCTGGCTCCTAGCCGTGTGGAAGGACGTCGTTCACGCCGTCGCGTGTCTGGCCGAGGGACTCGGTATCGCAAGGCTTTCGGCATAGATTTTGCGCCTCTCTTGAGCAGTTGCTGGGACCGATCGCAGACTTCCGCAACAGAGAAAAGACGTGGGTAACATACTGGGGCGGGCATAGCACACTATGGCCTTGGTGGTGCCACCACCGAACGACAAGAAGCGAGTCAAAGTGTACGAGCTCAAAAACAATGATTGGTTTGATAGAGGTACCGGCTTCTGCACAGGTCGCGTTGTTAATGTGAGTGCTTCAACATGGATAGAGGGAGGCTGGGACATGGCACTTCCAGGCGAAACCCACGGTTACGGTTATGGCTTGCGGATGGCTGATGCGGAATTTTCCAGGAAGAGTCAAAGATTTATGTCGAGTCAGAGGATCAGCCGGAGCGTTTGCTGCTGGAAACAAAGATTACGAAAGATGATGGATATCAGAAGCAGCAAGGTGACGATGCTGTGTTACGTTCGCTGGTGGTGAGGATATGGCTCACGATCACTTAGACACCCTTATAGTGTGGACGGAATCCAACGGAACGGATATGGCATTAAGCTTTCAAGAGGCGGAGGGCTGCGCGGCCATCTGGTAACTTCTGCATGCCGCCAGTAAGGGGCGGTTCGCTCATGTTCGGGTTCACAGGGAGTTCGTTAGCCAGGTACAGCAGCATCTTTTGTCCTTAGCAGGTCCAGGTAAATACCCTTTTGGCAATCCTTGTTCTACCCAGACTGAAGTTCGTCAATCAATGAACGATGTCAATCACTGCTGATATTCACTTTTGCTGGTTAGATGATGCCCTTTCCGACGATGCCATGGAGAACTTCTCCAATCCGCTGGTCCTGCCACCACCGGAGATGGCAAATCTCGAAGAAATCAGCGTCCTGATGCGGAATGTCCACGCTACTCCCCAAGGCCGCGATGCGCTATCGAAATTCGTCATTGGTGATGATTACATTCGGAAGCTGATACCGTTGGTTGAAACGGCCGAAGATTTGGAGGACTTAGAGGATCTGCACCATCTGTGCAGCATCATGAAAATGCTGATACTTCTGAACGATACCCAAATCATCGAGCACGTGGTCAACGAGAGCGTCGTCTTGGGTGTTGTAGGAGCCCTAGAATGTAAGCCTGGGCTGGCGAGGAAAGTCCGTACTGCATAATGATCACTGACCAGTCCGACACAGACGACCCTGATTTCCCAGAACACAAGGCAAACCACCGTCGGTATCTCCAAGACTCGTCACGCTATAAGGAAGTGGTACCCATTCAAGATCCGACGATAAGGAAGAAGATTCATTCCACCTGGCGGCTATTATACTTGAAAGATGTTGTTCTTGCTCGAATACTTGACGACCCTACCTTCTCTGTACTTAATTCGCTTATCTTCTTCAACCAGGTGGATATTGTCTCTCACTTGCAGTCGAACATAGCTTTCTTAGAGGAGCTTTTCGGCTTGATCGACTCGCCAGATGCGCCAGCGAGAAAGAAGAAAGATGCTGTAGAGTTCATCCAGCAATGCTGTGCGATTGCAAAAAGTCTCCAGGTTCCCGCGCGATCGACATTATACTCGAACTTCATTCAACATGGACTGTTACGCGTGATTACTTTTGCACTCTCAAATACAGACGCTTCAGTCCGAGTCTCTGGGACGGACATTCTCGTAGCGATGATAGACCATGATCCAAGCATGGTACGGGCTTACATCTTTAAATCGATCAGCGAGAAGCAAACGCCGTTAACGGATACACTCATCGAGCTGCTATTGGTTGAGGTCGATCTGGGGGTAAAAGCGCAGGCCGCCGATGCAATCAAAGTCTTGTTAGAACCGCAAACACCCCCTCCGCCACCCCAGGAAGCTATGACTCGACAGAATGGCGATTATCTGTCCAAGCTTCGAAGTACGGCTCCGACAAACCCACAAACCGAGTCGTTCATTCAGAATTTCTACGACAAGTCCGCCAACAAGCTTTTCCAGCCACTCAAGGACTTGGAGAAGCAAGGCTCACTGGCCCATTTAAATCTCCAGGAAGTCTCACTCTACAATCATCTTGTCGAGATCCTCATGTTCCTTATCCGCCTTCACCTTTTCCGAAGCAAGTATTTCATCTTCACCGAAGGTCTCGCAGCCCGAATAGCCCAACTTCTATCCTGTCCCCAGAAGCACCTCAAGCTAAGTAAGTTATGCGTACATCATATTTCCTCCGCAACCCCCCACTGACTCAGTCCTCTAACAGCCGCGCTCAAATTCTTCCGTCAGTGCATCAACCTCCAAGACGAATTCTACAACACGCAAATCATAAAAAACAACCTCTTCGACCCCATCCTCTCCATCGTCTACGAAACCATGCCGCGCGACAACCTCCTCAACTCCGCCTGCCTCGAGCTCTTCGAGCTCATCAAGCGCGAGAACATCAAACCCCTCATCACCCACCTCGTCGAAACCCACCGCGACCGCCTCTCCCAAATCACCTACGTCGACACCTTCCAGAACCTCGTCCTCCGCTACGACCAAATGCAAGGCTACACCACCGCGGACCCAGACCCCAGCGCCGCCCCAGACGACGACCTCACCCCCACGCGCAGTGGCACGAAAATCAACGGCCACCAGCGCTGGCAAGGTCTAAAAGAGGACGCCGCCGAAGAAGCCTACTTCAACACCTCCGACGACGAAGACGAGCTCTCCGCCGCCGAAGCCTCCAAACTCCCCACCAACGGCGCTTCACCAGTCCTCAACAAATCCCTAGTCGACTACCCGGACGACGACCTCTCAGACCCCATGGACACCTCCCCTCCCCCCCCGAAACCGTACAAGCTCTCCTCGGCCCCACCAGACGAAGCCTCCCCCTCACCCAAACCCTCACTCAACCCGTCAGCCCACTCCCCGCCCGAACGCCTCTCGGAAAAACGCCGCCGCCAGGAAGACGCCGACGACGACGACGCCCTCGTCAAGCTCTCCCAGCCCAAGCGCCGCACCGCCAGCCTCTCCTCTGGCAGCAGCAACGGCGTGCTGCGACGGAAAAAAGCCTTCAGCGACAGAGCGCGGGAATCGCTGGGTCCTGGCACGAAGAAGATTGAGATCTCGTTTGGAGGGCAGAAGAAGGAGCGGGAGGGGGATGGGGAGGGGTAGATTATCTGGATTTTTCCAATCTCGTGAGGGTACTTGTGATTGAGGACGGGACATAGAGGGTTATGGGTTTTGTAGCATAGGTTGCTCGGCTTCGGTTCCAACTTAGGACATGAATAGGGCGGCATGGGTATATTTTATGACGAGGATGGTCTGGCCTCCTGCGCGAGGGAGCGCGGGAGGGGAAATAGAAACTTTTTCCTGTTCTCGGGATGGATGAAGGGAGGGCTGCTTGCTTGCTTGCCTCGGGTCGTGTGAGATGCAGGCCAGTCAGTCATGCGGGACGACCCTCGCGTTGTTTGTCGATGTGGAGGGAGAGATGGATACACAGTCCGTCGCATCCCTTTTGTAGAAAGCTAGACTATGAACACCCCATATGATCCTTCCTATGGACTAGACCCAGAAAAACCCATCGCGTCGCTCAGAAGCAAAATCATGGCGTCCCGTTTGCGCCTCGAGAGTCGTAATCCGTATCATCGCTTGACGAGACCTCGCTTTTTCGTCACCAAAACAAAACACAAGAGACGAAGAAAGGAAAAAGGGGCCCATATATCCATCCCACCTCATCGTAGCTGAACCATACGCCAACATACCATGCTCCATGTGCGTTCCCGAACGTTTCTCTGTATCTCACGAAATTTTGGCACCCGCTCCTCACTCCCTCATCCCCTCATTAACCAGCATCTCGACGACCACCTGCCGTCCCTCCAGCTCGGGGTGCTGCATTGCAATCTTGACAGTCCCCTCCTCACCCCCGGGGCCCCTCTGCCCATCATCCAACAGCTTAACATCCCTCCCAGACACGACCTGCCTCAGCCGCCCATTAACCGCATTCCTCACCTCCACGAAGCCGCCCCCCTGGTCCACCAGCACCAAATACATGCCCCCCCACAGCACCGCCTGCCTCGCCTTGCCCACAAACTCCATGACGACCGCCCTGCTGACATCCCCCAGCTTATTGACATAGATGCCGACCTCCTCGAAGCACAGCAGAAACTCCGAGTCCGAGAGGCGGAACATGCCGAGGGGCCGCTGGTCGCGCAGGCGCAGCGCAATGGAGGCGCAGTCGGGGGGCTTGAGGTCCGGGATCGAGAGCGGGACCTTCTTGTCGAGTGTCAGGACCTCGACGCCGCGGGCGGTGGCGACGGCGATGCTGGTGTGGAAGAGGTTGATGGCGTACGTGTCGGTGGGGATGTAGAAGTCGTCGAAGTCGCGAAAGAACTCCGTGGTGCCCTTGCGCATGCCGCCGAGGAGGAGGCGCGTCGTGCGCGAGGTGCTGACGGAGTGGTTGTTGCTCTTGTGGTAGACGGGCTCGAGGACTTTGAAGGTCGAGGAGATGCCTTCGCGCTTTTTGTAGAAGACGAGGGTGCGGTCTTTCATGCGCCCGGTGGCGAAGAAGCCGACGTCGCGGGCGCCGGAGAGTTTTTGTGGGGCGTGGCGGGGGAGGGAGGAGGTGGCGGGGGGGATGGTGGGGAAGGAGGCGGGGCAGACGGTGTCGAGATGGTGGGCGAGGAGGGATTTGTCGGAGATGATAAGGATGAGGGAGAATTCTTCGAGGACGGCGATTTGCGTTACGCGGCTTGCGGCTATGGCCTGCGTTGGGATAGGAGGTTAGTGTATGCTGGGGATACGAGTTGATAAGAGAGAAAGGGTAGGATCAGCTCACTTTTGTCCAGCCTCGGGGGTTGTTGTATTGAGTAATGTAGACGCCGTAGTCAGTCCCAATTGCGAGCATCGGCTTACCCATAGGCTGGTGGAAGGCCGTCGCGCAATTGACAGAAGCTCTGCATACTGGCGCTGGCCGCCCTGAGCCAGAATAGGTGTTCTCAACTTCCCGTATTGCTCGATCTAGAGGTGTTCCTTTGATGGCGATAGGTCTGGGACCTCCGGTCATTGTGTCATAGGCAAACGCGGTATCCGCTATGACTCTCAACTTGAAAGGTTCGGCATTTTGTTGGAACAGCGACGCGGCGTGTCGAGTCTTTGCTTCATAGATCTTATCACACCAATCTTGCCGGTTTTGTTTGGTTGGAGCGTATAGAGTGTAGACGTCGCTTTTGCCGAGATGCTTGACACGGAACGGAAACATAACCTTTTCGCTGTCGTTAGGACTCTCCAGGATGGTCGTGGTCACCGTCGTCTTGCTCGAGGCGTTTGTACCAACCGAAGCTACCGAAGAGGCAGTATTAGTATGAGCCAAAGTTCCAGGGCCGGCTAATCCCGTCTGATTGTTCATCGATGGGCGACCTGTCGAGACCTTCGTAGTCACTGCTGCGACGGAGCCTACACCCTTGAACGACGATTTCTGGACTGGATCATCGTCGGTGCTCTCAAGCACCAGAAGGTCCATTGGAATCGGTAGCTTCGAGACGTCGAATTTCTCGTATTTCAGCCCGCCGGCAGCATCACTTTGTCTGAGTCTTTTGGCTAGGACGAGGTAATGGTCAAACAGTATCGCATGTGTTTCCAACCATGAGAACTTATTGGACCCGGTCCTCTGCAAATCGCCCTGAAATATGACCTCCCTTCCTAAGTGTTTGAGGTTCAGATGCACTTTTTCCATTCCCGGGCGAAGCTGCAGCTTGGATGCAAGTTCTGAGAGACTGACACTTTTGGCCATGTCGGCCACCTTGCTATCGCATTCCAGCGTGACAGCCTTGATCTCTTCAATGGCAGCAGCCAGGTTCGTCTTTTCCTCTGATTCTTGTAGCATGTGCTTATGGACTGTGTTCAGCAGGAGACTGTATCTCTGGAGTCTCGTGATAGGCGCTTTCAGATAAGTGTCCCATCCTAACCTCTGTGAACGCTCGTTTTCCCTGGCCTGAGTGAGGAATTGCTGAAAGAGCACATTTCGCTGCTCTTCCTGTCGCATGAGGAACGTAGCGTTTGGGAAACTTGCCGCATAATCCAGATAAGCGTTCTTTGCCTTCCTGATCCACTCTCGAAAGATATCGCTGAAGCCGATGATCCACGGGCCTTGCTCCTGCTGACGGTACTTGAGCTGAGCAAGAAGATAATCCTCATTGACTTGCTTGATCATGTCCACCTTACCGAATACATCCCGGATGAAGGCATCCTTACGCTTCGGAGTAAGGATTGGCGGTTGCCATTTTGCAAGGTCGTCCCTGTAGAGCTGTCTTAGTATATTGAGTTGGTCCATGAATTGATCTTCAGTAGTGACAATTTCGTGCAAGTTATTTTGCCTCTCAACCTCTTTTTTGTCGACACCCTCAACGTCCTCTTTCTTCAGCTTGTAGTACGTGGCCCAGTCCTCTATCTTACGTTGAGGTTCTAGCACCTGTGTCTGCAAATTTATCTTCTTTAAAGTGCGCATACAGTGGTGTGCATAGCATCTGCCTGGCAACGTCTGCGTGTGTACTCGAGGCGAGTAGCAGCCAGTACCCGTTAGCTGGTAGAGGACGCCTGGCGTGGAATCTGCGCCGAATTTGACCCATTCTTCTTCTTTCAAAAGTGCACCTGCATCAAACATCGCTTTCACGACCTTCGCCCCCAACGTCTCGGCATCTGCAGTGTTCATGGTCGGCACCTTATGCGTGAACAGAGCTACGATACCTTCAACAATCGCATGTTCCTTGAGGTCTGTTTCGCTTTCGCTCATTTCTCTGATCCAAGCTCCTATCGAGCTCAGAGCCCATGGCTCTGGGCACTTCTTGAAGTCATTGGTCGAAAGCTTGGCAGGGTTGAATTTCTTCCTCTTTCCTGCCGGAATCTCCGGTAGACCAAGGAGCTCGGCGCTTTGCGGTAGGGACGAGTCAGGCCCTCCGAATTCCGATCCGTAAATAGAAACGGATGCCGTTCGTACACCTGAGAGTTGCTGTTGCTTCAAGATCCTCGCTCGATCTGCATCGGTCTTGGATCGGATCGGTGGTATCGTTTGTGGAGTGTTACTGTGACTTATAAGGGAGGAGGACCTGGGTACAGGAGTTCCGGACGGGCTGAGAAGTTGGTTGTAAGCATCGGGCGCCGCAGGATATGACGGACGTCCATATTGATCGTAGAGCTGCTGAGCCCCAGGTATTTGATAAGAGCCAGCCGGCATGAGCTGTGGAATGCGGTTCTTCGCAGCAGGTCCCACGGGAGCCGGTGGCAGAGGGCGATGAGGACCTGAGCTAGGGTGGAAATACATATCCGGCAATCCTTCCTGAGACGGGCTTTGGGTTGCAGAGGTCTGTGCATCTTCAGAATCTGCCAGCGTTGTCTCATCGCCATCCTCGAAACTAAGCCGTCGTGGGTGGGCACCTGGCTCCGAAAGCCCTCCTGTACCGCCAGTATCCACACGCGCTCCAAGTGTCGGTGGGAATGGATAGAGGTCTTGATCCTGCGGTATCGGATAGTCATACATACCTCTGTAAGCCTCGAGATGGGGGTTTGAGAAGTCATGTCCTGTCGCAGCCGGCTGTGGTCTATACACCTGCTCCGTGTAGGTCTCTTGGCTCCCTGGATACGAGAAAGGCTGATCACCAAAGCCACCTCCGTAGGAATTGATGTCTATGGGCACATCGCTATCGCTACTTAGATCTCCAGCTGATTGCAGATCTTGCCTTGAACTCTCCCTAGTATGGTATGAGCCAACAAATGAATCGGCACCGCTCTGTCTTCGCGCTTCATCTAGAGCGTCTTGTTCGTCAGCCATCTGCAAAGCTGCAAGTCCAGCATCTGCCTCTGCATCACTAGCGTCACTGTAGGGTCCAAGATCGGTCTGCTGCGGTGCACTTAGATGCCCGTTTGTGTTGACGTAGTCGGTTTGCGAACCTGTGTCCGGACCCAACCCTGCTGAAAACAGTGGCTGAGGTGAATTATGCTCATTCATTGGGATTTGGACAGTTGGACTCCCATGAGTGCCCGAAATCGGTTCTCTGCCCATGACAGCAGCCTCAACTTCTCGCATCAGGTCATCATAACCGGGGTCCTCATTCAGCACTGCAGTCGCTTCACGACGTCCATTCCGGCCACCGAAATAAGCACCATTAGGATTGTTGTCCGTAGGAGGCCCAGGAAGTGGTCTTGCTTGTGGGTGGCGACCTGTAGTGTTCATGCGTTGTGGTGAATGTTGCGGCGGTATAGGTCCCGGCGTGCCAGGCGTAGGCGGAAGAGAGTTGTCAAGATTGACAGACGGAGAGAGGGTACGAGCGCGGTATAAGCTGGGAGGTGAGACACCGGAATCGCCGTTAGAAACGTCCCGAGGAGGTAAAGGAGGCAATGAAGACTGTAGAGGGGAGAAGGCACCTGCGGTTTGCTGGAAGCGGTTCTGAGACAGCGTAGCTCTGTGAGAGTAGCGTCGTGGGCTGGTTGAGGGGTCCGTGGATGTAAAAGCATCTCTGCCTGATGAGAAGGGTGGAGGTGGTGGAGCTGGAGGTGTATATACCGGACGAGGGGGCAGAGAAGGGAGACCAGGATGCTGGTAGGAATAGGGTTGAGGTTGATCCTGTTGCTGCGCTGTGGGAGATGTGCCAATCTGCGGCGATACTCGGCTTCCGTATGGTTGTTCAAACGGACGCTGAGGCGGAGGAGGCGGTTGCTGGCTGAAGAAGTATGACTGAGATGGAGAGGCATAGCTCTGAGGAAGGGAAGTATAGGGTACACCTGGTGGCTGATAAGCCGCGGGAATATACGGTTGGTGACCGGATGAGCTGTGATTGTTCAATATGCTGCTCGTGCGTGACGCACTATGCGCCGTAGTAGCGGGGCCGTATTGCTGAGGATTGTAGGATTGCTGGTTGGGTCCATGATGCTGATACCCCCCCAAGGCATATGAAGATGTTCGATTCGGCAGTACTGAGTTCGGATTGCCCATGAACAACTCCTCCTGTTGCACGTCTGCATTGCTCCCTGCCCGATATCGCGTGCCCTCGGTACTTGTCCCTCGGTACTGCGCGTCATCGCCCTGATCGAAGCTTGGTGCTCGGCGTAGATATTGATCGTTTGGTGCTTGATTAGCATAGGATGCGCCGTACGGAGTCCGTGGTGTTGGTTGGCCTTGCTGGCGATGATGGTAAGACATTCTGTCAAATTGTCTATCGCAGCGCTGAGAAACAGTCAGAGCTATCGGACGCTTCCAAGCTTGCGGTTGAAGCTGTCAGACTGCATTATAACACAACATGAAAGGATTAGGTAGAGGTGAGTATCGGGTGGGGTTAGAGCTCAGCGTGCGCCAATGGCTTCTCCACACCTACGAAGACTTTCGACACACGGTACACGCCTGGAGAAACGTTGTCGTCGACAACCAGGTTCGCTACGGCCACCGCATCTTTCTCAAGTAACAAGTTCTGCGTAGACTTGATGGTTTGTAGGTGCACCCTTGGGGCTTCGAGGTCGGGTCTTGGCGAACGCTGGCAAATCAAGTCACGATGGAGACGGCGACATGGCGAAGATTGGTGTTAATTCCGACACCCGTCTCACTGTCCGACCTCTCGATTGCGCAATTACCACTTCAGTGACAGGCTCCGGGGGCTTACGCAAGCCTGATAAGATACACTAGAAGAGCCCGAGGCGATACCCCTGCAAGAGCTCGGATGCTGGTGCAGCTCCGTTTCAGATCCACCGACATACTCGTACATCATGTCTGAAGACATGGGTATATTTCGCCCAGCTGGGTGTTTCAGGCTTCTGCTATCGTTTGACTCTTACACAAGAGCGTGAGAAGGTCATGGGAAAGTGTATACATTTGATGATTCTTTCATTCATCTGAACTATGAACGCCGCTCAGCCCAAATACAGCGAGACAAGGCTGAGATGCTCGCTTTTGCTTCCTTGAAATGCCCCTGCCAGTAACTTCGAAGCGCGAGTACATAGCTGAAAGCAACGACTCCATGCCTCCATCCAATTGTTGAAACCAAACGCCTAGCTTGCGATATTGCAGGCTCCAGGCAGACCACCATGTAAAGCGACCTACGTTGAGACCGTTAGGCCCTTTGTCCAGATCAGCAGAGACGCGAAGCGAAGCCTATCCAAAACTGTGAGACCATCCCGCCTGAGCATTGCGATACAGATATAGAGTACAGCTGTACATGTTGAATCCTACCGGACAAGACGGGCGGACGGACGGGGTGCAGATACCGTGGGACAAGTGAGCCATCTGCCGCTTACCCTCCTTTACGCTCGGCCTCGTTCGTCGGCATAGGCTCGACAAGTGGCATCTCGATCGATTGAGGTCCGTTAAATTTCCCCCTGTTCTTCTTATTCTTCTTCGAGGTTGTCTGTTGCCATCCGTTGGTCAATTGACCAGCTTGCACATTACTCGACGAAGCCACAGATAGTCCGTTAAGCCCAAAAACTGGTTGTTCGAGTTGCTCGTTTTTCTTCTCCGATCTCCGGGAAAAGGGGGGGATATCACCAGGCGCATATTTCTGAGCCAGCCGGTTTAACGGTCTCAATTTCCCGGTAATATCGTCCTTGCGATTTGCCGTAGGGGACGGTGTTCGTACTTCCCGTACGGGGGAAAGCAGTGGCAGACCTTGCAGAGGCGGCGGTTCCGACTTCATATCGTGTTTGCCGGTAGATGGTGACTGTATAGGGCTTGCTGCTGGAACATCCCGCTGGGGGCTCCTAGGCCTTGACTTTGGGGTACCGTCGTGGCTCCTCTCTGTTCCCAATTCATAATCATTAACGGTAATGGGTTGAAACTGGGCGGTCACCGGAGCCGGCGCAGTACCATTGACCTGAGGATAAGCCCGTCGGAGCATTTGTTCGGGATTTGGACTTCGAACGTTGTCTACCCGGGCGTGAGAACTGCTGGCAAGGTGGAAAGGGAATGGCTGTTTGAAGGGCATTGATGATATGGTCTCGGAGCGTCCAGATCGCTGATACTGCTCGTCCAAGAGAGGCGAGCGACTGGAGTACATTTGTGATATCCGGTCTATACCGTTTATCGTCCCTCCATCAGACGGCAAATTTCCACGGGTGTTTTCATCCGGAGCCCATGCGTCGGAACCATCTACAATGATGGGTCCTGAAGTACGTAAGCTTGGAGCAGGGATAGTGACAGGTGCAGACCGAATGCTGGTGGATCTATCCCTATAAGGCGTCGAAGGTGGGGATCCCGAAGGATCCTCATACCTACCAAGATCGTATGGCATTCCCCTATTGCGATGTGGCATGTCACCGAGAGTGGGTCTTCGGGAATATCCAATGTCGTTCTGCGACGTACGGCTTGGAGGAGAGCCGTGAACGTAATATCCAACATACTCTTTCGGCAGGCTCTCCTCAAATCTTGAGTCTATCTGAACCGGAGCCTCAGGATGCCTTAATCGACTGTGCGACTCTAGATAGTGGTGGATCTGATGGTCTCTCAGCGGGTAACACTGTTGCAGATAGTTGGGAACAGGCAGAGTCAATGGTAGAGTCCTAGCGGGCTGACTATGTGACCTATTCCCCGCCCCAGAAGAGTTGTTTGCAGGGATGGATCGATGTATACTGCGCCTGAGTTCGGGCTGAGCTGACTGCATGGCGGGAGAAGGTGGATGTGAACGGAGAATTTGCGGGAATGGCATGGCTGAGTGTGTTGTGTGTAATGGAGCAGTCAGCGGGGCTAGCTTTGTCGCTTGTAGGGCGAAATGCTCCCTCGCAGCTTGATGAGCAGAATGGGGGTTTTGGCTAGAGCCTTGAAATTGCAGCTGAGCCTGCAGCTGAGCCTGAGCCTGAACACGCCGCAGTTCGTGCTCCTGGGCCTGCAGAAGCTGATAATCGCTTATCAATCTTTCGTGCAGTTGATACTGATCGTAGGGTGCTTGGAGCGGTTGTTCCCACAAAGCCACAGTCCTAGGCATTGTTGTTTGAGTTGGGATCTTATTCGGTGCAGCGGTGCTCGAAGCTCGTCGACCTTGGGGGCCATTACGTTGATGGTTGAGCGCATGGCGGCCGCCTCGATTGTTGGCACCACCCCTACCCCCACGCCCTGACTGCGACTGGCTTCTGCTGAGTACAGGTGGCGGCTTCGGTGGCGGCTTTTCCCAGATCTTCTCCTCCATGGCCGGGAAAACAAATTGCTCCATGCAGTCGTTGAGCTTGGCCTCAGATATGAGATCAAATGCTCGCCTGAGCTCTAAATGCACACCTCGAAACGAAATGTCGTCGGCGGTGTTCCCTAGGTTTCTTTCGGTATTAAATGGCTCTTCAACGCAGAGCCTGTTGTTCTGCATTAAATGCCATTTCTTATCCTCCTTTGATATCAATGTCCCTTCCCGAATCGAAATCACATTCCGTTCGTAATCCAGCTCATGAGCGTAGCGTCGGAAAAAATGAAACAGCAGTTCACCAAGGGACTCCTTATTTTTGTGACCGAAACCGCGGAGTGATGCCAGATCGTCGGCGAACGCGGACGGCTTGCCATCTGCACCGAGCAAGCGCTGATGAGGCCTCTTGTGAAGGCAAGGTAGTACTGGAGGATTCCGCGTTTGTAGAAAATTCAGGATCATGCAAATCCACGTGTAGGAACTAAGGGTTCCCCCAAGAGCTTCGACCGACATTTAGAATAATTCGAAAGATTCGCAAGGGGGACTAAGGGAACGTACCAGCATCATTGAGGATACGTCTTCTCGTCCAATGTTTGATAATCATGGCAAGGGGCCGCACCCGATGGTCGATCTCAACATAGGTTTTGATCATACGAGTATTTTCCAACGCCAGAGTATTGTTCACGTTCATATCGCACGCCAGCTGTAACTCCGGGTCCCAGAACTTGACGATGGGGACCTTTGCGTGGGGAACACAGACAACCCGCTGCATTCCATCTACTGTGTGTCAGCCAAATCCAGGCGATAAATGGGGTGATCATCATCATACGCTCGGCAAGCGTTTTAGCTAAGAGACACACCCTTTCCAGTGCTTTCGAGGGTGTCGTGATACAGATATCGACTAGGACCATTCAGCTGAGTGTTTCCGTACGTGGAGGGGCAACTGACCGTCGGACTCATCAGTACACAATAGATTTCCCGAGGAGCCAAACACGTGCACTCTGATATTGTTCCCTGGCCACTGTTTGTTCAAAATATCTCCTAGCTTTTCTACGAAATGCGACCTTCTTTCATCACTGTCGAGCGATGGATATAGTCGATCGTAGAGCTCCCTCATATCTCCGCTCAACTTCCCTTCCTCAACCGGATTGAGATACTTTTTGGGCATGGTCTTCGCTCTTGGTAGCTGATCACCTCCGATAGAGTAAGGTATACGCCGCCTCGAGAAGGCCATCCCCGTCTCATACTTGCAGCCAGCCAACAGGGGCCCGCTAACCCGGGGACGTTGTCCGCTTTCTGACTCGGAGTGAGCAGTTGGAGATCGCGTGCCAGCGATTTTCTCGGGCGAGGGTGAGCGTGCATTGAAAGACAACTTCCTCGCACGTTGGTATGGGGTGGACGGTAGGGAATTCGACTGGTGATTGGCAGCCAAGCGGTTGTGTGGTGGAGACATTTGAAGAACCGGGGCACCGAAACCCTCGAGTTGTGACATGCTAGATGCTTCCACCGTCATCGGCGAGTAGCCACCTGAACCACGAACCTGAAGCAATTTCCCATTTATTTGCTCTTGCCACGATCGGCGACACGTTCTGATGTATGTTGAGAAAATCGAACGACGCTGTTGCGCGATTAGGACAGGGCGCTCAGGTCGCCTCAAAGATTATTGTGGACGGGGTGAAGGCTTCCTTGGTCTCTTGTGATGTGTTATTCGTCGTGGGCTGCGGCTGGTCACGGTTTTCAGGCGTGCGAGCGGGCTCCTCAAGATCTTGTAGACCTAAATGGATTAAGAGAACGTATTCTCTGAAACTTCCAGGTCACAGTTCCATTGGAAAGGTCCTGGTGTCTGTCGCAACTCGTTTCGTCAAAGCGAGCGTGGAGGTAAGCAAAAGGTTGCAATCTCGGCCGGAGAGACGCCTGCACTTTAGTACTTCGAGATGCGTTCGGCCAGTCGGCTGAGGAAGCAAGGTACGCCGTTCAGAGAGCGACAGTATTGTCCGAAAAATGCACCATGCTGAGATTGAAAGCGAAGTACGGCGTAATGTAGGTGCATAGCCAGGAGATTTGGTAGAGACTAAAGTAGAGAGCCACTTTGGGCGCTAAGGCCGGACAGGGTCCTGCTACTAAGGTACTATGCGCTAGCGGCCTTTTTCGGCGGGGTGGGTGGTACCTTAGTATACAAGTCCAAGTCCCCAGTAATGGTTCGGCTTGTCCAACGCAGACGACCAGTGACTTCGCGGTCAATTACTCGAATGCTACGATTACGAATCGCAACTTCACCAATCGAGTCTGACAATGCGAACGACCCAAGAACCCTTGGAAACGGAGCCGGGAATGAGTCCCGAAACGGACAAAGGCTGAGTTCTCGTCCTGCCAAAGGCAGGAGCGCCTCCAACGTGTAACTTGTGCCTTGGGACTCTGACAGCATCTGGACCATACTGGCCCTTGAGTAGCAAAAATTAGTGAAGACGTTGCATGTTCATACTTGATGGCCACTGTCACCAAATATGTCTTGGAGCTTCTGGCAATTGCCCGATCCTTACTATTTCTTGCCCGTTGCAGTACCGCAGTCCTTCTACACTATGACTAACATACACTGCCTTCGTGTAAAGTGGGGTTTCACACCAAGGATGAAGGAAGTGGAAAATCCTGCCCTCTGGCCTTTGGTTTCAGCGGTTGTCATGATTCCCCTCCCTAGGTAGCGCTTCCGTCCAGTCCATGAGGTACTGTGTGAACAAGAATGGATAAGAAACAGCCCGTGACACTGCTTTTCTAAGGCTTTTCTTTCATACGTTGGCTCCCAATAAATCAATTCGCACTGCTCATGTTCGAGGACCATGGAACATGGACAGATCGCCTTCTGTTCGGATCTGGAATGGTTTGTTATTGGGGGCGCCGGGATGAGCCTTATTTAGGCGATTTGTGACGACGTCTGGGCATTCGATGTCTTGGCACTCAATCTTTTGGGGAGTACTACGCAGACATATTATGTAGCAAGCAATGCACCTCACAACTACGAGCGTGCAGAACTACGGGAATGACGAATATTGTAAGACGCAAGCGGACGTTGTAACTCGCCAGTGCCTGCTTGCATTTGATTACAAGCTGAGGGAGCACACTCTAACCACATGTACAGATATTATCGTTTTGTACACTAAGCAAGACCAGCCGCTCTATTGAGGCTCGTGATACTTAGCTCTTCAACTCCGATGCAATGAAGGGAAATAACACAACACAGGCCTTCCAAAAGATCTCGACGCTCGAGATGAGAGTCAACGGTACTCGCCACAAAGGAGATTCTCTCCACACGAGCCAGATTGCCAGTATTGCAACCGCGAAGAAGTGATAGAACAGAACCAGAGGCTGTCTGATGATTCCAGCAAGTAGTCCGACCGGCCCGTCAACACAGTCCCCACCACGTTGAAAGTAGCGAAAGCAGCCAAGCTGAAGAGCCTTGAGTTGGGGGTCATTGGCCGCAAATAGTGAGTATAGAGCCTGTGCAAGGATATTGATAACCGATGTCAGATTCTTCCGCCGCCAGTGGAACGTCTTCATCTGCTGCCGTACAAGCCTGGTGTCACCGAGGTCTGGTACCAAGTCTGGATCCAGGAGGTCGCGGAGAAGAACAACGTCGTTGAAAGCAACCGTCATACCTCCACCAGTCAGAGGATGTCGCATGTTCATCGCATCGCCAAGAAGGACCATGCCTGGAGTGCGGTTCGTGCTTGGAGGGAGAAAGGAATTGGGCATACTGCGTAGTTTTCCAGTCTCGAGTGCGCGGGCAAAAGATGGTTGTACGGATGGTGGTAGGGATGGTAAGACTCTGTTCTTCAAATGGCCCTTGACACCTCCTTTGGCTGGGCTTGCAGAGTCCAAGCCTTCTGGAACATCCACTAGCGCTCTTGTTTCTCTGCTACCGATCTGATATAGCAAGACTGGTGCTTCGTTGCCGAGAACTACATGCCCATGCATTGGGCGCGGTAGTTCGGCATCTATTAATTCCAGACCCCAAAACTTTGATCTGCTGACAGGTGTGTGCGAGATGTACTCCTTGCGGAAGCGACTCGCGTAGCCATCGGCTAGCACGGTCAAATGTCCAAAGTGAACATCGGGCTCTCCCTTTGTGAGACACTCAACACCCATGACTTGGCCAGTCCAGCCATTCTTGACAGTTCCAGTAACGGTGGATTCGACGACGCTAACGTTGAGCTCTCGCATTGCAGCCTCACGTAGTCGTTGGATGAAGCGTCCGTGATGAAAGCTGCGACCCTCTGGCCTTTGTTTTACCGTCTGCACAGGCCGCTTAACTTCGTCGTTGTGTGCAGATCTTTGACTGTGGTCTGGTTCTTGAATACTGTTCTCAGGGTAGGGAATTTCGACGCCGGTTCCATTGTAAATAACCTCGTACCCTTTGCAAATAATACTGTCGATGTCATCCAAACAATGCACGAGTCCTAATTTTTTCAAGGCCTCTACGCCTCCGGGTTGTAGTAATTCACCAACGATGCGATCGGGCTCCTTCAAGCTCTTCTCTAGCAAAGTAACAGAACGACCTTGCCGTGCAAAAGTAGCTGCAAGCGCACAGCCAAGGATACCCGCGCCTACGACAACAACGTCAGATTCGTGATGCTCAATGCGCCGTGACGCCGAAGGACTGGTCGAATGGGCCTTAGCAATTGGTGGCGACGGTGGTGGAGAGTCGAGAATGAGGGGCATCGTTCGGTCCAGATATGTTGGTGCGCCAAATAGGTTAAGGGGGAGGCGTTTTGGAGCGGTATTCAAAAGATGAGGTCGAATATCATGTTATGGAAAATTTTGCCGATCTTCATTCTCGACGATCGACAAATCAGATCGGGATATTCAAGCGAAGGGTTAGCCGCGCGTCAGCCCTACAAGGCTCGAGCTTGGTGGGGCAGCTCGAAGGATGCTCGGGTATAGTAGAGCGAAACAGCATGTGATAATTGGACACGGGAACGCTTTAAGCTCTCTCGCGTAGATGTTTGTGTCTTTGCGCCTTTTCAGGCTTCTGATACTACCCGGACATTATTGTCATGCAAAGCGTACAGAGACGCTTTGGGAAGCTTCTTCCCCGGACGGCAGATGAGGCACAAGTGGGCGTTCTGTTGAAGGATTTCGACGATGCGGATAAGATGCTGGCCAAGGTGTCATTACCCAATCTTGACGTCGATATGCAAGAGGATACATTACTAAATCGCTCCAGCTCATTGACGCCTCGAAGGCTTGGAGGGACTCGTGGAGAGATATCCTGGTCACTCAGCAACGACTCGTTAACAGCTTCCAAGTCCTGTGCGAGCCTCTCATCGGAACCGACGATTCATACGTCGCAGACGAGCACGCCGTGACATCGTCAACTCCAATGCAGAGAATTGCTAAGCTTTCGCAAGGTTATGAGGAGCTCAAGACAGATCTGCTAGAGGAGGTTAACATGGCAGATGCCAGGATCATCAAGCCTGCAACCGAAGCAAGAGATTGGATTCAGCCTCTGAAGAAGGTGATCAAAAAGAGAGAAGACAGGAAGGTTAGCTGCTTACGATATGCGCACGAGGATGTTAAAGCTGAGATACGCAGCTGGACTTCGAAAAATATCAGACACGGGTCGATAATGCTAGCAAGAAGACCAAAAGATCGGAACGAGACAATGCAAACCTGGCAAAGGCTGAAGCCGAACTGTATCACGCAAAAGAGGTACGTAACGACATGTGACTGGCTTACAGATTTCAATCTTGCTCGCTGCATCCAGTGCGCAAACCTCGGTGCATCTGTGACGAATCAAGGATTTTGTCGTTGTCTAGCTATCCATCTACTGACTACACAACAGGAATACACAATTGCCGACGACCATTTGAAATCCAAATTACCACCTGTCGTCACCGCGGCATTCTCTTTGCTACCTCATCTTCTTTCATCTCAAATCATGACTCAGAATAGTCTTCTTGGAAATTATTACACCATGCTACACGATTACTGCAGCGAGGAGAACTTTCCCTCCCCACCGCCACCAATGGGTGAGATTATAAACGCATGGGAAGCCGAACATAGGCCTGTCCAACGCGAAATCGAGAGATTTGCGTGCATTGCTGGTGGGAAGGCTGTGCGGAAATCTATGAAAACGGACATACAGATGCAAAACAACGGAGCAAATGGTCGCAATGGCAATATCCAGCGCAGATCGAGCAGCCAGTCTTTTCAATCCATTCAATCCTACCACTCGGCTTCGTTAAAGCCGCCAGCCTCACCAGCCATTAGCACCACTTCAGATCCACCATCACCGGATCCTTACACACGGCCGAGGATATCATCCATACCATCTCAGACCTTACTATCACTAGCAACCCCGAATTATAATTCATCTGCCGTCGCAAGTCCTTCGCCTGGAGATCTGCTCGCTATTCACGCTCCTGCTGGTCCACGCGCCGATTATTTTAGTCGGGACCGCTTGCCGTCGTCATCTTCTCTGGCATCGGTAGCAGCGAAGAAGAAACCCCCACCACCCCCGCCAAAGCGCTTGCCGTCAAGTCAAGGGTTGTGGGTCACGGCTTTGTATGACTTTGCAGGGCAAGGGCAAGGCGATCTGGCTTTCCGAGAAGGTGATCGGATCAAGGTAGTTCAGAAAACGAATAGTACAGATGAATGGTGGGAAGGAGAGCTCAAAGGGGTGCAAGGTAGTTTTCCAGCGAATTATTGTCAAGCAACATAGAAGTTTATGAGGAGATGTTCATACAACATTGCAATATACCATAGTAGAAACTGGGGGGCTTTACGCTTTTTCTGCAAGCCCTGTATGTATGTCATCCATGTCTTCTTAATGTGTTGTACAACAATTTTATGGACAGTAAAGAGGATCTGGTAATTCCGGTAACCAGGGTTATTAGCGCTTTCACAACGGTTGTCACCCCTTGGCCTTATTTTTAGATCCCCGACCTCAACTTCTGGCAAGATAATTCTGACCAACTGTTACGTGCAGTTTGCCATATAGTGGTGTTAGTGAACCGGGTTGCCTGCCAGGGCGCCCGGGTTGGCCTTTTGGTTAGGTTAGGCCTAATATCCTAACATCAACTCTCGTATTTCTTGATTTATCACTATCAAATTCTAATATTTGATAGAGTAAACTTTGCGCTTTCTAAGGCTGTTTTGCTTATAAGTTTTAATCAAGAATTGCGAGAGCTATAGAAACTGCAAAATTTGTTGTCATATAAGAAGTTCAAGTCGATCTATGTTTTTGAGACACGCTTCGAAACACAAAAACTTTGCAATTAGAGAACTTTCTCAATGTTGACTTAAAACCTATCAAAGATACACTGTTGAAAGCACAAAGTTCACTCTATCAAACGCAAGTTTTTGATAGTAATAAATCAAGAAATGCGAAAGTTGATCAAAATTATCTTGTCACAAGTTGGGGTCGGGGATCTAAAACTAAGGCCAAGGGGCGACAACCGTTGTGAAAGCGCTAATCAGGCTCAATTTTGCAAACCCTAGAATGACATTCTCTGCAATCACCTTACGAGCTGGCGTTCTGGAGACTTCTTTATGAATGGTCAGCAGCCCTAGCAATGATGTCGAGTCCGTCTCACGAGCTTCTAAAGAAGCCGCTGTACGGTATGTATCACGGAAGCCTTGTTGACCCGCATAGAGAGTCTGTACCCTGATCAAGCTCCCTCAGTTTTCGACCTTCCACATGAGTTGCTCCTCACTCTCCACCTAAAGACCGATAAAGCGGCCCAGAATCCAGACCAATCTGTGTCTTCAGAGGATACCCGGCAGGGACCTTCAAGAAATGGAGCTGCGAATGAAGATGAGAGCGGAAAGCCTTCGACATCCTGCCTGCTCTGCGGAGCTTCGTTTGGCAATGTGCAAGAACAACGCCAACACATCAGATCCGATTGGCATGGCTATAACCTGAAGCAAAAGCTCAAGGGTATGAAAAGCGTAGATGAGGTGGAGTTCGATCAGATGATCGAAGATCTCGACGAAAGCATATCCGGGTCGGAGACCTCACAATCGGACTATGACGAGGAGCAGAAAGAGAGTACTCTAAGTGTGCTGTTGAAGCAACAGGCCAAGATCAGCCATCCCGGTCATCACTTGGAAGATCATGCACCGAGGAAGCGAAAGAGAGGGTCTGGCAAGCCACCACTGTTGTGGTTCTCAACCCCGCTGCTGCCGTCGAGCACCTCCTTGGGGGTCTATAGGGCGTTGTTTACGGAAGCAGAACAGGAAGACGAGTCACATGTTTCAGATGTTCTGCGAAAGAAGCAGCTTACGCCAGCAGCGCCGACAGCTCCGCCAGATGGCTCGAATGGGGTCCCTCTGCCCTCAACCATGACCAGTCCTCAGATCTTCCTCTGCATGATTGGCGGCGGGCATTTCGCAGCTATGATCGTATCGCTTGCGCCAAAATTGAACAAGAGACCAGGAGGTGGTGACGAGCGGCAGGCGACGGTCATAGCTCATAAGACCTTTCATCGATACACTACTCGACGCAAACAGGGAGGAGCTCAGTCGGCGAACGACTCTGCCAAAGGGGCAGCGCATTCGGCCGGTGCATCGATTCGTCGATACAACGAGATGGCACTCGAGTCTGAGATCCGAGCATTGCTCACAGAATGGAAGGAATTAATCGACAAATCACAACTCATCTTCGCAAGAGCTACAGGGAGCTCGAATCGTAGGACCATCTTCGGACCTTACGATGGCCAGGTCTTGTGGCACAATGATCCGAGGAACCGAGGCTTCCCCTTCAGCACTCGACGGGCGACACAGGCAGAGCTTATGCGAGCCTTCGTCGAGGTTACGAGAGTCAAGGTCAGTGAGGTGGATGAGGTAGCTCTAGCAGCTGCCGCCACCGCAGAAGCCGAGCGTGAGGCAGCAAACGCGAAGCCGACAACCACGCCTACCAAACCTACCGCAGCCAAGCCCTCAAAGGAAGAAGAGGCAGCGCTGCACCACACCGCCCAACTCCAAGCCCTCATCCGCAGAAACAAGGCCCCTGCCGTGCTTTCCTACCTCAGCAACAACTCCCTAGATCCAAACTTCCTCTTCCAGCCCGAAGAGATGAATCCCCACGCGCCCACACCCCTCTTCTTCGCCGCGAGCAAAAGCGCTGCCGCCGTCGTCCTCGCGCTTCTCACGAAAGCAGGCGCGGACCCAGTAGGCTTCAACGGCGACGACAAAGCCCCCTTCAATCTAGCTGGCGACCGCGCAACGCGCGATGCTTTCCGCATCGCACGGCATGAGCTGGGGGAGGACCGCTGGGACTGGAACAAGGCGCAGTGCGCGTCTGCTTTGTCGAAAGCAGATGCAGAGCTACGAGAGGAGCGCGCGAAGGGGGAGGAGGAGAAGGCGGAAGCGGAGAGGCGCAAGGCTGAGACTGAGCGCTTGCAAAGGGAGAGTGCGGAGGAAGCGAGGAAGGAAGAGGGGAGAAGGATGACAGGGAGGGCGTTGGGGGCGAGTGAGAAGACGGGGGCGGAGAAGAGAGAGCAGGAGGCGAGGGGGATGACGGCTGAGATGAGGACGAGGCTGGAGAGGGAGAGGAGGGCGAGAGCGGCGGAGGAGAGGATAAAGAGGATGACTGGCGGAGGTGGGAATAGATGACTGAATGGACAAGAACACCTTCCACTTGGATTCCTTAACCAACACGTTCACTAGCATTCCAACGCAGGTGCAGTAGTGTGCCTAAAGCGATCTGTCTTCTATACTCGAGGCTATTCGCTGGAAAAGTGCACTTTTCAGTAGCTGAACCATTTTCTCAGACATAATTTTTGTGAGTGCTCTAGTCATGCGACGCTGCTCCTCTTCTGCTATGAACCAGGGTCGATCGACCAGCGCTTCGTCTTCTCATTAAATCGTTCTCTTAGGTGGTGGTGCAACATTTCGTACTGGCGCGTTGGATTCACCAACCCAACAGCACAACCAACGCAATAGAATCCCACTGCATACTTTACATCCCCAAAACCTCCAAACCCCCCCCCGTCATACCTCCCAACTTAACTCATGCCACGCACCTGCTTCAGTACCTTCGACGCTGCACCAGCCAGCACATCATCCTTCGTCATCCCCAATACGAACCCTGCATTCACATAGGCCCCCTTCTTGATATCTGGGCTGTTCCGCTCAGCGAAATACGCCAATGCCATATCAGCGACAGCCTCAAATCCCCTTTAAATAGAAGCGCCTTCCTGTTGAGCATCTCCGATCACATATCAGAGGTACAAGGCTGCCTTCAACGGCATTTTCTGTCCCCGTAGTGCGAAGCATATGCCGATGTCGAGCTGAAGAAGATGAGCTAAATCTTGGAAGAATGAGGCTCCCGATAGAGGCCGCTGCCCAGCTGCGTCAACGCCGTGATGCATCTGAACCCCCTTTGGATATATCGGCAAATACCGTAGTGGCTTCGATATAGTGAGCTCGGCAGAATCATTGAAGGTCCATGCGTTGAGTGACATCAAGTAGAGCATTGGAACTCAGCCCTCGTTGGTCATAGTCTGGGCAGGATCAGGCTTTACGGGCTCTAGATCTAGCCCACAGACATCCATTCGCCGTTCTCTAAACAACTCATACGCCCTTTCCCAGGCTTTGCGAGGTTCAGGCCTCGTTGGTCTTGCCATAGACAGCAAATTCTCAGAAAAGTAGTATTCTGGACCCGGCAAATCTGGGTCCGACAGATGTATATATGCAGTGGCTTCCAAAGATTCTCGAGCATCGAATGACTCTTCAGCAAGCACAAGGGTAGATGTTTTAGTCACCAGATGTACTTGATCCTCGGCAAAGTCGGTCATCACCGGGATCCTCTGCATGAACTCGTCGTCTGAGTAGCTTTCTGCAGGAAATGCGCTGGCAAGCTCGTCGTAGACTTTCAGAGACGGTTGGAAGATCATGATAGATTTTTCCGTACCTCCTTCATGGTTTGTAGCTGCTATGCCAAGCACAGGCGTATCCATGGGAAGAGTGAAGAGCAGATCAAGTTGCGAGGAATCATTGATCAGACCCGAGGGTCGTAAGTATATCAAGCGATTGAATATCGTAAGAGACATGAGACCGGTCAAGGAGTACTTTGACTCATCGTTCGCTTTATCACACGTAAGCATAAATACTGGTATTTATACTGGGAAAAACTTGCCTTCATCGGCGCCTACCGCTGGCGCAATGGGTTGCAACATCACTTTGTACCTTGATGTAGCAGTGCGAAGAAGCCGCATACTTGTTTCGAGCGTTCTGTCTGGACGTCCTTGTGCCGATCTCTGCTCATCCCATGATTTCGGATAGAAAAGTATCCTCTGGGCCATGCTTTCTTGTTGTTCGAGCACAGCGAAAAGCATAACAGCGTTGCAGACTTCAACATGACTTCTTATAACTTGCACGTACCCAGCCTTCGCCCAGCCGCCCTTGGGTATATTTCTGGACAGGAATTTGTCGTAGAAGGAGTGTCCTGGTGGGGTGCCAAAATGTTTCGCCAGGACCGGGCTTTGGGTCACAACGGGTGGTGCTTGCGGCCTGATTGCTGCCTGTAGGCTGCGCACAGTCTGCTGCTGTAGTACGTATCCTGAGAGGAAAAGCAAAGACGTGAAGAGGAAAACTGAGACCCGTTACCAGACGTAAATCAGTTTTGGCGGCAGACTTACCAACGCACGAGGAGATTCCCATGGAGATCTGCCCACTTGTGAGCAACATCGCTATATAATAGACTTCCTCAATATCACATCTGCAATCAATGTACAGGGTGACTGTCCCACTGCCAGAATAAAGCTATCCACAATTGCTCATCGACAGAGAGCGAAGAAGGCCAAGGGCTTATCTGCGTCAACAAACCATGGTTGGCGGGGAGATTATCGATTGTCCAAAGTTCGAATTCTTGTATTCGCGCTCCCAGCTGTACGAGCTCAGCTCAGCAGCAGAGTCGCACATGCCGCCATGGCGCACAAGTCAGACATCAAGCACCTCCTCGACGACCGCTACGGCTACGCCGGCAAAACCATCCACGGCCTCAACCCCGCCCACCTCCTCGACAAGCCCGTCCTCGACCGCGTCGTCGACTCCTACTTCTGGAAAGAGCAATGCTTCGCCATCAACGAAGCCACCCTCTGTGACCGCGCCGCCGAAATGACCTACCTGGGCGGCACCTACGGGCAGCAAAAACCCACCCCCTTCATCTGCCTGTCCCTCAAACTCCTGCAACTCATGCCCGAGCGAGACATCATCCTCGAATACCTGCAGCAGACGGAATTCAAATACCTGACTGCGTTGGCGGCTTTCTATGTCCGGCTGACGTTTGAGCCGGCGGAAGAGGTTTACAGGACGCTGGAGCCGTTGCTGGGAGATTATAGGAAGTTGAGGAGGAGGACGAGGGATGGAGCGCAGGCGTTGACGTATATGGATCAATTTGTGGATGATCTCTTGACGAAGGATAGGGTCTGTGCGACGATATTGCCGAGGTTGACGCAGCGGGCGATATTGGAAGATGATGGCAAGCTGGAGGAGAGGGAGAGCCCGTTGGGAGCGGAGCTGGATGAGATTGATGAGGATTCGGACCATGGATCGGTGGCGGAGGTGAATGGGAATGGACGACATCACGAGAATTCAGACGGCTCGGGATAGAGCCTTACAACAATAGTGGAAATGCCATGAATCGGGACCCAACAACAGTTGCACAGCCCAACCCCTAAGCGACGCGAAGTGGGAACCAGTCGTGCTGTAGACGGCCAGCTCTCTCACGGTGTCAGCCCGATACGATGCTACCGAGCTGATATCTACTCCTCGAGCTCCCACACAATCAATGCAGAGGAGAACCCTGGAGCATACTGTATATCCGTCGGCAGGACACTTACCGGTACAACACTGTCCAATGGATCAAACCAACCGACAGCAGAACTAGCCTCTACCCTTACCAGACATAACCACAGCTTCCGGCATTCATTCCAAAACCAAGGAACACAATAGCGGAGGCCATCGATTCGGACATCGGGCCAGCCAGTTGCCAGGGGGGGGGGCGCTATTGCCGGAGGCAGGATCGAGGTAAAGCTTGGATCTCTCGACCTGCCCATGGACATGATGATCAAGCTCCCTGTACAGAGTTTGAGAGGGTGCGAGATCAGCGCAGGTTGTGATTGCGGCGGCAGTAGACGGGATCGATCGACAAGAGAGGATGAGTTGGGAAGAGACGGTATCGTGATTCGAGGTCGAATATTCCGAGAACTTGGATGGATGTTTGAGGCTAGCTGGGGATGAGGCTAATGAATCACACCGCACAAGTTCTGGCAACAAGGAATGGTCCGACATAGCTGCCAAGGGCATACGAGTGGGAGATCGGCAGAGAAAGGATAGGCCGTAGGACTGAATCACAATGACCGAAGGCGTAGACATTGCAAGAAGCTTCACAGAATCTAAACTTTCTACGGGAAAGACGGCCGTTGCATAGGAGGACAAGATGGCAGACACCCCAGACCCATGCAAAACCGCCCTGATCCAACCCAAAATTGACAGCCCCACACATTAACACTAGGACAACTCGGCTGCAGAAGGCTGCGAGCCTTGGGAATCTCTGTTTAGGTGCTATGACTTGTCATATGCACTATTGCGTCCCGGAGCCTCCTTTACTTGAGTTCATCAAAGAAGCTCCTGAAATCTTCGATCTCGCTCTCGATGAACGTCTCGATCTTCTTGGCTTTCTCGGAGACTTTTTCTATGGTTGCCGTACTTGTCTGGCCGAAAATCGCGGTGAGGTTAGATGCGCCGCCTCCGTTCCAAGCCAGAACCTAACGAATGTATTAGCACTGGCGTAGAATGGGGTGTTCAATGTGAAAGAACGTTATTTCCTTACATTCTTGGTGTTTGACGGTACCTCGGTCAAACTGCCTGATGTTGCGACTGCGAGCAGACTTTCCTTGAGCTGCTTAGGCGTAATCTCAGCGACAGAGTAAGCGGAGTCAGACGATGGCTGCAGTGAGAGAAAGTAGGCCAGGAGGCCGGCAATATGAGGCGATGCCATAGAGGTGCCGGAAATGGTGTTGACGGCGGTGTCACTGCCTTTCCAGGTAGAGAGGATGTTGAGGCCAGGGGCAAAAATGTCGTTGCATTTCCCGAAATTCGAGAAATATGCACGCTCATCGGCAAGAGTAGAGGCTCCAACAGTGACAGCTTTCTCGGCAGCCGCGGGCGAGTAGTTGCAAGAATCGAGGTTTTCGTTACCGGCAGCGACAGCGAAGTGGATACCAGCGTCAACGGCAGCATTTACCGCGAGGTCGAGGGTGACAGACTTCCCGCCACCGAGACTCATATTCGCCGCACTTCCTTTGAAACCTTTCTTACCCTTGCCTTTCTTCGCGGCCTTGACTTTGTCGACGTGGGTGAGCGCTGCCCACTCAACGCCCTTGACCACGTCGGACATTGTTCCTGAGCCATCCAACTTCAAGACTTTGACAGCGTAGACGTTGGCCTTCTTCGCTACACCATATTTCTTCCCAGCAACGGTACCAGAGCAGTGAGTGCCATGGCCATTATTGTCAATGTCCTCCTCGCCAGAAGGTATCGTCTTTCCCCAGTGCGCCCGACCCTCGAAATCGACATGATTGATGTTGGTACCGGTGTCAATGATGTAGATATCGACACCTTCGCCGCCATCAGCGGAGTAAAGGTACTTGTTGAAGTTGCCAAAGCTAAGGCTGTCTCGGTGTGATATGCGTGCCAATCCCCAAGGAGCATTCTTCTCCATCTCACCACTCTCCATGGTGTGGACTTCGGAATCTCTCTCGATATAGGCGACCTGCAATGCAGCATCGCGCGTTAGTCTGGTTCTTCCGAGAGCTCTTGACGGGAGTGGGGGGTGCAGCTGATAGAGGCATCACGTGCTTGTTGCGCGATAAGACTTGGTGGAAGAGAGTACAACTCACATCTGGGTGCCGTCGGACTCTCTCGATGACCTCCTCATCGAAGTGACCAGAGTAACCGAGCAGAGCTCCAGCAATGTTGTAAGTGTGCTTCAGACCGCTGAAGTCGACGAACGGCGTCTGAGACCTCTTGTGTAGATCCCTCTTTGCCTTCATGCAGCCGGTATGCTGCTCCTTCACCCAATCATGATGCTGAGCTGCGGCAGAATGTGAGACATCCTTCTTGAAGACGACGATGTAGGAGTCGGGTATCGTTTGGGAAGTTGATGAGGAGAGGACTGGAGCGGCATCGTTGGGTATCGTGTCAACGCCGATGATGGGGGATGCCGAAGCCAGCAACGGCAACAGCGACCAGGCGATGAGGCCTTTCATGATAAGACACTTTGTATCAAGGAACAGATTCCAACACTATACAGCTGAGATAGGTCGAAGTCTCCTTAGAAGAATGGGATACTGATATGTAGGATAGGGAGGAGATAGAGAGTTGGGGAGGATGATAAGAGAAGACAGCTTCGAGGCGCATGACGCTTGGAAGGTGGCAGGCAACAAGCCTTGGCAACTGATCGACGCTAGTCCTTATCAGTGAGGATTGCCTCCAACTGGGCTGCACCTGAGTATCAGAACTTTGTATCCGCAACGTGGGTCATACAAATGCGGTGTCCTAGGATATGTGATAGTCGCTGACTGGCTTCGATTAGAACATCACTCTGTGATCTGGCTATGATCCTGTCGCCGCCCATTCCCGTTGGTATAAGGCTCTGGGAACACAAGATCTCGGCACGAGACATCAACGCTGCATGTGGTCGCGTCTGTTGTGGGTTGCTTCAAACATGTGGATGATGGAGACACCCTAAATTGAGATGTTCGCAAGACATCACATATCATGGCGTCATCAGAGGGAACGTCCAAAGCAACCTTCCCAGATCTCCAGCCGAACTTGGACATATTGAGATCGAGCCCTCCGCAAGGGAACACCGATGACAGCACGGAGGATGTTCACCGCAGGATACATGCCGGACATTGCATACGGCAAATCCTCCTGGACGCATCGAGTGCACACCAGGGTAAAGACCAATTCCGAGTCCACCATGGCTTCCAAGCGCTTCTCACAGCTATGGCAACGATGGTTCAGCTGGAAAGTGACCCCGACGCTGACGCCGAACAACGGCGGCTGGTTGGGGACTACTTACAGACTCTTTTCGGAATCTTGTCCGCGGCCCTCCAAGACCACAGGGGCAATCAAAGATTCTTTCGCAAACGGGTAGATGGTGGAGGTTGGCAGTCACTAAAGAGGGCGTTACTTCAGTTACTTCTCCCACTTTCAGATGCGAAGACTATCAGCCTTCAAGCGCCTCCCGAGCGTGTGCTTGGCTGTCTGCTGGCCTGCGCCTTAAACGACGAATTTGTGATTACGTTCTTCTCAGACTTCAAAAACTCAGGGAACAATATCCATGAGGGAGTCGTGTCTCAGACTAGTCCTTCGAATAAGCACGAATCGTCGAGGATAAACCAGGTTGGTAGTCGAGAATCTGCAAATCCCAGTCGCCTCACAACAGCAGTTGACGCCATGGCCACTGTGCGCATTCCAGAAGCCTTGTCGATAATGCTCGAGCTCTGGGAGCAACTTGAAACCGATACGCGTATCAAGGATCAACGAGAGCTGACTTCATTTCGAGGGGTTCCCGCTGTCATCAGACATATAGCGTCTCTATCAACGCATAATCTGCTAGCTCTACATACAACACCCCTTTTGGGCACTCTGCTGTCTTGTCTACTGTCTTTATCGCCACAGACTTCCGGCCTGGTTGAGCTCCGTAGCCTTGCTGTTTCTCTGTTGCAGCTCGGAGTGACTAGTCTGGACGATGCTCACCTCCTTTATCGCCATGCTGCATCCTCACCAATGATTGCTGAACTACTTCTTGCAGCTCTCAAGATGTCTCATTCTCCTCCATACATACATTTCGATCTCTCTGCGCACGGTTTTGCATCAGTGGAGCTTCCCGGAATTGGCAGAGCATTCCCTCCAACGTCCCCAAGTGCTGGGTATACGTTGACTTTGTGGCTCAATGTCGTCAACTTCGATCCCAAATCCCATACTACACTTTTCGGGGCATTTGACTCTAGCCAGACATGTTTCATGCTTATTTATCTTGAAAAAGATACCCGTAACCTGATTCTCCAGACATCGGTTACATCTTCACGGCCCAGTGTCCGCTTTAAGAGCATCACTTTCAGGGACAATCGCTGGTACCATGTTGTGATTGTGCACCGAAGGCCTAGAACTACGATGTCATCTCGTGCTTCTTTGTTCATTGACGGAGAGTTCATTGAAGAAGTCAAGTCAAACTATCCCGCTCCACCACCTTCGGTTGCTCCAAGTTTAGTAGGAACGAACAGTGGTCGACGAAGTCACCCAATCCAAGCCTTCTTTGGTACACCACAGGATTTAGCAACACGTATTGGAAAGGGTTTGGTCTTTTCGCAATGGCGGCTGGCGTCTGGGCATTTGTTCGGAGAAGCGTTGAGCGACGATCTTCTAGCTGTATACTACCAACTTGGCCCGAAGTACCAGGGTAATTACCAGGATCGCCTTGGATCTTTTCAAACTTACGAAGCATCCGCCGCCTTAAACCTTCGCAACGAGAGCTTGCATCCTGGCAAAGAAGATAAGTCCGAAATTGTCACTGCAGTACGGCAATTCGCTAGCGTTCTGTTGCCAGAGTCTCAGATAATACTCAACATATCCCCTACTGTTGTACTCGACGATGATGAAAATTACAACATCAACGAAAAGCAAGTCGTCAAGGGCCTAGGGAAACAAGCAAGCAAGAACTTGCGGCAGGTGACTCGAGGTCGAAACGCACTTGCTATCAATGGTGCCATTCCCGCCATAAATGAGGCCTTACATCACTCCTCTGGCTTTGCCATACTCACAGGTAATCCCACAGTTGTCACGCCCCAATATTTGGACGACGCAGCCTGGCGTATTGGGGGATGCGCCGCGGTAGGGCTCTCACTTATCGAAGCGGCTGAAACCCCTGCTGGCATCAATAATGCACTCAACATTCTTCTTGAGAGCGTTAAAAGTAATTGGCGGAATAGTGAAGCCATGGAAAGAGAGAATGGCTTTGGTGTCCTGGCAACCTTGCTTGCAAGGAAGCTTAATTATGGAAAGGCCTCTTCTTCGGATAACCCAGATCAGCATGGGTCCGGTGAGAATATTCACGAAGAGTATGAAAAGCTGTCGATAGAGGTTCTCACGACTGTACTGGAATTTGTAGGCTACAGACCCGAAAAACCTCGGGATTCAGTCATCAACAATCCGCTAGCTTATCGTGTTCTACTCGTTGATCCCGATCTTTGGCGAAACTCCATTCCGGCGGTGCAAAGGTTATATTACAAGCAATTCGTGGTGTTTGGAGCCGACAGCAAGTACCATCTCTTCAACGCGAAACGGCTCTCAAAGATGCGTAAGTGCTCTACAATTTCTTATCGGTGATATTGTTCATTGAAAAGTAGGCATCACGAAGAAATGGGTGGACGCTCTAAAGAGAGACGTTTTTCACTCTGACAGTTTCGAGTACTTCCTTGAAGCCTTCAGAACTGTTCTCACTGTACATCCTTCGGGTGAGTCCTTGCGGTCTCTGGCACTGTTCATCACATATGCGACACACAAGTCGAAAAGACGAGATATATCACCCTTAAGACCGACAGCAAGCACAAAGCGAAAAGATGTCGTCAACCCTCGTAGACAGACTCTGATTACCGCTTCTCTGAGTCGGTCGCATCCAAGCTCTTGTCTTTTGGCGGAAATGAGTCGTACGCAGATTGCAGTGAAGGTACTGGAAATGTACACTGCTATACTATGCGATGATCGGAATCCGGCCAATATAAGAAAGTTTGCCAGAACCGTCACCAACAGGGTGAGTCCTTGAAGTTTCTGAAAGCCTCACTGCACCTACTAAGAGGGGTATACTACTAGTGGCTGCTGTTTCTTCTGGCCAACGAGAATCCCATGGTTGTCGTTCTAGCTGCTAAAATACTTGCGAGGTTACAAGTCGTCAATGGGCCTGCCTATATGAAAAAGTTCGCCGAAAAGACAGGAGGAATTGTAATCATGCAACACTATCTGAGAAGATGGTGGAGCATCCCATCGATCTGGCCCATTTGTTTCGCGGTACTTTTCGGTCAAGACGTTGCCTCTATCAACATGGATAGGAATTTCGACCTCTACAATCTCTTGGAAGCGTTGAATGCCAACGAGCAAACATGCGTAACCTATCCTGAAGTGTTTCCGGTGCTTGCGGATATGTTGCAGAATGGGCTTCGCGCCATCACAAGGGATCAAACAGATCCAGACTCGCCAGTGAATGAGCGAGGTAGTGCCAGCAGTGGTCGGCCAAATGAGGGGCTTGCGCTTCAGACACTTTCGATACCTAAGCGGTCGCCCTCCATGTCCCTGATGACGGAACTAGCACCTTTAGGTGAGTAGGATGTTTATCTTCCTTCGTCCGCTGGACCTATCTTGCAAGTCTTCTCAAACGAACGCTGAGTGCTTCCAGATACTACTAAACCCCGTGAACAAAGAATGGCCGATGCAGCTATCATCATACATACCGTATCCCGCTTCCTAGCCGATGTCCACGGGAAGAGTCAGGCTTTCCGAGACTTCGCCGCAGCGTCTGATTACGTTCAGGAACTACTCCTCGTGCTCTTTCCCATCGTCGTAAGTTCTAACATTGTAAGTCCCGAGGCAGAATTGCATTCAAGGGTTTCCGCTTCGACTTTCGACGGTAATGATGTCGTGATAAGACCCCTCTCTCAGAGGAATCTCAGTCAACCACCCGTGATCGGAACAGTTTCAGCTGCGCATTCAGGTGAAGTGCGACCAAATAGGGTGAAGGCTCCACGACGCATGTCATCCTACGTTTTCGTGTCCTCCGACCGGTCGCAACAGAGGCCCTTATTGACGAGACCATATAGTTCAAAGCTTTCTCAGGCTGATACGGCCAAAGGCACTTTGAACGCGAGGAGCACCATTGTCGAAGAACTCCTTGAAATTCTGGTGTCTGTGTTTTCAGATCAGCTTTTTTGCCGAAAGGAATTTCCCGGGCTTGGCCTGTTCATGAAAGTGCCACCAGGATTCCAGGAGCATCAAGCATACTTCGAAACCTTCCTACTTCAGAACACTCTATCACATCTGGGCAATGCATTGAAGCTGGATCAGAAGTTATTGGTAGAACCCCGGGTGTTGACGAACGTTGCCAGATTCGCTACACATCTTAGTGAAGCTGTGTATGAAGGATGGTTCGTTGATGGTGTAGAAGCTATCATGGAATTCCTAGGTACAATACTAGAGCATCTTCAACTTCCCGATATCGCCAAGATCAAAAGCATCAGACTGTGCAGCCAGACCATAGCGGCTATGCGAGCCGTTCTTCTGCGTGTGGTTCTTCTTAAGCTCTCAGAGCTCGACGATGCCGCGAATACGTCAGAGGTCGTTTCTTTCCTGGAAAAGCTTGTTTATTGGCAGACTGTAATTCTAGTGACTCAAGATGGGCAAGATTATTTCCTAAGGTTGTTGTGCTATTTACTGTATACTAAACTCGTTGGTTCTGAAGAATCCATACGTATGGCTGCCGTCAACTTGTGGCGTATGCTGCTCGTGCAGAAGCCACATTATGCATCTGACATACTACAGGAAGCTCTAGGAAATCCCAGTACGCCCCTCTCCCGAGGATTCAGGAAGATCTTGGAGCTCGACAATGAAACCTTCCTTGGCTGGATTGACGACCATCGCCAAGAACTTGACGGAATCTTCTTAGGCAATCTTGCCAGAAGCTGGGACAGCTTTGTAGCCGAAGAGAATCGCAGAACACAAGAAAACTCTAGGGCAAGGATCAATAAAAGGAAAGACCGATTGAAAGTTTGGCAAGCACAGAACTTAGCAGACGAAGACATCCTGAGACGACACAACATCAGTGCAGACCACTGGTCCTCAAACATCTATGCATCAGAGCAAATGAGGTACCAACGAGCCTTACAAGATCAACAAGATGATAATGTTTTCAACACGTTCACTTGGCAAAGAATGAAGCAGGAACTTCACCGGCCTCGTGGACTTCTCGAAGACACTACCGCCTTGCGGTGGCAGCTCGATCAAACCGAGGGCAGAAATAGGATGAGGAAGCGCTTTATCCCTGGCGGGCATTCCCTGTCAGTCGGCTCGAAGCCCAAACCCAAGCAATCGCAAGGACCTGCGACGCACCGCAGTAGTCTTAGCAATCGTCAGAGGGCCACCTCCAACCAGCCAAATGGGGACATCAAACATCTTAAAGTCCCTTCGGCCAGTCACGCTGCCGAGGACGGATCTGTCCTAGGGGCCGTTACACCCCCAGAACCTACCGAAGAACAATTGGAGCATGATGAGGATTTCGAACTCATTGAGGACCCGCAAGAAGATCTCGATAACTATGAGGACAAGAACCGCAAAGTCATGCGAAGCCTGCAACGCGGGGACCAGGTCGACCATGTCTTGAACGTGTCGCGTATCATTGGATTAGAGGCGTCTGAAGGATTGCTCATACTTGGCAAAGGATACCTGTACCTACTCGACAATCTGTTCCAGCGTTCGGATGGCGAAATTGTGAATGTTTGGCAGGCGCCACAATCCGAGCGTGACCCATATCTGCAGATGATCTCCGGTCGAGAAACGAGCGAAAGAGGACCATCATCCATCAACACAAACCATGAAACAAGGAGTTGGCGGTGGGCCGATGTCCTTAGCATTTCCAAGCGCCGCTTCTTGTTCCGTGATGTAGCGATCGAGGTCTTCTTCGTTGACGGTCGCAGTTATCTCCTCACCAGCAGTACTGCCCCGCTTCGAGACGAGCTCTACCAGAAGCTTCACGAGAAAGCTACGAGCGTCGCTGAAAGTATACCTGCCGCTAGTCAAGAGTTCGCATGGAGGATCGATTCTATTAGGAATTCGGAGGATGAGTCTCAAACTCTGGGCTCCCGATTCACCAATGTCTTTGCTCAAAGCTACTCGAACCCGGCAACGCGCAAATGGGTTAAAGGCGAGATTTCGAACTTCCTCTATCTAATGTTGGTCAATACCATGGCTGGGCGTACCTTCAACGACTTGACACAGTACCCTGTCTTTCCTTGGGTGCTTGCTGATTATACAAGCGAAGAATTGGACTTGACGGATCCGAGAAGTTTTCGAGACTTGACAAAGCCAATGGGCTGTCAGACACCAGAACGACAAGCGGAATTCAGAGAGCGGTATCATATCTTTGCTGAGATGGGCAGCGAAAATCAGCCGCCCTTCCATTATGGGACTCATTACTCTTCTGCCATGATCGTTACTTCATATTTGATACGCCTGCAACCTTTCGTACAGTCCTATCTGCTGCTACAGGGTGGGAATTTCGACCATCCTGATCGCTTATTCTATTCCATCGAAAAAGCTTGGTCTTCAGCATCGAAGGAGAACATGACAGATGTCAGAGAATTGATACCGGAGTTTTACTATTTGCCAGAATTCTTGTTGAATTCGAATGGTTACGACTTCGGCCTGCGTCAAGGCGACGGAGGTGCAATCGACACTGTGGTCCTTCCACCATGGGCCAAGGGCGATCCCAAAATCTTCATCGCAAAGCATAGAGAAGCTCTAGAGAGCGAGCACGTGAGCAAGCATCTGCATCATTGGATCGACCTCATCTTTGGCCACAAGCAACGTGGCGAAGCCGCCTTTGAGGCAACCAACATATTTCACCACTTATCTTACCATGGCGCAAAAGATCTTGAGACTATCGCAGATCCAGTGGAGAGGTTAGCCACGATAGGTATCATTCATAACTTTGGGCAGACGCCATATCAAATCTTTCATAAGAACCATCCACTTAGGGAAGATATAAAGCACCGGGTGAGAACATTGGATACTGCTGCTGAGAGCTTGACTCGCCTGCCATTCCCTGTCCTAGGTAGATGCCTTCCTGGCCATCCTTTCCGCACGAGGCACTGATTGACAACATGCAGAAACAAACGAGCGGGTCAACGCTTTGTATTACTCTTGGAAGCACGATCGCGTAATGTGCTCGAGCTTTTTCAGACTTCCGATTATGCCTACGTTCGATAAGTTCTTGGAGTGGGGCTATATCGACGGGAGCATTAGATTCTTCATGGCCGACTCTAAGAAGGTAGGAAAGTTACTTCCTGAAACACCTGGAGGTCTGACACATCCTAGCTGATTGGCCTTTTCGAACACATCCACCAAGGACAGCTCTCAAACGCTCTTTTTGCAGACTCCGCGACCCTCGTCACAGCGGGGACAGATTGCACAATCTCCGTCTGGGCGGTACCTCACGGCTCTAAGACCGTCGAACTCCACCCCAAGGCGTGCCTATTTGGTCACAGGATGCCGATTGACGTGCTAGCTGTATCCAGATCGTTCAGCGCCTTGTTATCCGCTTCCATGGACGGCGAAGTGCTCATGTGGGATCTCAACAGGCTGAAGCTGGTGCGGGTACTGACATCTGGGAAGCCAGTGGAGGTCAGGCGATGTTCTCGTACCTTTGCTACAGTAGCTGACTGCGAATAGTGTGCCCGTATCAACGATGTTTCTGGCGTCATCATGCTCTGCCGTGCGCGAACGGTTTCCCTCTTCACACTCAATGGAGATCCAATTCTGGATCAAGATGTCTGCCACGAACCCGATGATATGATTACCGCATGCGCTTTCTATGAAGGAGCGGGTAACGAGTATCTGGAACGCGATCTCTTTTTCACGGGTCACAAACGGGGTGTTGTCAATGTATGCTATTCTCATCGCACCACTCCATCCCATGCATGCTGATGATCGAGACAGGTCTGGAACCACGCTATTAGAGATGGCAAATTCGTGCTTGAGCATGTTAAGCGCATGGATCATCTGGATCAGGCGGGTTTCAACGTAAACGCTGCAATGACCGCGCTACTTCCGATGCCGCACACGGTATATACGGGTGATGAAGATGGGCGAGTGGTGAGTTCTCCATCTAGCCCTCGAGCTAAGGCACGATTGACGTAAACCTAGTACGAGTGGGACTGTATCCAACGACAATGAATATCATGTGTAGAATCCCAAACAAATCCAAATATTCAGCATGCTATTATTAGAACCATTGGCGAATGAGCCTGCAGTCGCCAAGCTGACTCTATCAATCAAAACCAACCCCACCATCACCATCATGGGATCGGAGGTGCGAGATCTGCCGAACTCTGGTCTTAGTCCGCCCCCGCGACCCTCCACACCACATCCCCATCATCATCCTGCTCCTACTCCCTCTCCTTTCAAACGCATCTTCCCTCTCCTCTTCTCCCCTCTCCCCTCTCTTTTCTCTTTCTCCCTTTCTCTCTCTCCCCTCTCTCCCTCTCCTCTTCTCTCCTTCCTCTTCCCCCGCCCCCATTTCCCCCCCTCATCTCCTCTCCCCTCTTCACCCTTCTTTCACCCCCCCTCTACCTCCTCCCCCCATGCCCATCCCCGAGACTTCTTTCAAATTCCTCAACCTTCCTCCTCTCCCCCTCCGTCATCGAGTTCTTATCCACTCCCCGCCCTGTAGAGAGACCCAACACTACCTTCTCAAAGTTCTGCGGCGTGGCGCTCCAGGATTTCAGCGCTTGTTGGGGGGGCGCGTCGTAGGGGCGGAGGGAGGAGGTGGTTAGGCGCTTTGGAGGGGGGGGAGGGGGCGGGGGCGGGGGCGGCGAGGTCCTAGGGAGGATATTAGTAATTGTATGGGGAGAGAGGGGATTGGGAAGGGGGGAGAGGAGCGGGGAGAGGAAGGGGGAGTAGGAGGGAGGATGGAAGGGAGAGGAGACATAGGAGGGAGGATGGAGGAGAGGGAAGAAGCAGAGATGGTGGGATGAAGCGAAGAGGGGAAACAGGGGGGTGACAAGGGAACGAACACAGGCTTATGACGGGGCAGTAGCAAACGAGAAGGGGCGCTCATACGGCATGACCGAACAATCCGGCCCAGTGAGGCCAACGATATCAAATCCCCGGATCCTCTCAGATTCAGGCCCAGGCACGCACGCCGCGAAGGCGTCTCGAACCCTCCCGTAGCGAATTGGGCACAGCGAACCGTTCGTGGACTTGAGGGGAAAAAGTGAGTGGGCGAGCGGCTGATCGTGATGGAAGTAGGCAAAGACTGGACTTCTGTAGCGGGGGGCTGTGGGTGTGGTATATATAAAGTTCGTTCCTTCCTTTCTTCTATCCGTTGGCGTAGTAGTTGGGGAAAGTGCGTGGCTTGGGACGGAGGGGGGAGGAGCAGGAGGAGTTGGATATGGGAAGGGTCCTTGGGGGAAGGGGGTGTGGGGGAAGGTG
>JAABUS010001465.1_pt1 | contig 51087 bp, 58 predicted proteins | sample 5560161 | NCBI WGS metagenome assembly JAABUS01 (sample SAMN10711885, study PRJNA513376) | rock metagenome | isolation source: Antarctica rocks | place: Antarctica: Victoria Land, Trio Nunatak nord | collected 2016-01-04 | reverse complement strand
TTCATCATGTAATCACCGCGAATCCCACTGGGTTCTCCATAGCTGGCACTACGCTGTTGCCAGGGTCTCCTGGAATACATCTTTCGGGCACTCCAGTATCGCTCAATCCTTCAGGGCGATTGGTTGTAGGGACAAGCACGTTCGGAGCTATGCCTGGCTCCGTCACAACTGACTCAAAGCAATCCTCTACCGATGAACAGAACGCTACTACTCCTGATGTCCAAAGTTCTAATGTCCTAGCCAGCCTTACGTCGTCCGGCATGTCAACTCTAACAACAAACGCTGTTGAGCCCCCCGTCAATAGTAGTAGCGGATCGGGTGGACTCGGTAACGTCATTTTGTCAGGGTTCGGACCCTCGAGTAGCACCACAGCAGCATCAGCATCAGTGACCAGTACACAAGCATTGAAGGCGGGCCAACACCGAACAAATCCTTCCGGTCTCTTGTCTATAATCCTGTTGCTAGGAACTGTAGCACTGTGTATATAAACAGCCATTAATATAGATCTGTATATACATACATATGTAGGCGGAGGGGTGGGTGGGTGGGTGTACATTCAAGCTAGAGGGTGGTACAAGTAACGGGTCCCTATAAAACACAGTACAACGAAACTCGTCGACGTTGTGTTGGTATGGCTTCAATGCAGTAAAATGGAATGCGACAATCAAAAAAGGGTTGAAGGAGTTCACTAGTACACAGTACGGTGGTAGTAGAGTATGAGATATACTGTACCCCGTACGGAAGTAGTACAGGATTCGTTTCAACCATCATCCTTTCAGGTCGTCGTCGCCGCGCATCTGGCAAGCAAACCAGTCACACGTCATCTTGGCCATTCAATCCTTGAACGGGATCTCACGCAGATCCTTGTAGCGTGGTATGCTACAGGGAACATCCTGGTGGGGAATCAGGACACAGGCACATGGCGCAGTGCCACTACGTACCGTACTGTATGATGGCTGGTGTGTTTGAGCTTCTGATGCCCCCTGCAACCGTTGGTGAATCCGCAATACTGTAATACCCCTCCTTAAACCCCCTGTAATCTGAATCTCCAATAGGTAACCTATTCACCCCAGAAAAGTACTCGTGCTCCGTATTTCATTCATTTACCCCCCCCAAGCCTCTCCCCTTTCGTTTTTGTTCTTGTTTTTGTTCTTCCTCACCTCGACCTCAACACATCTTCGGCACCCGGTCCGCTACATTCATTTGGTTTTCTTTGAAGGATTCACGTTCATTAGCTTGTTGCTTCCTGCCCAGCTTTAAAACTTTGTCAACAAACCCCCCAATTCTGTCAACCTCCCGACTCTCAAGTTACAATCACAACAGAAGAAACAAGTTTCAGCCAACAACAGCACACATTCATTCAATCCTTCTGAGATCAGTGATCTCGTACATTCCTTCAACCGAAACACTCTTTAAGATTACGAAACTTTACACCCCAAAAATCACTGCTCGTTGACCGAGTTATCCCTCAACAACTCCGGTGAAAATCGCATCTTTCTCACGGCAAACATGCATTTCTTCAACGTTAAAGGGGTGGTGTTAGCCGCCGCGGTTGCTCAGATTGCAAGCTCTCACACTCTCTTCACTAATCTCTATGTGGATGGGGCCAACATGGGAAATGGAACCTGTGTGCGTATGAGCAACAACCAAACGGATGCTACCGCCCCAATCAAGGTTATTACTAGTAATGATATGGCCTGCGGTATGTTCTCCCCTAATGTTCTTGGTATTGGTTCGACGTCATGTGTATTGGTCCTGCTGCTACTATCCAGTTCTGTACTTGCACTCTACACTTGATAACCCCCACCTTGGTTTCATGCTTGCGTACTAGTGGGCTCTCAGAGCGTGATTGCTGACTGATACTACAGGTGTACATGGCCAGAATGGTGTAGCGATGGTTTGTCCCGTCCCTGCAGGATCGAACGTGACGTTTGAGTATCATTTCTGGCCCGACGGTACTATAGCTGGTGGCATTGACCAAGGCCACAAGGGCCCATGTGCTGTGTACATGAAGAAAGTCAACGACCCTACCACGGATCAAGCTGTTGGAGACGGATGGTTCAAGATTTTCGAGGAAGACTATGATTCCTCAACCAACCAGTGGTGCACGGAGAAATACATCAACAAGTACGGTCACTTTACCGTCACCATCCCAAGTGACCTGGCCGGAGGATACTATCTGGTACGACCAGAATTACTGTCATTGCACGAGGCTCACCAATACAACTATCCTCAATTCTACGTCGGATGCGCGCAAGTTTTCTTAGAATCGAGCGGCTCCTCGGTCCCTAAAGACACCGTCTCGATCCCGGGCTACGTCGATATGAGCAAGCCTGCGATGACATATGACATCTACACCACGCCGTTGAAACTCCCTTTCCCTTCGTTCAGTCCTCCAACGTATACCGGCAGCTCCAAGCGTAGGGTTGAAGAACGTGACACGCAGGTTCAAACAATTGGTGCCAAGCCGGCAGAATGCGAATTCCAAAACAACAATTTCTGCGGTCACAAGCTTGCAGCTTACCATGATCAGGCTGGCTGCTTCGCTGTACGTTCACAGATTATGATCTTACGGCTATGCGATTTCCGGCTGACTTGTATTATAGGCCTCTGCGGATTGTGGTCAACAAACTACAGCATGCTATGCCAACGCTGGGCCTACAGGCCATAGAAACTGTAAGAAATTGGAAGACTATTGCACCTTCGTCCGGGAGGAGCACTGCAAGGCCGGTATCTTTGATGGTCCACCAGGATATGGTGAAAACACACCTATGGGGTTCGCTCCGCTCTCAGACGCTATAATTCCTCCCGCCCCCATGGATGAACCCCAGTCCGCCAAAGCTCCTGCCGCTTCAGCTGCACCAGCTGCGTATGCTTCTCAGGCAAAGGCGGCCACTAGCGGCGGATCTATCGACACTTGTGGAAGTAATGGAGGCCAATCTTGCGCTGCTGGGATGTGCTGTTCACCGGCTGGATACTGTGGTACTACGAACGACTATTGCGGGTCTGGCTGCCAGGCTAGTTTTGGGAAGTGCTCTGGAAGCTCCAAGCACAAGCGAACACATCTGCAACGTGAGCATTCGCGTCACGGGTCATTCTAAGCCGTTCAGCGAGGCTGCTGGAGGATCGGGTCTTCCTTGGCAGGGTTGCTTGGCTGGTCTTTCGGTTTCTGTGGCACTTTGATAGGGTCCTTGATGGGCCATGAGTGACGGCAACAATAGCATTCTGTAAGAAAAACATAGCAATACATGCATAGCGACCCAGAAAGCTTAATGAACCACGTGATACCGTACCCGAAATCTTGAAGCTGAGCGACTTGACCGTGTTAAGGACCCCGCACATGGATCGCGTTCTACCACCATCTCGTTCCACAACAACAACAACAACTCACCGTCAGTACTGCAACAAGACCGCAACCACCATACACCAACCTCCGCATCGCTCCCAGATAGCAGTACGACTCCGTAATACACACTATCAGTAAGAGCTACTCGCAATCTTCGCGATTCAGAAGTACAACAATGGCTCCGAGGCTGTTCCCTTCGTTTGGGAGCGTACAGCCCAAGGCCAAAGCGCGACCAACCCTTGGCGGTAAAGGCGTAGTAGGCGGAGGAGGGAAATCAGGCTTCGGTGGGAAGGGGCTTGGTAAAGGAGGTTTGAGGAGACACAGGTATGTCAATGATGATACCGATCAAAGGGGATGTGCGATCTCGGGCGGTAGGGGAGACAAGTGAGAGAAGACCAAAAGCAGTGCAGCACAGGCATACAACCGGGTCATTCTCCGAAAAGCTATATGGTGGAACTTGAGATGGGCTGGATGTGTACTGGTACATAATGCTGATTGGTCTGTAGGAAGGTAGTCAGGGATTCAATTCGTGGGATTAGTGAGTCCGACCTCGCATCTACAGAAAGGACGGGGATAGTACAGGAGCTAATTGCTATCTTCACCACAGCGAAAGGGGACATTAGGTACGATAACGTTCAGTCTACAACGTCACCAAGTCCTGCACGAGTCGTCGGCCAAGGGCGGTGGGATAGAGGGAATACTTTGACCTCAGACCTTGCCCGTTGGAATTCTCCGGAAAAATGGCCACAAAGCAGCGCACAACACCGCTCACAGGATCATTCAACATGCTAACATCTTCTACGAACAGACGTTTGGCTCGCCGCGGCGGCGTGAAGCGGATCTCCGGCCAGATCTACGAGGACGTGCGAGGATCTATTCGTGATCGCCTGAAGCTCGTACGCTTATTATTGCATATCACTGTTGTAGCCTGTACTGACAGTCCCATGGTTAGATCCTCAAAGATTGCGTGATTTTTTTGGAGCATTCCGAACGGAAGAGTGAGTATCAAACCCTTCATCAAGTAATTATGCTGACGAGCTTTCCTTCGGTACAGCGGTGACCGTGTCCGACGTGAGTACTGCCTTCGTACGTTTTTCGCGGCGCGTTGTGCTGATAATTACAGGTTATCTTTGCTCTCAAGCGCGTAGGTCCCGACTCAATCCACACCTTGGTGTTTTTTCCTGCAACCTATGTCACAAATCTCTCGCTAACACTTTGGCTGCCTCCAATACAGATGGGCCAACCAATATATGGTACGCTCATCCTGCTTCCCTCATTCATGAACCCAATGCTCATAGTCTTAGGCTTCGACAAGTCCACCTACAATCCGAAGCGCCGTTGAGACGCTGGCCCCCCTTCCAAATCTCTCCCATCTATTCGCCTAATGTTTGCTAAGAAGACGTCTTGAGACGGAACCCGTACATGGATCGAGCGTTCTAGCGGAGATTACGACTGCATGATACCCAGATTTACGAGAAAATGGCGTATCGGTTTCGGTTAGGGGTTTCGATTTGTCACGAAGGCAAATGGCAGGATGATTTTCAACATACCCACAAGCTGTATTGTACCTAGCTAGAACATGCTTATGTTTTGGCGCCGGGTGATTTGGGTGGATTGTGGTGGACGGGAAATCTCGTGAATGGTGGGCAGGTGAAAGGTTTCCAATTTCTGTTCCAGAGAAAAAAATTTAAAATTTAAAATCTCTTTGGATTATACATAACATCCAGCTCCCGCTCCGTCCCAACCTCTTCAAAAAGCAGATTCCCCCACCCACCAACTTCCGCAACTTCCCATCCCTACAGCATCTCCCATCCCCACAACCTCACCCCTTTCATCCCCTCCCCCGCCCCCCCTCTCATCTCCAAATCTCCCTTTCTTTCGGCCGCATTCCGCACCCCTTCCTCAACCCACAACACCCCCACCCCTTCCCTCGCGCCTCCTCGCCGAAAAAAGTCCTCGCGACAAAATCTCATCGTCTCCCTCTCAACCTCCCCGCCGCTTCATTCGCCGCAACGGAAATCTCTTAAACGAGCGAGAGCGGCTTTGGGGCGGTTGTGCCGGTTGGGGTTGGGAAGGTGGGGTGGGGGCCGGAAGTTGAAGGGGTGGAATGTTCAAAGGGGAGGGGGGGGGGGGTTTATAGGGAGAGAGGAAGGGTTTGGTGATGTGGGCGTTCTTGAGCTGAATGGCAAGGGCGTCAGCTTGATGCTTTGGTGTTTGTGTGAGATCCCGTGGGGGGATGAAAGGAGGGGGAGGGGGGTGGAAAGAGTGGGATTGAGAAGGTTAATGAGTGAGTTTTGTTGCGTTTATGCCAAAGGTTTTCGTTGGGTGACGGGGTGCTGGAGTTGAGATTGTGATTGTATAGCGTAAGACAGATGTAGATATTTGAATCTTTCACATCTATATCCTGTCTTCCCACCGGTTTTTTTTGGGCGTTTTGTTCTAATTTCTGAGATGAGCACCCATGCATGATATTGACGGTGAGGGGTGATCTAGGGGTCTGAGGGTAGGAGGCTGTGTGCGGTGAATGCTTTCAACGGTCGCGTGATTGACTGATAAAACCGAGGCGTACGTTGCACTGCAAACGTGTTTTAGAGGATGTGGTTGAGGTTTTTTGTCAGAGCTGTGGTCTTCGATCAAGGTAGATGGGTGCGGAATAATTGGATGTTGATGTTGATATCGTGTCGGTCTGGAGTTGAGTTGAAATAGGGATAGGGTTGAGGGGGTGTTCGGTTTAGGAGGTGTCGGTGGTTGTGTATATTAATCACAAAGCCCAGATTTTGAGACTGTTGTCGAAAAGGTTTCCTGATGAGGAGTGTGGTTCGGATTTGGTGAAGGATGAAGGGCTTTCTGAGGATGAGGAGGCGCTAGAAGAGTCGTCGCTGTCGCTTTCGCTTTCGCTGTCGAGGATCTTCTCTTGGTTCTGGGCAGGGAGACCTGAGGTGGAAAATTGTCTCTGACCTGAGCACGTCGCCAATACGCTGCCTGTGGGATGAAGCACGGTAGAGCTTACCGCATCTGTTGCGCCCCTCGTCAGCTCATATACTCTTCCCTAAAAAGCGCCACCTTCGCAAGACTCACCATCATGAGCATGAAACTCGAACACAGGTTCCAAAACCCCTTCCTTCATACCGGCTCTCTCCCAAACCCTCACATTACCATCTGTGCCACCAGCCCAGATCTCATCACCTATCAAGTCCACACTAAGCCTCTGATTTGTTCTCGCATTCCTCCCTGCTAACCAGGCGAGTTTCCTCCCAGTACCCCTGATATCCCACACCCCGATGCCGTCGCTTCCGCGTTCAACGACGCACAGATACCGCCCGCAGGCGCTCCAGACGAGTTGGGTGATGCCTGTCCCTTGTTGTTCTTTTTTGTCGTCGGTGGTAGGGTTGTGGATGGGGAAGACGGCAATGGTGTCGCCGCGGCCGTAAGAGCCGTAGAGACCCACGCAGCGTGTGAAAGTTCCAGCGGCTAGGATACCACTGCTGCCGATGCTGAGAGCGGAGATGATTCCTTTCACCCCACCGCTAGCGATTGATGAACTGCGCCGGGAAGGAGTAGTTGGCATACGGTTCAGCGGCCCTTCGCCGTTACGGTTGATGTCGAATGTGCTTATAAGACTAGCCGAGCCGGCGAAGAACTGGTGTGGTTGATTGGGCGAGAAAAGCAGCGAGTGCGGCGCGGTGAACACTTCCGTTGTGGGCGACACGAGGGGATACGATGCCACGATCGAGGGACTAAAGGGCGAAAGGAGACGGATTGGGAGGCTGCGGAGGGAGGAGAGGAAGAGAGTGCTGGCGGCATCTTGGAGATTGTAGGACGAAAAAAATGTGGTGGCGTAGATGGGCTCGGGTTGGGGGTGTTGTGAGTGGGGTTTGAGAGTGTGGGGAGTAGATAGGGGGAAGAGGAGATCAGGGGATCTGGCTTGCGTGCGGGGTCAGCAAGGTGGATATGGGAGAGCGGAGGAAAAGAGAATTTACAGGATGAAGGAGCGAAGAGTATTGTCGGCAGTGGAAGTTAGTATTGTGGTACCGTCTGGGGACCTGTGACGAGAAAGTCAACTAGTGGATGGAGTAAGGAGAGGAAGGAGGTACCACTGGGCACTTTTGAAGTAATTTGATCCTATTGATGCTGGATGAATAGGTGCGACGGCGTATTTAGATAGTGCGGAGTTTTGTACTGGGTTGTCTCCCGATCGTGGTATTTCATTTCTTGCTTCTTCGGGATCCAGAATCTGATAGAGATTTCCCGTGGATCCTACAAGGCGCGGTTGGTAGGATGGACGCTCCTCTAGGGCCATTTCTGCGAGAGCGTTCAGCTTCCGTATTCAGAATAGGCACACTTAGAAGAAATGCAATCGTCATGTGGTAGTCCGTGCATGGAAGAAGCTCCGTGCAGTTTCAGAAGTCATAGACAGGAATTAGTGACCTCGAGATCTCAGATGAAAAATGAATAATTTAAAGAACTATGGTACCTAACGCCGGTCACGGAGAAAGGTATTGAACACTGAGCGCGGATACTTCAAAATTAATTTGTTAAGCCAACATACGGAACAGACGACTGTACAAGAAGAATCATAGAGTTCTGAAGTCATTCGTAATCCAAGCAGCTTTGCACTTACCTTAACAGTGTATTTTACCGGTAATGCAGTACACTCCGCAGCAGGCTTCACCCATTGACATCGCCACCAACCGAACCAAGAGAACAGATATCAAAGTCAATCGTTTTAGCGTCGTCTCACAGTCGCCATCTAGGTACACAGAGGGTTCTTCAGCTCGGTCTAGGTCTATTGGATTCTCAAACTTCTTGCGAAGCCATCAACGACTTTCTTCTCCCGCAGTCTCACTGTACCGTAGAAATCTGAGGCTAGATGGCCACCAGACTCCCAGGTCGAACAAGCTGTTACCAGTTCTGATCTCTATACAAGAACTGATGGAAAATATTGCGAGCGTCAATCGATTTCTCAAGGCTTATACCGTCTAATGATCTAATCTGTTGTGGACTGTTATCGATGGTGTGCCCGATGGAGCTTATGCATTCATGTAGCAAGAGCTGCGCCTTCTCTTAGTACTAGTCGACCCCTATGGATGGGTATGCAGTGAGTAGTGACATGGCAATATCAAGGTTTCCAATCTTGGTATGAAACAAAGGTGCTGATAGAATTCCGTACCAGGCTTACTATATATGGCTAGCACCAGTACTAGTGCGTAATGGGCGAGCATCAGATTTACTGACTTACCTGCGCCTTTAATATCCAACCCTTTGAGAAGCGGATCGGCCTCGATTGTGCAGAGTGACCTATGGTATACTCTTGGTAACTGACGTTTATCACAAAGCCACCCTGTTGGAGAGTTAGGGTTGTTTTGTTGATGGCCTAATGAAGGCAGTTTCCTTCTTGGTTCTGGAGAAACAATGACAATGCTGTCTCCGATTTCCCCTTGTTTATTGAACTGTTGGGGTAACTATATATGCACGTTCTCCCCCCTACGCTCTACTTCCAGTATCCATTGTCTCCAGAATTTTAATCATATTCTATCCACTATAATAGTCTATCCACTAGTGACCAAACTTTCCTTATCATCTCTCAGCCATTCATAATCAACCGCATCTCTGTCGTTTCGCTTCTCATTTAATGTCCTCCGCCGTCAGAGCAGACTTCTGTTGAAACATGCTATACATACCTGAATAGGACTGCTCCACAGTGTGTTCACATTTTGGCCGATTCGTCAACCAACAACTTCTACATCACCGGCGCCACATTCAACGCCCAGGTCGGCAATATAGCAGACGTACCCTTGGCCGGCGCTACAGTAGTCTTTGGCGGCATCGTTCCTATCGATAAATTTGACTGCGGCACTCTGGGATCTCTCACATGGCCAGCATTCGATGGCATCTCCGAGGTCGCAACCACAGACGACACCATCTGTCACGCAGGCATTGTCAGCTTTACCAGCCATGGTGGTGGCCATACTCCATTAGCAACGCCAATGGCGACATCGGCGGCTGTGTAACAGATCATTCTCAAGCCAATTATTGCATTACCGGACTCAAAGCGAGAAACGGAGGTGCACTGATCCCATGAAGCAACGGATTCTCCGCAGCTTCGCTTTATCGATGCATCTCGCCAAGATGTGCATCCCAGCCTGCACCGTCTCCTCCACCGCTAGCCAATGGGCCACCGGCTAACGGTCCCAGCTGTGGAGCGCCGTTTTGTGGACAGGCTGACCGGGATCCGATGTTTGACCTTGAGAAACAACCTAATGAGCGACATCATCAGTGCGGAAATAATGAAGGGCAACCGAGACCATGAGCATGTTCAAGGGAAATGAAGGTCTGCTGTATAATTAAGGCTTCATCGGCTTTTCGACGAGAATAGTCGTATTATGTTGACGCTGCTTTTCCTTCATACACTTCCTTTTAACCCTAAAGAGACCTTTCTCACTACAGCAGAGGATAGTACTTAAGTGGCCTTGACTGGGACCACAAAGTCTTGGTGTGCTACCGTCATAAGAAAGTTGACGCAGTTGTGACAACTCAGCCCGGAGTGTAGTCTTGATAGCAAGGTAACTAAGTCAGACTAATGAGAGTCCTTGCTTGCTACAATCAACTGCAATGCTCATGTGATGAGACTATTACGAGGAAGAAGAATTCCATAGTATATATTCTCTTCTCAGTACTACTTATTAATATTGAACATTAAAGTTTTAGATTCTCATCATGGTATCTGTTAATGAATTATATCAATTAACGTTTCGCTTCATCAACTCCGGCCCAATTTATACAGCTTGGTCAACGATCTCGACTATCTCATAGCGGAAGAACTAGCCCTACCGGCAGCAGAGTTATCAACTTCCATTGTAGATGGCTTCCTACACAGATGCTACCATATAATCAATATACATATACATGCTCTCTCTGCGCCCCATATGCCAATACTTTAATCTTTGCTACAGAAGAGGACAAAGTTCTGCCTTCAGCTCAGTTGAATTCTATATCAAAAATGCAGCTTTTGTGCAGTAGCGGCCAAGCTGGGTGATCTAAGGTAGCTTCTGGTCGGGATGAGGAAGGAAGCCTGAAGATCATAAGCGCGCGTGTCCTTGCGCTCGCTTGCACAGCCACCAGGTGGGGTGTAAAGAAAAGACAAGTCGAAAGTATGATCTTCGATACTAGGAGTAGCAAGTCCCTGAGAAGCATACATACTGTAGCTCTACACTCGTCTACGGTCTTTCTGTTATAAGCGTCTTCACTCCATCAGGGGAGTGGTAAAAGTCGTGGAAGCAAAAGCGATAGAGTCACTCCAGAATACGTCGATTATGCTTCCACGACTTTCATCGCCCCGTGGTGAAATGTCTATCCGAAATAGCATTCATAGCTTTTGGCCCTCCAGGTTGGTCGATGTCTTCGACCCCGACGACCGCCCTCGTTCGAAATCCTAATATAGCAATCAATATTAATTCTGTCGTCATTTGATGCAGGCAATAGTCTGGTGAGCTAATGCTCATAATCAGGGCAATATGTCGATGTTCCTCGCGTGCATACACGCTCGCAGCAATAACGCACTATTTATAAAAGCATTACCTGCATTTCGGCTGTGCGTGATGCCTGCATGTGCTCCTTCAACTGTTTCAGCGTCGACGCAGACTACCACAGCCGTTGTCCTCATTTCGTTAACAGAAGAGCGTTCGCCGGGATTCTTGTTCTTGAGAGCTTAGGGTTGAAAACAGCTCCCGCGTCGTGCATGACAAAATTATGGACCACCAGTATATACAACTTCCGGCTAAATCAGTTCAAGGCCCAAGCTTGTCATTCCCGGATGGCAAGAACCTACTGACCGATGTAGAAGAAGCCAGCTCGGCTGGCCTTAATTTCCTCCCAGGCTCTAGAAACATATTTAGCCGGACTGACCGCGCCAGCGCTGGCACAGCTCAATTCTTGATTCCAAGAAGCCAGTGGGGAACAACCAGCAAACCCGAGGCAACCAGCCAGTAGGAAGCAACCAACTGGTGGGAAGTAATCAGGCAATGGGAAAAAGTCAGCACTCGACACCCATATTACAGTCAACAAAGGCACATGCTCGCGGGGCTCACATCTTCAAGAATTGGCGGATGGAGATTAGTGCCTGTTTTCTCTTCTCTACGGCCCTTGTAGCCATCACCGCAACACTGCACCCACTTCAAGGAGAACCGTTGCCAAAATGGCCATATCAGATATCGGTGAATACCTTGATATCTATCTACGTGGTCGTGTTGAAGGGAACCATTCTGCTGGTGACTGCAGAAGGTCTTGGTCAGCTCAAATGGAGATGGTTGCAAAACAACAGGCCACTGGAAGATCTTGTCAAATACGATCAAGCCACACGCGGTCCGCTGGGAGCCTTGAATCTGTTGTGGCGATTGCGTCTTCGACACCCTCTATCCTCTGCTGGGGCTCTGATAACCTTCGTTATACTCGCGGTCGATCCGTTTACGCAACAAATCATTCATTATTATGACTGCAGTGTACCTATGAATGGATTGCAGGCGACTATACCTCGGACGAATTTTTATATCCAGCGAGATTGGCGAGATTGGAACAAGAGCAGCCAGGATCCCGGCATGAATGGGTGGGTTGAACCTGGTCTGCAGGCCGCCATCAGCGATGGTATCATTTCCCCGAACGGTCTTGTGAGTTTCGAATGTCTCACAGGCAACTGTACATTCAAAAAGGAGTATGACACAGTCGGCTACTGTAGCAGCTGCACCGACGTCACAAAGAACTTAACCATCCGCTCGACGATTGTTAAAAGCAACTACACAGGCGTCTTTTTGGATAACACTACGAATTCAAACGGAACGACGTCAGGGATCATGGGAAACACCAACATTTCTGTATCGACATCTCTTCCCTCGGGCCTATCTGTCTCGACTTATCCGGGTACAAAATTCAATCTCACAGCAATGGGAGTCTTTGGAAAGCCAGAGGGCTTAGAAGACTTGTACCAAGTGGAGATAATTTCAGGGAAACAATTCTTATTGTTTGATCCAGCAACAGGACAGCCTCCTACGGGATGCGATACAGCTGCCACAAATGATACTTGGTATTGCAAAGGGTATGGCGCAGCAAGCTGTTCATTATCTCCATGTGTGCGCAGTTATTCTTCGACAATAGAAGCCGGTGAGCTTCACGAGACTCGAGTGTCTACTAGTAACAGCACAAGAAGCAGCTGGGGACACACGGTCCCACCTCCACCAAATCGATCGGATCCCGTCCCGACGATTTATCGACCATACCTTGGTATGGTTGACACAACGTGTTTATCTGCTCATGAGCGCCAAAGTCTATTAAACGTTGGCTATCATCTCGACTCAAGCACTAGATGGCTGGCATACAATTTGACCTTTGATCCGCAGTCTCAAAACATATCTAGCAATGCTTCGTTTCCTGAGTCAATGTTAGTCAGCGAATGCATTTACATTATCGACCATCTTCTCGTTGTAACTCTTTGGGAGACTTACCTGAAAGATTTTTTCCAGGCTACTGTCGAAGGAGACTCATTCAATAGTGATGTAATCGAAACTTTGAGAGGATCCCAAAACCTCCAGACCATCTACAACTACGGCGACGTGAGCTTTGATCGAGTCAATAGGACGTTCCAGAACATCTCAGACTCTATAACGAGTTTCTTCCGACAAAACAGCGTCTCCAAATTCAACGACCCAGCAAAAGGTGTGGTGATGCATAATCGAACTTGTCTCTCTGTGCAATGCGCCTGGTTGGCTTTCCCGTCCATATTAGTGCTGTTGACCCTGATTTTTTTCGTCGCCATAATCATCGACACGAGACCGATGGGAAACCGCGCACCGGTTTGGAAATCCTCGCCGCTTGCACTCGCTTTTCATGGTCTTGAGCTGCCGAACAGACATGAGACGGGCGTTGGTGATATCGAGGGCATGGAAGCGTTGGCGAAAGACATGGTTGTTAGACTTGGCACTACCGAAAAAGGGTTGAAACTCGTGGAGTCGGAGAACGAACACACCAAGAACAAGTGAGGCAAAGAGAACGGTTTCTGCTGCCAGATTTTCAGCACTCTGACCGGCATCTGTTGAAGAAAGTCGTTACAAATATGAAGAAGCAAACGCGGCTCCGAACGCCGTATGGCTAAGTCTTTTGAGTGTTCTTAGTAGATCCTGGGTTTGCAAATCAGAACGCTTGGACCCTGGACTGGCGCTGAGCATGTTGTAACAAGATCGAGAGTCTTTGCCTTACTCGAGAAGAAAATTGATATCACCAGTACGATAGTCGAAGCACTTATATACGTTCTTTCAGAATATCATGTTAAGATAGGCTTAAGCGTTGATTGAATAGATTTCATCATTATTGAAAGAGATAACAGAGGGAAGAGAAGATCTTTTCTTTGTTTAAGTAAACCTTACTCCTTTCAAATATAGAACATTCGAAGCAGCTATCCCAGTATCCGATACATGATACGTATTTATTCCAAAGGACGAAATTCGTACATCGTCGTATAATTACACTTTATACGGCTAGAAGAAGAATAAGTGTTCGAAACATCCAAAACTGCTCTGAGTACGCCGTACTTTTCAACCCTTCAAAAAGCAAGATGAAAGATCGACCTCAATCCTGCTAATTAGCCTTTGGCATACCTCTAGTACCCGATGTCAAAAAACCTCGGGATATTTCTTGACGAAGTTTCGCATTCAGCGGTTGCTTCTCTATCATGCGTCTAGCGTAGGCAGTACTTCTTCTAGCATGAAGCTTTGTCTTTCCGGTGAAACAGTGAGAATGTCCTCCTATTTGGTAAGATGTGTTTTTGTCGAAAAGTACTATCAAGATTTTATAATAAAAAAATATTTTGTTAATGTTTTATCTTGACTAATACAATTCTACTTACTTCATTAGATTCGGTTTTAAAGATTATTTCTAAGCCCATTTTCATCCAGTTTGAGCAAGACGTTTGGAAATGGTCTCGTTAGCGGAAAAAGTTGTTTCTGCGTTCACTGACCTACTACTGGTGGGCCGCCTACCGAGCGTTAGGATCATACATACCGCACTTTGCGGTGTAGTGGATGAGAGAAGTCAAGGTAGCTTGGACGACGCACAGCGAAGACAGTGTTTGCGAACGTTTACCATGGGCACTGATTAGCGCGCAGGAAGTCTCGGATGGTTGTACGCAGTAGATGCCAGTTTCAATTGAAGCGAACACATCTGCTCGTGGGATGATCAATTCGCTGTTTAGTGAATGGCCTCAGCTCCCGAAACCCGACCTCGAGGCTAAGCAGCGCTCTTAACAATCATATCAAGCATCCTATGCCTCACCACCGCATCATCGAAATCCGCATATTTCCCCTTTTCGCCCTTCGCAAATGCCTCATACACCCTCGCCACATTCGTGCCCGGAAACCCTACCTTATTTACATGTTCCTCCTCCCTGATCCCCTCCTCCCATCCCACCTCTTCAAATCCCGCTTCCTTCGTCCTCACCCTCAACTTCGTCCCTGGTGGCCCAAACTGCCACTGCACTTCTGGCGTAACGATCTCAATTTCCCCTTCGGTACCCGTGATCAGCCAGTGCATACCGTTGCCGTCGACGGAGGCATTGGAGCGGAAGGTTAGGGAGATGAGGGCGGAGGAGGCGAGGGTGCCGTGGAGAGAGACGTGGTCCGGCGAGGTTTTGGGGTGGTTGGGGGTGACGATGGTGCCGGAGCCGGAGAGGAGGGCGATGGTGGGGAATTGGGTTGTGATGAGGGAGTGGAGGGAGGTGGGTTCGCCGAGGAGGAGGTGGAGAGTGTCGAGGACTGGATGGGGGTGAGCGGAGAGGTCTTGCTGGTGTGGAGGTGGTTTGGAAACGTGGAGTTAGGGAGACTTACAGTGGCCTAGTTGGATGGTGAAGACGTTACCACCGCTGTTCTTGTCGAGGTAGTATGCCGCGTCGGCTGGGAACTTATCGGTCGGGATCCCGGAGAAGGTACCGATAACCGTCGTGCTCATCACTTTGCCGATCCGACCGCTATCAAGAACCTCCTGTACCTTGGCGACCATCGGACTCGCACGTGCCTGTAATCCCACGACCGTCTTTACGCCTTTGGTCTTCGTGAGGTCGGCCAGCTCTTTTGCCTCGGCTGTATTGACGCCCAGGGGCCACTCGACGAAGACGGCTTTACCGGCCAGCAGAGCGGGCTTGGCTAGCATGTAATGTCTTCCAACCTGCACGGAGACGACGACAAGATCTACTTTGGGATCTTGGGCCAAGTCCTCGGGGCTTCCGTAGGCTTTGACGTCGGGTGGAAGATTATGGTGGACAATGGATGCTTTGGCGGACTGAACAGTCGAATTGCATAGAGCAACAAGCTCGTAATGGGGGGATGCTAAGATCGCCGGGAGATGCGAGCTGCTTGCCCACATACCGGGTTGCAGTGGGTTGGTTGCAGTTGATAGGCCAATTAAGCCGACACCAATGGGCGACATGCTTGGATTGTGCGGTTGACGTTGCTGATGCAATGGCTGGCAACGAGTAAGGTCGTTCAGAGGATGTAGTATGATGATGTTCAGGAGGAAATCGTTTGGAAGGGAAGCCTCTTCTATATATACGGTCCTTGATTCCTTGCGGAATTCCGGCGGATATACATTTGGTGGGATAATACTTCTCGAATCCTCCGGGAATTCCGCGAACCATCTGCAGATCCCAGATGACAAAGACAGGTTGTAGGTAGCGGACTAATTTTATAGATTAACCTCGCAGAATTGAACAACCAAGGATTTTATGCCTGGATATCGCGTAAGATGATCTTGAATTCCGAAATCCATCCGAACTCCCTGCGTGCTTAAGGCATCAAGGAAGCATTGAAAATCAACGTGCCGAACGCATCAAGGTCGTTGCACCACTCCCCCATATCGATATCAAGTTTGGATTCATCGTCCGCAATCTCTTGTGACTGTCGTAATCCTTTCAGGTCGCCGTACGTCAGGCACACGTCTCCTTTCCTAGTGTCAAGATACTCGCTGTATTTTGCTCGCCAAGCTGATGCGGATTTGGCCTCCCACAGCCCTTTGCTGCAGGGCAATGGAACGCTGTTTTGGCCGCTGCAGTCAGACGTCTGGTGCTTTTCCATATTGACATTGTAGAGCATATCCAGCATAAACAGAACACTGAACATCCTGTAAAAAAAGAGGTACCAATTAGGCCAAGATACAATGTCTGCAGCAGCTGCCACGTACCTGCGCTTAGACTCCATGAAAACCCAATCCCGCCAAGCGGGAATCTTTCCCTGCTGTTCTTTCTCGCAGAGGTAATCCCCATGACTGTACAATCTGTTGGCAGTCTCCTAGATTCTCGTATAAGGTCAGTAAGTCTCTCGTCTTCTGAATTTTTGGATTGGGTATTTCGCAAAGAGACATTTTTGAAGGAGAAGCTCAATTAGGAGGCCTGAGGCACTTTGCCATGCACAATAAGGGATTCAACCTACCCCCATTGTCACAATAAGCGGCACGTCTATGGACGTAACGGGGACTTCCGTTTCATTCAAACGTAGAAGGATGTAAATAAGGGTGGCTTGAAGCGCGGATAATAATTCCCAGTCATTATATTGCTTGAACTATTGATTTGATACCCTGACTTAAGCGTTTTTCTTGGGATCACGAAGACGTAGAATACACACCTCTTTATACAGCCTCTGTTGTTCTGAGCGGATGGTTCTCCATACGAATGCATTACTTTCGCCGGTCTTAGTAAGGAACATCTGGACGATACTCGAACAAACGGCCAACGGTTCCGGGAGACAAGTTTTGTCGTTATAACAAACGAAGTCATTGCCTTTATTCTTTGGCTGGTATGGATGGATATAACGTGGAAGAACAGAATTATTTGTCATGAGCTTCGGAAATGAGCTAAGCACTGCCATGAGATACTTGGCTGTGAATGACGTGGAACTCGTAGCAAAATTTCTTGGAAGAAATAGTCCAGGTATATTTGGGTCTGGTAAAATCGCTAGTATCCTGGGTGAACTTTGGACCAAAGCCCGGCCCCCAGACGGGAGGCTATGCCCAGGCATTGACGGCGGTGATGGACTCCTTGGTTGGCTCTGGGAATCTTTGTCCAGCAACATTGGATATGAGAATTGCACGCGCGACTGCCGCGATGGAAAATATGTTATCCCAAGATCTTTCATCTCTGTTGGGCGATCTGTAATGGTGTTTAAATTCTCAAAGGCAGTAGCAGACTGATCATCCTCTATCCCAGACCGACCTGCGTCCCAAGAATGAAGCCCAAAGTCCCAATCCAGGTCGAGTTCATTTTGCAGACCATTTTCTAGGCCTTGGCCTGGCAAAGCGTCAAGAGCGACACGCCGCGGATCTTGTGATGCCATACCATGTTGAAAGGCATCCAAGTGCTCAACAAGCACTTCCGCTGCTAGCGAAGAGCTAGATGCCATGGATGGCCCCCTATGATTATTTACTGTAGTCCCATGACTAGTACTCTCTGCTGCTTGATTGTACTCCTTTGAGTTAGAGACAGATGAGGCGTATCGTTTCATCTCGTAGGCACATTCGATCCTTCTCGTCTCGCATCTTGAACATTTAGGAGCGGCCATGTTGCAGCGGGTCTTGGCGAGTCTGCATGAGGCACAAGACTTCTTCCTCGTTGATTCCGCAAGCATCGTCGCGATTTGGTATTGAAAGGTAGATACAAAAAGCACATTCGGGAAAGATTTCTCCTTGATGAATATTTAGAAATAGCATTTGTATTGCTGAATGGCGCTACCGTGATGGAAGCCAGCATAGATTGATAGCCTGGCTTCCTAGTTACTTCGAGGTCTTAGTAATGACTTTGTCCGAACTCGAATGAAAATACCTACAATCACAACTGAGAAAGTGCAATCGGTAAAGATTGTGCCAGGGGAAAGTCATCCACAGTCCTTCCTGGATCAATGCCTATCAAGGTCTTTAATCGGTATGGTACCGAGATCATTATGGAAGTCCGAAGTCAATTGATGGAGGCTGAGAAGATGAAGATCGATAGGCTCGCTAGACAGGAAGGCCGCACGCAAGGGTAAAGAAGTCATGTAAAAGCGCAATTTCGTCTTTTCCGCACGGATCACCTCCGTCCCATCAGTCTCTCTGGTTCACACTTCCTTCCCTCTTACTCGTTTTAACACAGCAGCAGTTCGTCTTGTCACCTTGCTTCGCCACGCCAGCCTCTACTAAGTATGCCATTTGTACGCCTGGAACTGCTGGGAGACCATCGCAGTCGCTGGAAGCCAAGAGGACGCTTATCACTAGAGCGGATAGGGCTGCGCGATAAGAGCTTCCTGGCCAGTCTTCGAGGAACGTGGGAAGATATTTAAGCTCGAGCCCGCCATGTCCGTCTGCTGTGAGAGCTTGGGCCCATATGAGCAGAAATCGGTTTTGACCATGGCAGTCGCACGCAAACTACTTCACCCTTCCGACCTCGAGGTCTTTGACTGGGATTTTGGGAAACTCGGTAACAGCATCCCGGGTTACAGATACGGTGCGAGTAAGGAGACAGTCCATTTCGTCGATTCCGCCATCCTACCATTTATTCCACATGTCAATCCGTCGATATAGTCATAGAACCATGTGCTAATCTCCTCGCAGCGTTCCTCTCCACCCTCCGCACAAACATCCACCTCTCAAATTCCGACTCCCTCTCCTCCAGTACAATGTCCACTCCCACCTCCCCACCTCAACCCTCCACCCTCCTCCCCCACCCGAACCCTTCTCCACTCTCCATCACAACGCCCGCCTCGCCAGAAGAACCCTCCCCAGCACCCCTCCCAGCCCTCATGACCATCGCCGCCACCACGCCCACCGACCGCGTCGAAGCCCTCCGTCTTATCGCTGACTCCGTCGCCCAACAACGTCAAATAGCCTCCTACGCAGTGATCACGCATCCTGCTTCCCTGGCCACGATCCTCTGCCTGCTCGCAATCCTGGCCAAGTACTTTGATTTTCCCGTCTTCCTCACCACGACTACCGGCATCATCATGGCCTTCCTGCTCGCCGTCCGTGTGGCTTCAGGCCCGTATCTTACACACGCCGAAAACATCAATTGGAATTGGCTCGTGGAAGGCTCTTCGTTGGCCGGCAACAGCGACACTAATAAGAAGAATAAGGGCGAAGAATTGATTGTTTTAATGACCAAATGGGGCGAAGAGATCATCGGCGCCCTAGCGATGAGACTATCCAAACGAGATAGAAGAGCTTATATAAAAGCCTGGACCGTAAAATTGCGATTCCGTGGCAAAGAAATCGGGCGGGGCTTGCTGGAAGAAGCCGTGAAAATCGCCGTGAGCGAGAAGGGTTGCAGGGGCATTGAATTCGAGGAGGAGCATGCCAGTGAGTATCATCTCTCCCTTCCCATCGTGGCCGCCGGAACTATGCTAACGCATATCTTTCCTTCCCTTGCAGATTTTCACCGCGTCCTCCCCACCTTCTTCAATGCCGGTTTCGACAAGCGGGAAGGACGGGCGCGGAAAGCGCTGGCGGATGTGATGGCCGAGCAGAAGAGGAAGAAGAATTAGGGCCTTGGTATTTACGCCTCTTAGCTGGAAGCGTGGAGAGTATAGTATAGAAATGGACTGTAGTGTGTTTGTGAGAGAAACTTCTTGGATATAATTTCGGTCGAGCTAGAGAGGACTTAGACGGTTGGTGAGATACCCCCATAAATAGCCTCTGTGTTTTTACTGGATATATATACGTTCTTATCAATAGAATATTCAATCTCGGCAGTCTTCTCAAAAGATCCACCCACTATCCCCTCCCTTCTCCCTCCCACCAACCCCCCGACACTCACCAGCCCAACCCCCCACTTTCCCATAAACCACCAGAATCTCCCGCAGCACTTGCAACCAGAACGTCAGAACGGTGTTGTGCTAAACATCCATAGCCCAGTGAGCCCGCCCGAAAGCTTTTGGATTTGGAAGATCGGGGGGCGGTGAAAAGCAACTGGAATAATTTGGATGGGGCGGGGGAGGGGGAGGGAGGGGGGATCAGGAAAACGATGAGGAGAGGAAGAAGAGTAGGTTGGTTGTTTTCAGAAACTACGGGACAGGGGTTTGAAAAAATGCTTTGAGGGTTTGATCGCTAGTTGTACTCGTAGTTTTGTACAATGATATCATACATACAGCTTTTTCCCCCATCTCGCTGCCGTTTTTTTTTATCTCTAGCCCCGAATTCTTTTCCTTCCTTCTCGTTTCTTCCTCGGGGCTTTGTTTTGGATTTTGTTTTTTTCGTCCGGCAAAAATCCCCCAAAAGGGTAATTGCGATTTTCCAACACTTTTGTTGATTTTTCTTTCGTTTTTTCGTTGTTATCATCTGCTATCGCTGGGGGGCTGGCTCTAGTGTTTATCGCTCTCTACCCAGACGTCGCAATTTCCACGGTCTCCCTTTTCCGGCGGGCCCTGGTTCAGCGTTTTACGGGGAAAACAAAATTTCTTCTTCTCTGTGCTGATTTCACTTCTTCGTCCAGCTGTCCAGTCTCTGCCAGTTCTCGACCTTTGATGCTTGATGCTTGGTGCTTGGTGCTTGGTGCTTGGTGCTTAGTGCTCTAACCCTTAACCCTTAATCTCCGATGCTTAGACCTCACTCACCCACGCCCTCGATTCTGACTCATCCACTCTCAACTCCCAGAAACCAAGGACCTCATCATCGTCTCACACCTGATTACACGTCCCTAACTGATCCTTTTGTCCGAAGGAAGAGGAACGAGGAGTTGATAAAAGAGGCCCAAAGTAAGGAAGTTGAAAGGGCGAGTGAGGGAGAGAGGATGCATTGAAAGAGGAGGAGGTAGGAAAAGGTGATGAGGATGTTGGGGTGGTGGTAGATTGAAGGCTCTGCTTTATGGTTGGTGGTGTTGAATCTTCGGCATTTTGATAGTAAATTCTCGTCACACGGATCACCTCTGCTTTCTCTCTTTCCATCCTTCCTTCCGTCACCCTTCCCATCATTCTTCCTATCTTGCTTTCTACCTCCTCCCTTGCTGTTCCTCTTTCGCCAACTTCTCACCTCTCAGCAAAAAGTCCTTCTGATATCCGGAAACTCGCCAGTGCAATGATACTCGAAATGCCATATTTGAAGTCGAGGAACGAAGGTCTTCGAGTTGTGTCGTCATATCATCGGTTTGTGGGTCAAATTATTCATAAGAGACTAGTGTATTGTCGGATGGTGTTTTGAAATCAAGGAAATCCGCTAGTAATGCTGGGTTTGCAGTGTCTATTGCGGATTCTGGCTCCACTAGGTTGGACGACCTTCCTCGGCAGGTATATATTAAGGATTGCTTGAAGCATGTCGGGGTCGATCTTTTTCTCGGAGTCTTTGGGGGGTTTATAGCCGGCCTCTGAAGAGGAAAGAAAAATAAGGATGTCAGCGAGTTGTACACTCGTGATGTACGAAGTGTAGAAAGAGAAAAGAGACGGTGAATGCGTACGATAAGCCTGCGCTATCCGGGCCAAGTTTGTCATCATCGCCTCGTCCGATTCGGTCGCCATGGCTGGCTTTCCAGGTGTGTCATCGACTTTGCCTGCCCAGGATTTGAGCTGCTGACTCTTTTCTTGCACTAGCCCTAGCAGCCTTTTTGCGTCAAGAATTGAGTAGTTTTGCTCCATGTATTTAGCATATCTCGTATCTTTCAAAGATTCCTACATGGCTGCTATTAACTCCATTTCAATTCAGACTCGAATTTCAGCAGAATCAATTCGCGCTCTTCAAGGGCCGGATTGCGTTTCTGGGCCAACAGAGTTGATTTAATAAGGTATTCGACGGTAGGGAGAGTGCAAAAGAGGCACTCCGTCAGTTCGGCGACTTGAACAGAGCAGTAGATGATTGGGTCTGATTGCGATTCTGGGTATTCTATATATTGTTCTGAGGTGTAGCCTGCTAAAGGGAGGGTCGGAATTTTAGGGTAGGTAAAGAGCTCTTCAAGCTTCAAAATGAAGAAGGAGCTTTCAAGCTCACCCGAGGCGGAGAGGGCGTACACTGTGTAATCCAGACCAGCTCATCCTTATTACATTGCTACTCTGTGATTGCTCAATATTCATACGCGTATGGATAGTGAGGTCAAGTTACCGGGAGAACGAATATACAGCAACACATGGGGGACGCCACCTTAAAGTAGCCCATTTGGGAACTATCTACTAAGAAAGCTAAGACACTGCAATGAATACTGGAAGGTCTTATTGAAAGTATATAGAACAGCAAAGCCTGGAACATTCCGATCGAAACGTGAGAAGCGCTTGCTCGTGTTGGGATGGTACAAAAAGGAGACATGATAAGCTCGAACGACCATACTTCAAATGAGGGAGTGTATAGAGGTTGAGAAATTGAATATTGTCCGCATAAAGCTTACCGAGCGCGATTGCTAGGTCTGCAAGAATACCCAGGGTATTATCTCTCAACAAGCTGATCGCTTTTGATTTCTGTTTGAGAGCTTGATCAATCGTGATCTAATCAGTAAACGTGCCAGAACCCCACAAGCTTAAACGATCCGCCACCGGCTCGAAATTTGCCTTTCGATTCGGAAAGCGAACCACGATGGCTCTTAGGGTACTGAGACAAGTCGAGTGTAGAAGCTGAATTACTGGAGAGTACACTTTGGCTTCTTGGGTTTGGTTTGACGGATTCCCCTGGCTATGAGACATAATAGGGTACTGTGCGTTCGCTCTCGGCTGGCTCGCCTGAGGCAGTGGCCCGCTTGGTACTGATTGTGGCCGCCGTACTATATCGAACGGATGATTCGGCTGCGATGTTGGCTCTGACGTCTCCAGGATCTGATCCGCTCCAGATAAACTAACATAATACCCCGGCGCAGGCGGTGCAATTGTCAAAAGCCCATCATTACAAACCTTCAAAGTATCCAAAAGATCGGTTAGTTGTCTTCCACTATCACGGGCAAACTCAATTCGCTTGATAATTTTCCTAGGAGTATTTTCCCATGCAGATGGTTTTCGGGAGTCTCGACGCCATAATTTTTAAAAAGCTGTTCGGACGCGGCCATGTGATTTGTCATGGGCTGAAGTATTGGAAGTAAAAAGTCTCTGGCATTGGTGGGAAGTTTTCCATCAGGGTTTCAGCGTCCTCTCGTGTTTCGACGCCCATACGCCGCTTCCATTCCGCGTATCTTGCTTTTTCTGTGATTAGGCAGACGTATAGCGCATTCGACATTGCTCAACATGAAACCTGGCATGACACTTTGCAGCTAAACGGCGCTACTGATGCGAGAGAAGATCAGCTCTGGGATCTTCAGCTGATTTCAGTACAACGTTGACGCCGCGATAGACGTTGTCAACGAACACCAGAAGGTTAACCACGGCAACGATAGCTGGCACAGGATCCATTTTCCTTCATAAGATGACCAGTATCAAAACGAAACGTGGAATCCAAAAAGACTGAAGAGGATGAGATGGGGTAAAAGAAAAGTGGAAAATAAATAGCAACTTGACCGTATGAGCTATTAGTACGCTGACAACACTACGTTTCCAAAACGGGCGCTCACCTGTGCAAGTACATAGCCCGCTCACGTGATCGATGTGCTGGAACAAGGCTGAAAGAAAGAAAGATGGTGGGTGTGTCCTATAGACACCAGGCTGCATAGATCTAGACTTGAGGCTGAAGATCGCCACCCTCATCCTCACCAAGTCACCCATCGTCTGGCAGGGGCTTGGCCTATCTTGAAGATTTTTAGCCGCCTTCTTTGGCTTTTACGTCCGAACGTAGGCATGTAATTTGTGACTTGTCGCAGCAAGGCTACAGAGAGGTCACAACTTTAGTACGCGTGGGGTTAGGCTGAATGATTGATCGGAAAGGGCTGGACCTCAAAGCTTTATGGATTCCAATAACGTGTGAAAATGTTCCACCTCGCTCTTTCATGACGTGTAAAATCTCGCTGTCGAAGTAGAAGCGACAACGCGGAAATGGCAGTCGAACCCATTAGCATCTCTCTTGCGGCCCTCGCAATACTAGATCCGGCGATCAAAGCTTGTCGAAAAGCTTACGGAGTCTATAGGCTCACCAAGAATTTCGGCGAGCATTATGTCGGAGTTCAGCATCGATTCGATGCAGAGAAAGCTCGATTGGAAGTGATAGTGGAGGCGCAATTGTCCTTTATTACCAATGGCAATCTCGTTAGCGATATCAAGAGGGAACTCGGGTATATGAGGAAGAACTTCTAGGCTTGTCATGATTGATTAGAAGTATTGGCAAGCATGAATGTAAGTTTACCTATCTGATTCTCCCCTTTTGGAGGTCTTCCAAGTGGAAGAAAAGCTGGCACTTGTGTGACACAGTTATCGAGGATTCGTCGATGTCAAGTTCCGAGACTTTGCATGGCAAAAGCCACGCCAAGAATGCTGATGCGAATTTTTTCAGAATCTGCATCTCAAAAAGTCTAAAGCATACCCAAGTGGAGGCTCCCTTCCGCCTACCAGCTCTACGGATCGCAGTGACCTAATTTCTGAAACCAGCAACCTCACAACACCTTCTCCGTTGCCACAAGCAGTAGAAGGAGAAGATATAACAGCAGAAGCCCAGATAGGCAAAGTCAAATGGGTTGCCAAGCAACGGATTGTCTTTCTCAATCATGTCGATGATTTGCGGACGAACAATACTTTCATCCAAAACGTTGCGGAGATGAAAGCACTGACCGCTATTCATGACCTTTTAGCCTATCAGTTTTCAAAGGAAAGATTCCAGACGATGTCTTGGCTGTAGAGGATTCTTTGCGGCGCCTTCATAGTGCTTTCGTCGCATCTAACAAAAGCACTTCAACACACAAACCTCTTGGCCTAAGCGTTTGGATACTCGAAGCAGCAGACTGCCTTCGAACTCGAAAACGGTTGCTGGTACAGCATAATTATCTCCAGTTTCGCGACGACTCCACTGTCTATCCTCTTCAATTCCCTGCCGAAGAAGAGACAGACCGCAAAATGGTGCTCGCAGAGAGACATTGCTTGCTTCGAAAATTCCACCAGATCTTCAATTTGTAACTGAAAACGACGTAAGCCTTCCTGCTGAGCTGTGCAATCTAGATCCAGGCGCGGACGAATCGTTCAGACCTATTGGCTGTATCGTTACTCCTGGCGTGTCATCCGACAAATACCAGCTAGTCCAGGATATCAGTATCTCTTAGGAAATTCAGATTACCCTCAATGATTTGATCCGAGATACCAAGAAATAGAGGAGTTACATCGATCTCGCATTACGACTGGCAATATCGTATGTGTATTTCACATCTTGGGGCACCTCTCACACCTAACCTCGGCTTTCTGACTACCGATATTACAACCCTGCTCAGGAAGACAAGAAGTTCCTTGGGCCGGAACATATCCTGATGCCTTACCTTGGCGTAGGCTTCGGAAGCAAGCCTCCTAAAAAAAGTACCATCGACATTGGCGGCTCTGCAAGCCAATCGCTCTTTCAAGACGAAGCTACGACTAGCCTCGGCCTTCTTCTTCACCAGATTGGATGCTGGGCGCTCATCAAAGAGGAAGATCTCACGAAAGCAAGCAACGTAGCCAAAGCGAACCGAAACGAGCTCCTTCTCGCAGCAGGTATGCCTTATACGCAAGTTGTTGGATTATGCCTTGAGTCGAAAGAAGTCGATCACGAACCCCCAGGCTAAGGCTCATAGGGTTTACAGAAAAGTCGTCGTACCATTGCAGAAGCTAGTGGATGAACTGAGATGGGTCTGATGGAAGAAGTCCAGTCCTCCACCCATTAAGCGCAGGAGATGCTCCAGTAGTCTAATATATCGAGTTATCCGACTGTGAGGGCTTCAAGTCGCCAATTGCCTAAATTGTCAAGTCGTTGTGCGATATCCCACACCACTCGATTCAAGGATGGTAAATTACCTTGGGTAAATCCAAGGTGGCGAAAGTCCTCATGTCCGAACCTCTTAGGTACGTCTTGCATGCGAACGTTTCGTGGGGCGCATGATGTATATTACATCAAGAGGTCAGGTAAGCGCCTTGAGGTGCAGAATCAAGATAAAGTTCTGAGGCTCATAGGCAAACCCGAGCTTGGCCGGTTAGCGACCCAGTCATGAAAAGCCAACGTGTTGTATGGCGGCTGATCGAAGGAGTAGTGTTCGATCAATGAGTCAAGATTAGGTTCTGAGGCTTCTTCTTGCACGACACCGTCAGCCTGTTGTACGGCGGATGAGCGAAAGCTTATTCAGAACTTTGCGCCCCCTTTGCAAGGTGGAATTGTTCGGTCAGTGGGTCGAGATTAGGTTCTGAGGCGTCTTCTTGCGCAACACCGTCAGTGTGGGAAGTAAGCCATCGGTACCCAGAGATTCAACTGCTGGGCCCTGCTGTGTGACCAACAACCAGGAGGCTTACTTTGACTCAAGTTGGTGATCTTAGTTAATGGAATCGTCACTTGATCGATGAATTCAATTTCTGCGAAGGTAGTATAACATTGTCAAGCTATTAGGTCTCAAATTATTAAGCTGTTAGGTCGTAACAGTATTTGCAACGCCCGAATTGTTGAAGTATGAATGATTTGTGGTAGACTCATTTAGACGGTGGTAGTATACGATTAAGGAATATTGGAACAGGACATCATGAAGTCCTTAATAACATAAAGAAAGGCCAGCTCTCAACGATGTGCTAGGAGATCCCCTAGACACCGGGTGTTTTGAAATCTGGGTATGCAGGCCAGTTGCCCAATTTACCAGGGTCGCCCCCAATGCGGACCCACTGGGAATTCGATGGAGTTGGGCCGTCAAGGACGAAAAGCTGGAACCAACCCGGTGGGGAAATGTTCGCGTTTGGCGGCGCCGTGATAGTGCAAGTATTCCCGGCGCAAGACACGGCCGGGAAGATGGTCTTCTGACCCATACTATTACCGTGCGTACTGGAGACGGCGCCGAGTAGCGAGACCTTCAAATTGGCAGTAGAGCCGGCGGTGACAGTAATCTGGTACTGCTGACCGTAGGCCCAATCCTTATTCGCGATTGTGTAAGACGGTCTTGCCAGGCCAGACAATAGGTATGGCGGTACAAACACCTCCACACGGTATTCTTCCGGGTTCTTACCGTCCTGCGGATCCGACCCAGAGACTAGAACTCGTCCGTCCTGGAGGAGTATGGCCTCTGAGTGATAGAGACGAGCCACTATTGTATTTGCCATGATAGACATGCGCTGATTTACTGGCTTTGAGGGATCATAGAGAACAGCACCAAGGTTAGGGTTGGTTGCAAGACCAAATCCAGCAACGCCTTGTTGTGCGCCATTACAGATAAGGTATGTGCCGTCTGGGAGCGCCGTTATCGATGGCATGACGCGCTGCGATGGCATACGCTCCAGTGTCCATTGTGGGTTTGCTGCATCTGGCTGGGTCGATACGCAGTTGTCAACTGCGATGGACGCGCCAGAATTCGACCCACCACAGATCAACACTGTCATCGGGTCTGTGTACGGGGCGCGCTGAGGCATTATCATCATCGTCCCTTCATAAGGGTAGGTTCGTCCGCTCAGGACATTGTTGACAGACCCAGGCATATTCGGAAGTGTTTTGATAGTTGCAAAACTATTGGCGTCGATGATTCTAGCCTCATTGTAGTAGCCAATAAATATTCCACCAGAGGGAAGAACTGCCAGGAAGGGATAAAGGTTGTTGGGATTAGTGCGTAGAAGGAAGTCCTCCGTAACAACCGGGCCAACTTTCGGAAGAAGTTCGAGTGATGGGACGGCGGGACCGTTAGACCCAGTTTCGCCTCCGACGATAAGGATAGATCCATTCGACATGATCATTGCAGATGGATACCACCGTCCGGCTTGAAGCGAGAGCTCATTGACATTTTCCTGCCAATCGTTTACACCTGGAACGCCAGGGGATCCATCGGGCCAGTATATCCTTATTCCAAACGTTGAAGGCCCAGACCATCCTCCGATGTTGATTTGTCTTCCGACCTTGTCTGGGAGCACCAAGCCCGCCGAACAGAACACATCGGTCTTGACATGCATAGGCCTCCAGGCCGCCTGAACGTTATTTATCTGCGAAAGATCAAGTTCATATGCACCCGTTGAATTGGGTGCTCCGGTTCCATATTTCTCAACGAAAGTCACCTTGCCGTTGATGCCGTTCGTTGTAATGAGCGGTACAACAACGCCACCGATTAAGTACTGATATTGGCCAGCGCTGCCGCCTGTAGGGCGGGCCCAGACTTGGAGGGGTGTGCCTGTCCAAGTATAGTATGATATTCTATTTCCGCCACCGCAAAGATAATTTGAATCGCCGCTGCAAGCGACATTACAGTCAGAATCAGGGTGGATTGTTGAGCCGGCATTTGTAACGTCAACGGGGTCACCGCAGTCTGTCCCGCAACATCAGCACCTGCGATCCGCAGAGAAGATCGGTAGGAGAACATATTTTGGCCGAACGAGGACGAAAGCAGGGGCAAAATAAGAAAAGTCAGAGAAGCAATCGTTATACGTACAGCATTCCTGGCCGTACTCCATGCCACCAGCCCCAAATCCGAAATTCGAACACTGGGTGAGACAACTGGTAGCGGTATTGGTGTTCGTGTTGATGATTTGATATTTGAATACCCTGTTAGGAGAACCTTCACTGTTTTTTTCGGTTAGCTCGGGAAAGCAGGACCTGACCATGAATCAGTAAACTCACTTGATACAGCCTTGGTATGTCCATGAGCCTGGCAAGCCCGTTTTTTGAGGACCGGGAGGCCCTCGGGTTTGGAGTGCACCGCTAGCATAGATGTTCATCCTGTTTCCCCCGCCACACTGTTCTGCTGAATTGCCGCCACACACAGTGTTACATTCTGTCTGGGCCGTGGCGGGTTTCCCTCCATTAACGATGGCATTATCGCAGAAGCACTGCACGCCATACTCCATACCTGCAACCGTATTTTTTTTGCCGGAACAGATTGCAATACATGATTCGACAGTCATGGCCTGGTTATCCGGAGCTTGATAGGATAGAATGCGACCGCTGACGTTGTCGACATAGCATCCGTCGGATGTCCAGCCGCTCGGAAGGACGGGGGCCGCATGGCCACTTCTGAAGAGGGTTAACAGGCCAAGTAGAGATATCGAAGCAAGGTGCCCTAGGATTGGAGACATCTTGCGATTGGTACACGAGTAACAAGTGATTAGGGCTCCAACAAAAGACGAGTAGTTCCTGGACAATGGGGGATGATAGAGGTACTTATAAGCAAAGACCTTTGCCAGATTCAGATGATACCTTTCCGTAGAATAACGAGGGACTGGAGTCTCCTAGAATCGGTGTAACATCAACTGTACATACAGCCCGCAGTCCGTATCCTCGTGGCATCCCTCGCCAGAAAAGAGGGCTGGAAACTCATGCATCCTTTAGGCTTAGGAGCGGTGAGTTGGCGAGACCCACCACCACCAACAAGGAGGATGTCCTATCTGTCCTGTGCCGTCGCAGCATTCGTATTCGACCCCCAATCGCTTGGTAGGGACGGTCCAGAAATCGCGCATGGCTAAGGAGCCGAGGGAGCAAGGTCAGCCGCTTCGTGTTCGGCAAAAAGCTGCAAACATCCAATGGCCGGCGAAATAACATGTTAGCAGATGACAACAATGGGAAGCCTCAAGCTTACGGAGTACAGCTGCCTGCATCCGATGTTATCCTTGGGGGATCGGGATGTTCGTGAGTAATCCAGCAGTGTGTGGAGTTTCGTCAATAATGTGGGGTGCGGGGGTTTGCCTGCGTTTACTTTAGGGATTCGACTTTGATTTGTTCTATACCGGTAAGTTTCATCGTTTCCGATCAGGCTAATGTAAAGTAATCATGCATACCTCCGTACACGCACCAGGTACTTTACTACTTATCCACGGGGCAATCCGACTTACTAAGGACTGCATGAGGCCACATGGAGGTTCATGAGGCTGCTGATTAACAAATGGCCACGAACCGGTGAACTCCTCTCTCCGTCGACCGTTCTTGGCAGTGGATAGAGTAGAGCTTGCAGTACTGCAGACTCTGTTGGATATCGATGATCTTGTGATTATGCGCTGTAGTGCTGTAATGCTGTAATGCTGTATTCATGTCCAGATAGCGCCAGTGAAAAGATAGGTCGACAACGGCATCCTGCCATTTGCGCTGCTAGACTGAGGGTAAAGTCCTAATTTACCGAGACCACGGAAATTGAGCGGACGGGATTCCCGAAGAAAGTTAGCGGGTTAGCTTGCAGCTGCACGCAATGATCGCCGCCGAAGCAAATCCTGGTGGGGATCAGTGGCAAGGCTGGTGGGGGTCCAGTCCGAGTAAACAATGGCGACGGTCACCCCGTGTCAGGCTGATCCAGCTGACACCCGCCCCCCAGATAGATACACACGCCAACTGTAGTAAGGTAGTAGTATATTCCATAGTGTCTAGTCATATTACTACCGTAGGTATTATACCACAAGTAAGCCGGCCAGAGGGTGTGCGAACACCCGATCAGTGCAAACATTCGAGTCTGGTCGACTCAGATATACCTCTTGAACAGCCGCGGAGTCCGTTCAAAAGCTCCAACCGTTTTGTTGAGTTGGGACTAGTATTGCACAAGACCAAAAGGCTGATAAAACCCTGATCGCGTGATATCAAAAGGTGTGCTCTGCTGCTTTCATTATCGTTCGCATCCCTTCAAAGACTGTTCAAATGGCTACTGAGCAAGTTGGCATCCATCACCGACTACCTGGTGGTGTAGTAAAATAACCAATGCCTCGCGGCGACCAAGCACAAGATCCCCCTTCGGAAACTGTAATTGTTCATGTCATCGAAGGTGGAATGACCAGTGCACATTAATTTGCCAGATAAGATCTTGCCAAGCTGAACCACATTGCCAGAAGAATCGAGAGATCATACACCAATGACAAAGTTTGAAAGTGCATTTCCAAGCGGGCAACACATGAAGGTGATCTCGGGCGTGCAGAATTCTTCAAACCTCGCGGAGGAATGGGAGGAAAAGCAATGCATCTCGAACATCTCGCATCTGCAAGGTCCCACAACTTCGGGTGTCGTGACATCCATTACTCTAAGACGTAGTCACCAGGGCCTGCCTCAGGAGGCGCCCTTGAAGTCTCTCGGAATTGGGGATTTATTTGGGGTTCATGTGTTCCTCGACCTCAGTTTCTCTGACAGATTGAGCGCAGGGAGGAAGGAATACGCCAAGCATTCTATGTCCATATTTAAGGTATTGGAGGAAAGGGTACTTTCCATCTCATGCGTGTACCATACCAACAGCGAACTTTAGCATACCTAGAGCTATTAACGAGCCAGTTCATCTAGTCTATTGCAGTTTGCTCTTGATTCGTTCTTCCGATACCTTTGAGGCCCTTGGACCTTGGTAGGTTTCTGAACTGTACGTTGTAATCGTGTTACAATACAGCATGAGGTAGATGAACATCAGTTTCATTAAATACAGATTAACATCATTTCAGGAAGGTCCCTCTTTCGAGTCGGTTCTTAGTTTCCGGCCGTACCACAAGCGCTCTCCTCAATCACCTTACTGTGGTAGGTAGATAAGGTAATTGCTAGGCACAACATCACAGATCGTAAGATAATTTCTTGCAATATCAATAGAGCAACTAAACACTTGAGGGAGGTGACAGGGAGTACTTGATTCATAGTAAGTTCGATTCATAATGGCGCTACTACAATGTTGTAGTGGTTTCGTTTCTTTTCTAGAGGACGACTTGCAGCATCGGATAGAGTATCTCGAGTAAGGTAGCTCGAACTGATCACTTCTCGAATCTTGGTGAGAACCGCTTGTGATACGGTCGGAAACATTTTTAGCAAATTACAGGTTTTAAAAACATGATTCACTTTGAAAGCTGTATACACATTTACTGTATACAGTACATGTATAATTCCCATGTTGAATTACATTGTTGATATTGTTGAACATCAGATTATAGGATTCGTTCTGTTGGGATTCTAATGCAACATACAGCTATGATTTAACGTCATGTTGACAAGATGCTAGCATAATGGTACAAAGCACCTGTAGGCAGGGGCTTCCTCGCCAGGTTGTTCATTGTATCAATAGATCAGCTTTCTCTCCAATCGTTGTTTGGGGTAGATTGGGGTCCTCAAATTGCCTCCCCCCATCTTTATCCGAATGTCTTCACGTTTTGTCTTACCAAGTTACCATAGCTTAATAAGGACCTCTGCAATGATCAACATTGACATCTTGAAGGAGTATCTAATACCATTCTTGTAATGTCTTGGCTAGATTCAAAGAGCCTTGTTTTGGCAGCTAGTAGGCCGGGCGCTATGTCACCCGACTAAATAGGCAACAGTTCCAACGATGAACAGCCAGGTGGTAACTGTGAGAATAGGCAGACGTACTGTTTATGTTCGTCTTGTGCGTGTGGGTTGATCAATCAGAATCAAGCAGTATTGATTTCAGCTCCACGTAGTGCACTGAAGGCTTCAATTTCTGGGTACCGAATTTCACTACCCTATTTCGGAGTCGTATGTCATGGCGTACCATTATACCTTGGCAGTCTCTGCGGTTGTGTCTACCTTGATCTATTATGTCTACATCAAAACTCTACGCTACCGTGTAGTTTCTGCATTCTGTAGGCAACATGGCTGTCTCAAACCTCCGGCTACTGCAGACTCTGGTTACATTGGATATCGACTGTTGATGGCCATTAGAGCGAAATACAAAGCCAAGAAATTGCTCGAGGAGCAAACGAGCAGATATGCTGAGCTTGGCAATACCTGGACGGCCTCAGCGCTGGGTAGCTCTTTTATTATGACGATCGAGCCCGAGAACATCAAGACTATTCTTGCCAGCAAGTTCGATGATTTTGGGCTTGGCGGGCGTCCGCAAAATTTCTCGCCACTACTCACTGGAGGGATATTTGTGACTGACGGTGAGCCATGGAAGCATTCTAGAGCTCTGGTGCGGCCAGCTTTCACCAGGAACCAAGTCGCAGATCTGGAGTCATTTGAAACTCATACGCAGGAATTGATTGCAAAGATACCGAAAGACGGGAGCACAATTGACCTGGGGCCTCTTTTCTACCGTCTTACGCTTGATCAAGCATCCGAGTTCCTTTTGGGGGAATCAGTAAACTCGCAAAACGGCGGGGAAGACTCTCCGCAAACGCGCCTTGGTGTTGCGTTCGACTATGCCGTTGGTGCCCTTGGTCAAACAGGTACTTCTGGTATCATGTCCTACCTTTGGCCAAACAGGCGCTTTTTCAGAGACTGCAAGACCGTTCATGATTTCGTTGGAGGTTTTGTGCAGAAAGCGCGTTCCCGCCAGGCTTCCCCCTCTAAGAACGAGAAAGATTTGCAAAACAAGGATAACCTCAAACCTGGTCGCTACGTCTTCGTTGATGAATTGGCAAAAGTAACGGACGATCCAAGGCAGATCACGGATGAATTACTGAGCATCCTGCTTGCGGGTAGAGACACCACGGCAAGTATGCTAACAAGTGCCTTCAACATCCTGGGAAAACGGCCTGATATCTTTGCCAAACTCAAGGCTGAGGCGGATCAATTGGGAGGTGAACCACCAAATTATGAGACGCTGAGAAATATGAAATACCTCAGGTACTTCCTCAACGAGAGTACGGTCGCCTTCCACCCTTTTTATATAATACACTGACAACGAACAAAGCGCTCCGTCTCTACCCTGCCATCCCGGGAAATGCCCGAGAAGCAACCCGAGACACCTACCTTCCCCTCGGCGGTGGCCCTGACGGCAAATCCCCCGTCTTTGTCGGCAAGGGCCAGGAGGTGGACTACACAGTCTACGCCATGCACCGCCTAAACCCAATCTACGGCCCTGATGCTCAAGACTTCAGACCAGAGCGTTGGGAGAGTTTGCGAGTGGGTTGGGAGTATCTGCCCTTTAATGGAGGGTAAGTAACTATTCAAACCCCGATTCTGCGTAATCACGTGTGTTTAAGGCTGATATTGTTCGTAGGCCCCGAATTTGCGTAGGTCAACAGTTCGCGCTAACTGAGTTTGGGTACACGGTTGTGAGACTCGTGCAGACGTTCACGGAAATTGAAAGCAGAGACCCCGAGCCCTGGATGGAGAAAATTACACTTACTGTCACGAGTGCGAACGGGGCTAAGGTGGCGTGTACGCAATGAGTGATTAGATCCCAGCTCTTCCGTTCGGAAATGTTCATTGATAGGCTCCACTGGTTCAAATCCTCAAGCTCGACTCCAGGGCTCAAGATTTGTCAGCGTACTTGCATCTGGAGTATTGTACAATAGCGACCTCACTCCGCCGATGATATCCACCAAGTAACCCCTCATATAGAACTACTCTATATACTCTCAAACCACAACCACGGTCCCTAGCCAAAAACCTCACAACACGTCAAGCCCGGTGGGGTTATCCCAAAAAACCAACCAGCGTATTACAACCACGAACATCTAGCGCACCAATCAGATCTAAAATTCTTCCATCCTGTCCTCGAACGAATACACCAAACAACCACCCTCAGCATTTCCGCAAGAAATCCAAAAAAAAAACCCTCACCCATTTAGAAAACCCCCCTTCCCCCGCCCCACATAACACCCTCCATCACCACTTTCCCGCTCCAAAAAAACCCCCCCTTCCCCGCGCTACCTTCCCATCGCCCCCCTTTCCAGAAACCCTCAGCTCTCCCTCTCTCTCTCTCTCCCTCTCTCTCTCTCTCGCCCCCTCACCGCCCAAGATCCACTCTTCACAACCCAGCGGTAAAAAAAACCTTCAACCTCTCGATTCTCCATCCAATTTACCCAAGAGCATTCGGAAGTCGAGAAATTCACTTTTTACCGTTATCTGAATATCCCTGAATTCACCTGTGCTGTTGTGATGGGGTATCCTCTTCTTTGTCATTTTTTCAAAGGGACGGGGATGAGTTTGTTGGCCCCGGGGGGGGGGGGGGGGGGGTTATGCAACGGCGGCAGGCTTTGCCGGGCGTGATATAGAAATATAATTCATATGCGCTTTTTCTTTCTTTCTTGCCAAGGTACCACGACGTGGCGACGCGGAACGGGTTATCAAAAGTTGTGTGTTCCAGATCCGTGCTAAGAGGTTTTTTTTTTTGCTGCAAGCGAGGAGGGGATGAGAATTGGAAAAGCGCGGAGAGGGTGTGTTGGCGGTACTTTTGGGGGGGGGTGCTGGGATAGTGTGTCTGAGGTAGAATAGAGCAGAAAAAAGAGAAAAAGGGGGGGGGGGAGTTAAGTGGTAGCTGCGTAAAGTGTGAAGAGGGGAGGGAGAGCGTATGTTAAGACGGAGACTTGTGATGGGGGAGTAGGAAGGGGTGAGATGTTTTAAGTAGGAATGAAAAGGATGGAAGGAGTTGGTGCAGTGGGACTGCTTTGGAGCTAATGTTGTTACTGGAATGATAAACCTGGTTTGAGTCTAAGATGCCTGGATGCCAAGCAAGCACGACGTTATATGTTTGTCGGTTCATTAACGACATACCCACAAAGAGCTCCACAAACCTCTATTATACAGCATGGACCTTTCATTGAACCCCTAAACTCCATGTTTTACGGCCAAAAAGCAACTCTCTTATCCGACACAACGTGACCAACCTATCCATAGATTAGCAACTATACGCGGTGCGAAAGAATCGCTTCGACTCACCAGGCAGTCCACACCCAAACCCCACAAAAAGATACACCAAGAATATAACCACCACCGCCAAAAGCGCCATCACCTTCACATTCTTCCACCACATCTTCCTCTTCAACCCCCTGCTTCTCACGCGGAAATCATGCGCCCCCACCCCAAGTCGATCCGTCTTATCAACCAGCAAATCAATCCTCTCCCCCCTTTCAAGAACCCTCTCGATATTCTCCGTCATGATGCCCTTGACGGAGTCAATGTTCTCTTGCACATTGGTGATGGCGTCGGTTTTGCCGGCCTGCGTGGTGCCGTATTCCACCATGAGGGATTTGAGGATGGAGTTGAAGTCGGCAGCGCCGTAGGGTGGCATTGCCGCGAAGTCTGTCCTTTCTGCATCGTGCTTTGCCAAGAATCGTTTCTTGATTTCTACCAGAAACCCAAATGGTATGCGGCGGCCGATACTGGCGTTAGCGACGACTAGGTATGTGAGACCGCCGGCGGAGCTGCTGGAAGACGGGTATTGGGAAGGGGCATCGGCGATGTAGTGGATAAAATTTTGGTTGTGGGTGTAGGTGAGTTTTTGAGGGGTGTCGTGAGGAAGTTTGGGGAGGATGAGGGTGGCCAGAGAGGAGGGGTTGGAGGCGGGGGTGGTGGTGTGTTCGGTTAGTATAGTGCTACGGTAGGCTATGCAGGCGCTGTAAGGGGTTGTCAGTTGCGCAGAGAGCGAGAGGTTAGGGGAGGAAACCTACTAGAGGAAGGGAGTGGAGGTAGAGGATGATGCCATCGTGGTGGCGGGGGTAGGGAGGATTGTCAAGTTGAGTGCGCCTTTGGAATATGGACTGGTTCTTTGAATATCTCAGTAAGAGTAGTCTTGTGAGTGATGAATCGAGTCTTCAATGGGTGATATTATTAAAATACTAGAAGAACTGTTACCTTGCATCATTGCATGCCTTCCTCCACTGGCTGCAAGTCTTTTAGAGCATTTGTGCTTACGTAACATCCGCATCCTCAACAAGAAAGGTAAGGTAAGGTAGCTCATAGCAGTCCTGGATTTCATTACAGCAGGATTGTTGCTTGACGCAAGTAATTCGAAGCCTCATCATATCTAACAACCGCATGATCATCTGAACTAAAATTGAATTGAGGTCCAATGAACCCCGGATCCGTTCCTACAAGCATTTGAGTCCAGAACGTCACCAGCCGCTCAACAGGAGGAATGGCCGAGAGGAGATTTTGCATGTATTTCGAAGATTAGACTATTACATGAACACTGCCGCTATGCAAAGAATTTGAACTCCTCCACTGTGTAGGGTCGAGTTAATTTACATATGGTACACAAGGTCAAGAGGGAATCGCAGGTTTTATTCGTTGATTTTGGCGAGCAGTCTGCTTATATCAGTACTAGCCCTTCCATAAGGCGCCGGGTTATGAACGTGACTTACTCGTGATCTCTGAACAGCGAGTACTCCTCTTCCCCAACCTTCACAGGGCTCCCGCCATACTGTAGGCACCGAGGTCAGTACTTTGATATTGCCCATTCTCTTCACCCGGTTGGCAAAAACCTACTTGTGGTATCAAAACCTTGTCTCCCGGGGCCACACTCGGAGCTATTCTCTGGCCATCCTTGTTCAACCCTCCAGGTCCAACTGCTAGCACCTTTGCTTCGTTGAGCTCCTTCACGCTGCTCTCGGGTAGGAAGATGCCGCCCGCAGTTTTCGTATCGGCCTTGATTCTTTGGACTAGAATTCTGTCGAGGAGGGGCGCGAGAGATTTGATAGACTTGAGTGCTGTCGTCTAAGCGTTAATTAGATTAGTCGAGAGCTTTCGTTTAGACAGTAGCGCTGTTACGGACCATATTGAGTGTAGAAGATGATATGAAGTTGCGGGGAGCTTATGCGGTGAATCACAATTGGTAGAAAATTAGAAGATTGTGGTTTATGGTTGTGATCTCTTGATTGTTGACAAAAGTCTAGGATTCTCAGTCAAAGGAAATTTCTCGAATGCCAAGCCGGGATTATCCGGAGCTACTCTCTATTGCGGGTGAACATCCTCGTCCGTAAACTTCACTCCCTTGGCCACCCATGACAATACTCTACTGTGTGATCATCTTTTGCCGTGAAGAAGTAGCTGTACATCCTAACCTATTCTGATTCCTAGTATGTTACGACACTCTTCTATCTATGAGTTGGTTCTAGACTACTCATGTTCCGAGGGAGTTCAATCGAGAGAATGGATTGAAGTTTATTAGCTTACAACCCATATTAACCCATGGAAGACACAAGACATTCTTGCCATGAGAGTCAGCTGTTGCCTTGATACTGTGGACTTAGCACATATAAGATGTGTGTGATTGATTCTTTATTCTGTAGGCTAATCACCTGGTTCCTTAATCCACAGATCCATTACACTGAGGAGTAAGAATCGAGGAGAAGATGATAATGTACTTGATGTATCCTGAAATCTGCTAACCGTTCCAGCCTGCCTATTTGCTTCCCCATTCTCCTTGCGTCCTACATCTCGTCGCATTTCATTCCTCTGCCCTCTTAGCCCATGCTTACTGTACTAGGGTTGCCGCGAGCTGTTGCAATAAGATGACGACCGACCTCAAATGGAGATTTGGGAAAAGGTGGTCGTAAGAGATGTGAAGGAAAGAATTGCTATCATTGCACGAAACACTGAAGATCGATTGTGGAAAGAACCGAAAGTAGCCGCTATGAGAACAATTTGGTCTGTTCTAGACGAAGATGTTGCCAGATAAAGAAGGACACCCGATTAGTATCGTTACAAAGTTTGGGATATTAAAACGTATTCTCCTCTCCCTGCCGCTTCGATTTCTCCACCTCCTCCACTCTAGGCAACTAGGCTTTGCGATTTGTCCCAATATAGACATACGGCCCACACTTAGAAATCCAGTTGGCCAACCACGACTGGATAATGGACTTTTCCACAAATTGCTGGTAATGGACCCCACTACCCACCTCTGTGTTTGATGGGCCACGATTCAAAAACACTATACTGTTCGGCCTTCTCTCCGTGTTCTGACTTTTTCTAGACATGACTGCCACTTTCTTGGTTTGGAGTTCGAATTTCCCTGTAATGCTATGAACGTGGTGCTCCCCCAGTGCGTACGCCCCCACTTCCCCGGCGAGTGCTCCCCTGGCGAAAGTACTCACCCCCCCTTCGAGTTCTGGAGGCTCATCCAGAGTACCTAGAAGAAGGCGTGTAGCTGGACCGGGCTTCCTCTGCAAAAGAAGTATGAGAAACGCTACGCTCATCACTATCGACTCTTTAAGCATGACGAACAGCATAGACGCTAACAATACTGCCGAAAAGTTTGGTACGCCGATGATATCTGGAATACTTCCGCGGCCAATACCCCATTTTCTCGTGGACACTCTGCGGACCCGTACAAAATACACTACAGTATGCAGTTCAACCACGGAGTAATAATCGGCCCACATAGCACATAGCAGCGATCCCCTAGACATGCCTGATATCAACACAGAAAACAACACGTCTCCTTGAAACCCCCTTAATGCTCCGCCCCCAAATCCAACGAAGGAACATGGTAAAACGCTGGTAGCCAAAGACCCAGATCATCGAACAGCCGAGTAGGCCTCCATGGAAGACTGCAGTAATTACTCAAGCGCTCGGGGAAGGCGGGGGCTCCGTTGAGGAACGCTAAGGTCGTGGGTTCGATTCCCACCGCTCTCAACGGTGCTACCATGGAGGAGGGTTATTGAGGATTTGATTCTAGCTGTGAACGTATCAGGTTTCCCGAAGAGGCGGCAGGGGTGGAGGGCGATTCGGTGCAAATCCAACTCGGAAGTGATTCCACGTCTCGAGTATCTGCCGTGGTGCATGCGACCGAGAGAAGATCGCCTCACGTGTTAGGCGAAGTATCTTGTACTTAATGGTTGATGTCTTTCATACCTAGCCGCATAGGCCCACCTAAGGACAATTATAGGTACCTAGGTAAACTTGATATCATCATATTAAGGTACACACTGTGTAAGTTGGAACCCCACGTTTCAGGGTTTAGAACTTTAAATAGTGCAGCGGACAATTATCGGCGCATATCGGCTCGGAATGTTTCAACTACCTTACTCGTACTGCTTTCTACGGTAGATCCTTTTTTCAAATCACCGAACACTCAACACTGGGACAACAGAGAATACTAGTAGCACTTCAAAGCACCTCCAAACGTAGGTAGGCAGGCAGGTATTGGCTGCATAGAGGCATGACTCAGCTGGTGAAGCAGAGATCGCTCTCGTTACGCCGCCCCTGGCCACACACAACCCAGAAGAACACTCTTCTTCGGGCTGGCGATTCATCAATTGTTGTTGTTGTTGTTGACACCAGGAATATCTTCTCTACATCCCCTGCTTCCCGTGCCAATGGTAAGGAGATATCTGTAGAGGCTGCAGCTTTACCTATAGAACTACAAAAGGCGGGTTGAGGCTGAGCTGGAGTTTGAGCTGTCACCCCCCTCCCTCCGCCTTGGCGTCTATCCCGTCCATGTATTCATCAACTCTTACGCGCCTCACTACGCGCAGAAGCCTGAGCCAGTCGAGTGACTCTCTCAATCTTGGCTAGACATGTTTCGACTACCTTAGGGGATGAAGGCTTGGTGAGACATCTTGGCTACTGAATAGTGAAAACCTCACGATGATTCTTGAAGAATGAACTGCCGTTCCGGTAGAAAGTCAGAGACACACGAACTCTAGTCCAGACGATACGTACTTCAGCCGCAGTCTTTCCATCGCCTTCGTTGCTATTAATGATTGGCACAGGTTGAGGTGGAGGGGATCTTGCACGAGACAACCGGCAATATAAGACCAGTGTAAGTACTTGCAATATCCTACTGTAGTCTGTAGATGTTTCCATCGCATCGCTTTCTATTATCTCAAAAACACCAGAACTTACATCCCCAACATGAAGTACCTCTTGGTTCTTGCTGCAACCTGCATTGCCTTTGCTACCGGGTCGCCACGGCACTCGATCGTCGCTTTCAACGCCCCTGTCAACACACTCTCTTCCCCTCTCCCCTTAGGCACCGGAAGTTTCGATAACCTTCTTACCTTTCCACAACAGCCTGCGGGAGGGTCAGTGGGTCAATTCTTAGACCAACTCTTCGCTGATGACAACGCCACAGTCGTTGCCGGGCCCGTAAGCACTGCGAAAAGAAAGGTGCAAAAGAGGAGCTATTCCGAGTCGTACGGACTACATACGTCAACATGGCAGAACACCACGGATGGAAAAACTGTCTCATACAACATCAGTGTCGATTTTACAAAGTGTGGCCATGGCCTGAAACTCACGGATGACGTCGGTGTTTACACATTTACCAATGGGACCACCAGCAACACCACGCTCCGGGATTTGGTTGCGGACGTGTGGAGCCTGCGACATACGAGGGAGCACAATGCTATCAACATGCATTATAACGACCACATATGCACCAACGCGGATGCAGCCATGGCCGAAGCTAATCAAGCCTTGACCGACTACCTTATCTGTAAACCTACCACGGACGTGACGCCGTCCCAAGATCTCGTACACAACGAGCTCCGACGTCTCCTCTACAACCCCTACAGCTATTGGACGTCGGTCATCGGCAACTTTGCTGTCGGTGCGGTAGCCGGCGGTGGTATCGCAGCCACAATGGATCACTTCTTCCAAGGAAACGTCAGTGCCCAGAACGTCGTCCAGACAGCCACTGTGGTCGGGTTTGCCGGTATCATAGGTGGGGTCTGGGCGCGTTGCCACGAAGCCGGACACCTGGACGGCACTGAACGAGTGGCTCAATCCGCTCAACAAGCAAGTCAAGTAGTAGGCCAAAACATCGCCCAGTTGGTTCCCGCCGGTCGCGAGGCTATCGTTCAGAACGTCTTCATGGGTGTTGCTCGCCGAGCCATCGCCCGCGTTGTCCGATCACGCGTTGAGGAGGCTATGGGTCAGGCCGCGGGCTCTAATCCCGGCAGCCCTGTTGGCTCTGTTCCTGCCTCTGGCCCAGGAACTCCCATGTCCCCGGCTGACCAACAATGCCTTACGGAAGAGATGGCGGCCGAGGCCGTTGCCGTGATTGAAGACATGGTTGCCCCGGAATTAGAACTGAGTTCGATTTCTGAGATTGAGGTGGCAGAGGCTGGGAATGGTCCGCAAGGCGACTGCAATGTTTAGGAGACATGAATTGATGGGGATGGGAGAGAAGTGTTTTACAAGCGTGTGTATATATAAATTCGAAAATCACATGGGGTTTACTTTGGCGCAACCCATCACATCTCACGTACTATTCTACAGAAACAATGCGTAACTGCACAACAGGCCAGGCCGGAACGTTCAGCAAGGGTGGGGAAAGGGGTGGTTTCAACTCAATCCGTACCCACCACTCGATCGATATACAGTAGCCCCGGTGATGCTGATCTTCGAAACCAAAAATGCTCCTCGTTTATCCGCGCATTAGTCTTCTGTAGCGCCGATATTTCCGCACTAAAACCCTCCTCTGCTGCTCCTACATAGGTAGAAACAAAACCCTACCTCCATACAACATCAAATGTCCCCCTACTTTCCACACCAACCACCCTGACGTTCTTACCATCATCCCAAAATCCCTTGTCCGCTACCACCAGCAACATTCCGCGATTATGCCTTTCCAGCTTGCGATTATGTTCCCCATCCAAGCCGTCAAGATACCGGGGATACACCATTTATCAACTTGTAAAAATCAAACAAGCTCCTTCCTTCTTCTTCCATGTCTTTTACCACTGCCACTTTCTTCGTAGGAATGCATGTTCTTCCGTGTTTGGGAAAATCAGGGAATAGTACTGCTTCACCTCTGTAGGGCGTGAGAAGAGGGGGATTTTTTTTTCTTTTTTCTTTTTTCTTCATTAAGTGCATGCAGCCTATCTATGGCTATGACACTATCTAGGCGCTGTGTGTATGCTAAATTACATGTTGATTTGGCCCAAATCGATGCTTTATATCTTCCCATTGAGCAGTCACACCGATAAAATGCGCATACGAGCGCGGGAGAAGAGGGGGAGAATGGCAAGGGCAGGAGTTTTTACGGAGGCCGCAAAGAGCGTATTTTCGATTTTCTGCGAGGGTGGTTGTGACGAAGTTTTGCATGAAATCTTTCGATTTCTCTGGTTCTCTGTCGTCCTTTTTTGCAGTTCGGTTTGTGCAGGCAGCATTGAGCGGAGAAAATTCTTTGGATATTTTTCAATCGTTTTCACGCGCGAGAGATGAATCACTTTTGACCCTGTTCATTGTACTTGTGCGCTCACTGCTTCAGTTGCTTCGGGGCTTCAAGAGCATAGTAGCTTTTTTGTAGATCTGTTTCGAAAACATGTTGACATCTTTGAAAAGATTCAGCATGTTAAGTCGAGCGGTATATTGCTCAGCGCGACCCAATCAGTAGCAGCAGTGACAGCAGCTGATAATGATGAAGGCTGCAAGTCTGGAATTCGAGGTATGTTTCAGAATCGAGGTGTTTAGCTTGTAGCAACGGTGGCTGTCTTGTGGAAATCAAGCAGAGACGGGCACTGTCTACAGCAGCAGCGACGACGACGACGACGACAACCTTCCCACCATCGAAGAGATCTTTTATATCGCACCACAAAAGAAGAACTTTACAATGAAAGATCAACGTTCGAACAACGCAGCCTTCGAAGTGAAGGAGGCAGCTGCAGAACAGAAGGGCGGTTTATTCGACCAGAGCGAGTTAGTATCAGGCCATAACTCAGGCCGTAGTCCGGGTGAGCACGCCCACTACCCTCTATCGTGGAAATAGACGACCAGTTTTTCCGACACGGTGTAGAAGATTCAATTGTCCTACTAGGAGATGATGACTTAAGTGTCTTTAAAATCAAAGTCGATTACGGTAGTCTTCGTGCCAAAAGTACAGAGCTAGACGGGGATCTTTTCAACGGCTCAGAGACTGCCGTCAACCCTCATTCCAGTCCCGATGGATGGCACGATATGGAGAATTATGACTTCCCCGAGACGGGCCAGCGCTTGCGGCTTGCCGGACTAGAACCTTTGCCGTTAAATTCCATGTGCCCTTATATTCCCTCTTGGAGCCTCTCGAGCGAACCATTGCACGACCGTACCAGCACAAAGGGCGTTGATGCGCGCCGCGCCAGCTCCGAGGCCACGGTATCCCATTTCGCTTGTCCTCAAAGCCGCCTCGACGCTGCTCCAGAGCGTCGCCAGAGAACGAGCTCGGTCAAGGGGATCATCCTCATACTGGTCGAGGCGTAGCAGACGAACACGAGCTGATTGACCCTGCATTCGATATTAGTCTCGTAGATGAGGGGGAGAGGCAGCAGCAGCAGATGAAGCAAGAGAAGAACGAAGATAATGATGGAAATAACGAGCAGCAGCAGCAGATGAAGCAAGAGAAGGACGGAGATAATGATGGAAATAACGGGCAGCAGCAGAAGATGGATGATGTGATAAACGCGTCGATGGCTAAAAGAGTTGGCGATACCCACCAATCCGACGAGAAGAATGAAAACCCAAGACCGGCCGAGCGACAGCGGCTCCTACCCGCCCACGATCTATAGCCAGAGACAAGTCATGACGAGGCGGGGAGCGATAGCGATAGTAACAGTGACGACGAGTTTAACAACGAAGCCGACTCGCATGAAGACGATAGGAAACCACGTTTCCCTAAGCGGAAGCAGCCGCCTTCGTCTTACAATGGCCCAACGCCCAAGTAGCACAAGCATCATCTTCAGCAGAGGTCTACCCGCCAACCTGAACCACGCTCTAAGTCCTATCGGCACTCTCACAAGTTACACTCAGTCCTTGATCAGACTTCGATAGTCGCCGTGGGATCTAATGCCGAGGGTCGATTACCCTCGCCGGCCCCTTCTGCACCACAAGCCATAGGCACAGATATGTCGTCTGACTGCAGCGACCTTAGCGGATCGTCCAGAAACCTCCTACCGACGCTGATCGAAGCCACCTTCCGTCCGCAATCTCTACATTGCTACTCCTTTACAGCGTTGATTCAAAACAACTATAATGAACGAGGATTCTCCTTTGCCCAGCTTGCCCGACTCATTCAAAGCACTGATAATGTTGAGAGGATCAACGACTTCACGATCAAGCCGATGAAGCAAAATTCGTTTCTCGTGACTAGCTTTAGCCGGCGTATCACATCTCAGCTATCGTGAGGTAGAATCACTGTCTCAAATGCTGCGAAGGCAAAGCCCTATCCACAAAGATGCGACGCGTATCCGACCCCGAGCCAGCAGAACCGTGGATGCCAAGGCTCTGGCATCGCAAATGAAACAAGTCGTTCAGCAACATAACGCCAGTATTTTGAGCGATACCGATACCGATCTCAGTAGCGATGGCGACGGATGTTCGAGCACGGCCAAGCAGGGCCGTTTGCGCACGAACAAGCATAGCCGATGGTCAGACCCAGACGAGCAGCGCTTACTGGCATACACGACAGAGGGCAAGTCCTGGGAGTGAATCTTTGGCAAGTCCCCCGACAGGATCTCGGCCCACAATACATACGTCCGCGCTGTAATATAGTCCAACCTAGAGAGCGAACAGGCTTCCTCCCGCAGGTGGCCGGGCAGTAGCTCAAGCACTGTGTGTTTTTGTGCCCCCTTGGTATTTGCGGGGTCGAAGGTCTGAAAAGATTCGAGATCGGATGCATAGACGAATTATCACGAAAGGAAATGACGAGGTTGGTCATCGGAAGCAGATTAGAGGCGCAACGGCTTTATTGGAACGATTGGTAGGATATACAATAAGTCGCGCCCTTCATTGGCATCTCTGGTATCATGGTATCGTAAAATTTGTCTCGGACCTTTCAAGGCAAAAAGGAGAGACGAGAAGAAAAAACTTGCCAACGATACACCGCACAATCCTGACGCCCGGTCCTCGCCTCGTCTATACATTTACCAGTCCTCCGAATGGCTAATCTCCTTGTTGAACGCATTCATCATCCCTCCCGTACATGATGTTACGATCTTTTATAGGTCCCCTGTGAACAGCATTTCGCCACATATCCGCCTAGGTATTCCGCTGTTTTCCCATGAGCTGTTGCCTCGCTGCATCAACCGGAATGGACTGCAATGTGAACAATGGCGAGATGTTCGACGCCTCATAGTTCCCGTCCACGGCGTGATATCCCCGACGTTCGATTCTCCCTTTCCCCGGACAATCGCGGATTTGAAACGGGGTTTCTGCGCACGCTAAGCTGATATGAGCTAGTATCCGATGATCTAGGTTAGCGTGATAGATATGGCACTAGTATATCAAGTTGTACCGAAGTAGTTAGTCGGAAACCCATTGCGCGGTGGACATTCCGTACCAGTAGGCTAACCGTGGAGATAGGCGGGAATAGACGGGGTTTGGGCGGGTAGGGATCCTAACTCCACGGTCCTTTCAATATATTTACAAGTTCATGATTCTACTCTTCAGCTTATTTTTCTGCTAATCTCGTTCATCTATCAACACACCTGACACACAGTTTTGCAACTTCTTCTCGGTCAATTTACCATCTCTTTCCTTCCTTTCGAGATCAAATACCGCAGCAATGGCGGCTCAGAAACAGCAAGATCGACTCTTTATGACTGGCGCTAGTGGCTACGTCGGCTCTGTGGTCACAGAGCTCGTTATTGCAGAGGGCTATGATGTCTACGCGCTCTCCCGGACCGAAACCAGCGACGCCAAGCTGCGCAGCCTCGGCGCCGTGCCCGTCCGCGGGGACCTTACCTCGCTCGACGTCCTGCGCCGCGAGAGTGCCGAGGCAGATATTGTCATACATCTCGCGACCGCTTATACGTTAGGCGTCGGCCCGTATGAAGCCGTCATGCCTGTTGATATCGCCGCCGTGGACGCCATCGCCGACGCCTTGGCGGGCACCGGCAAGCCGCTGATCGTCACCTCGGGCACACTATCTGCTGCCGCCGACCCTACGGGAGCCGAAACAACCGAGGCGTCGCCGCCGGAGCCAAAACCCATCAATACTCGCATCAAGTGTGAGCAGCACGCGCTCGCGCTAGCCAGCAGAGGCATCCGGGTTACGGGGGTTCGGCTGGCGCCGTACGTTTATGGCCGCGGCGGCAGCGGCGTCAAGCTGTTCATGGGCATGTCGGCGCAGGCAGGCAGCGTTACATGCGTCGACGGCGGCAAGAACCACACCACCGTCGTGCACGTCAATGATGCCGCGCGGCTGTACCTGCTAGCGGCAGAGAAGGGCAAGGCCGGCGAGCTGTTCAACGCCAGCGGGGCCACCGATGTGACGGCGCGCCAAATATTCGACGCTATAGCTGCGGCGCTAATGGTCCCGGTGCGGGACATTTCGTACAAGGACGCGCTAGCGCAGATGGGAGAGACGTTCGCGTGGTTCTTGAAGGCCGAGAACAGAGCGTCTGGCGCGAAGGCGGTGAAGGAATTGGGGTGGCAGCCGAACGGGACGGGTATCTTGGACGAGATTAGCAAGGGCTCGTATCAGGCGGTTGTGGAGTCGTTGCGAAAGGTGTCTGCTTGAAGATGCTCGAAGAAGAGGTTAGGGGTCTCAGAGGAGACAAGGACGGAGTCGCGGAATTTTCGAACAGATGACTGTGTATGGACTAGCTCAGAGATTCCAACGTCTCCCTGTCTAAGGGGAGAATGCCAATCATCTTGACTTTCTCTGAATTCCGGTCAAGTAGATAGTATACCAAAATCAGATGATCGTTTGCGATAGAAACAGCGTATTCGAGGAAACAATCTTGCAACAGAGCAAGTTCAGTAACTCGTATGTAGATTTTGAGTGCTGATTGCGGCTGTTCCGCGTCGTCAAAATCGAAAGCTCAGGCGAGGGAGTCTGTAATGAATATAGAGTCTAGAAGACGGCACAAGACGCGCGGGAAGCCGGCTAAGCGCGCACATTCAAGCGCACACTTGCCCAGCGCACACTTACTGCGAGGTACTTGATTTAGATAGGCAAAAGCGAAGTGTTTGATAGTTGACCTCCGCTGTTCATATTGTTATCTGCTATATACTGGGATAAGATTTTAGAATCTTCAATCCGGTTGGTCGAGAAACGTACTGATCATGTGGTTTTCTGTCCCGCAATTAGCTGATCGAACACCAAAATTTCAGGTTTCGTACACGTCTGCACGCGTCTCTTTCAGTCCTTCTATCTTTGCTGATTTTTTTGCTTATATGATTATACTGAATGGAGCACTGAATGAAGCATATATGAAGCATATATGAAGCACTGGGTGGAACACTGCGTGGAGCATTTGGAGCACTGGATGAAGCATTGGGTGAAGCACTCGATGGAGCATATATGGAGCATATATGGAGTGATGAACGCAGCACTTGGTGGAACACTGGGTGGAGCACTGAATGGAGCACTGGATAGAGTATACATGGAATATATGTGGAGTTACTGGGTAAAGTATTGAATGGAGTATATACGGAGTACTGAATGAAAGATTCACAGTGTGGGGTAATACTGATACTGAATAAATATTTTAGGGATTTCCACTCAATTTTGGCGTGCATCTCAACAAAATCTAGGTATGTTCAGGTATATTATAAAGATTCAACTACATAATCGTTTACTACCTCATGCTGATGTGGTCTTCCCCTTGTACAATATAAACGGTTTATATCGATTTGGTCCAGTACAGAGCGATTTTCAAGCGGTTTAAGAAAATCGCTTCCTTAACGGTTCAGTTTCAAAAGGTGGGTTTTAAACGGTTCAAACATTGGGAGCCTTGGTGGATGGTCCTTCTTCTTCTTCTCAATCTCACTATAGCTCTCACACGTCCCACCGGGTTGCGTTTCTTGTTGTGCTTGCCGTTGTGCCCGCTGCCACGATTGCGCTGAAGATGGCCCAACAATACCCGTGATGATTCCAGGGACACCCAAGGGGGGTGCTCATGGGATGAATACCCACCCTTCCGGCGAAAGATGTGGGGACGGTCATCTCGAAAACGGTACAGACAAAGGCGATATTTATGGCGTTTGTGAAGACGGCGCCTATGAGGCCACAGACGATCTTTGCGAAGACGATGTTCAGAATAATACCCCCCGCCGTTACCGATGACGACGACCCCGATAGAGAAGTCGTTAATACGGACACATGGTCTATTGACCATGACTGGGAAGGGCAAGTACGTGTAGGACGAGCATAAGATCTATTTTGCTCTTTGCGGCCTTCGTAATATTCATGTTATAGGCAATATTATGTTTAGGTGCTCGACTGTACTCTTTTCTAGCATGCCCGCTCTTTATCAAGTACTAATGGTGTCATTCGTGGTTCGCTCTCGTTTTTGAACGAGGTGGTTGACCATCTGAGTCGGCGCTATGATAATCGACATGTCGCTTGGATTCATTTTCTGGCTTCATTGGTTTGGGGGATTGTGTTTCGGAACCTACCCATTACATATCCCTTGTATATTTGAACATCATAGGTTAGTCCCAAGATAAGTCAGGCCTTAGTCCCTCCATCTGTTCGAAAAATATAAAAAGGTATCATGCTTTGCCTCAAATGATTTGTTGTGTCCAGTACAATAGTTGGTGGCCGGTTTTGTGAATGGTTTAGTCTATAACTATTTATGTGGTTTTCACCATTTCAGTCATCCGAAATTGCTTCCCTCGACTCAGCAAAGATATCGAGCATCCGCAAATTCCAGGAACTGTCGAGTCAGGAACCCTATCAAGCCTTTCTATCAAGTATCTATGATTGTTCTCGACTTGTTTAAGCTAGATTTGTCCTGGATTGAAATTGGGACAAATCCGATATTATGGTGGAACGCTGTCTCCCTTGGGCTCCATTTGTCGGTCAATTCATACGAGTGTGTAGTACGATTGAACAGTCGACTAGAGCTTTCGAAAACGAGAGTGGTCGTCCTCAACGGTCAATAGAAACCCCAACGTGCCAAAAGAGTGCTGATCTTCTCAATCAAAGGGCTTGCTCCAAAGCTTTGTAATTCGGAATATACCTATTGCCTACTCCGGTTGAGTTGATGATAGAGGACTATATTTTTTCCTTCGATTTCTTTAGTGTACACTGCGTAGTCATCGTTATCTTCTCTTTGCGTTAAGAGAGTCTGGAGAGCTCTGTCACGTTCATTTAGAGATCTCTTCGCAAACAGGGTGTGACACTGACTCCGGACAATTTCCGGTTCATCTGTAGTTTGGATTTGAAATGGGATTCAGTAGGTAAATAGTTGCCTCAGTACCTCAGGCGTGCGTGGCTAAGCCCCTTCGGGTTAGCGCTTTGCTTACTGCGGAAGCTGCATTTGCATGTCTGAGTTGCCTCAGGACCTCAGACGAAGTAGTTGGAACCTAGCCCCTTTGGGTTAGCTGCCTTGCTTACTACGTAAGTTCCAACTACTACGTCTGAGGGCACGAACCCGGATTACAGTCAGAATTTCCTTAAATCTGGAATAATACCGAACTTTGTCGTCGCCTTAGGAGTATTCCCGGGCCCGTGCACGTTCCGGTCCCGTGCACACCCTAAACCCGATTAGTAACCCATACTATTTTTATTATTATTCAACCACCATTCATAGAATCAAATTGCAATTAATACAGAGAGTTGTCGATATCTATATGAAGCTTCCAAGCTATAAGAATCAATCATCAAATCGCTTAGGAGCTTTGAATTGCCTTCCAGCTCGCGTAGACCTGATTTGACTTGACCCCCTTTCCACCTCCTCAATAGCAACAAAATCAGTGAATTGCTGTACTTTCACCTCTTTAGACTTCTTCTTTTGCCCTTTCTGAAGCTCTTTAGCCTTCAGCTTTTGCTCCTGAACTAGACGTCGTTGCTTCAATTCCTTCGCCCGTAGCTCCTTTTTTCGCTTCGCTTCCTTCTCCCGTTCCGCCTTCTTTTTTTCCCGTTCCACCTTTCTTTCAGCTATTAAACGCTGTTCCTCTAGCTTTCTAAGCTCCCTTTGTTCCTTTTCTTCAGCCTTTTGAATAGCAGCTTGCTGTTCCTCTTCGATTCTTTGAATTTGACGATCACGAGCCGCCTGAATCTTATTAGGACTAAAAAACACCCCCTTTGCCTCACCATTAACCCCTAAATCGTCAAATAAAGGCTTTCCACGTCGTCTGCGACTTCTTTCAATACGTACTGTTCGTCGAAGGCCTTCATTTTCTGCTTTTAGAAGAGCAACATCTGTAGTAAGCTTTTCCAT
>JAABUS010001464.1_pt1 | contig 51088 bp, 48 predicted proteins | sample 5560161 | NCBI WGS metagenome assembly JAABUS01 (sample SAMN10711885, study PRJNA513376) | rock metagenome | isolation source: Antarctica rocks | place: Antarctica: Victoria Land, Trio Nunatak nord | collected 2016-01-04 | reverse complement strand
TCAACCGGCTCAAGCAGAACCGGGCGATCGCCACCCGTTACGACAAGCTGGCCGTACGCTATCACGCGATGCTCACGCTCGCCGCGATCCTGCTCTGGGTGTGAGTATGCAAACAGACCCTAGTGGTGCGTGAAGGCACAATTGCAGGGAAAGGTAGTCCCCAGCCGATGGAGGCGAGATTTCTCGACAAGCTCCGGCGTAGCTGCTCGGAGCGCTGCTGAAATGACGAAATGGCTATCATGCGTGTGTCGGGCATTGGCCGCGCCACGTGCCATGCGGGGAAGCGATGTCGAACGGGTCGGAATATCCCGGGCATCCGCGCATCCGCCGGGAATTGCGCTTGCTGGCATCTTTTGCGTGACTTGGCACGCGCATGTCTGCTTGCCAGAAGTCCGGAATCTGCCGCCAACCCGGAGGGATGCATCAGCATCCCTCCGGGTTTCTGCATGCGTTCCGTTCTGTCGCCGCGACATGCGCGGAAGGCATCGCGTGAGCGAGCAGGATGTCTAGCCTTCGAGCGCCTTGATCTGCTCCAGAACCGGTTCCTTCTCCTGATCGAGCTGGTCCTTCACATCGTTGAACGCGTCCTGCGCCGGTATGTTCTTGACGAGAATCTGCTCCCAGCCGTTCCCCAGGATCTGATCGCCATTCGGGATGAAGACACGCGCACTGTCCTGCGGCTGCGTTTTCGGTAACTGCTCGATCGAGATCCTGTTGTTGGGATTCTTGTCCAGGTATGCCTGCTCCGACGGGCTCTCGATCGCCGACGTGCGGACCGGCATGTATCCAGTTGTTTGCGCCCAGTACGTGGTGCTGTCGGTATTGGTCAGGAAGTCCATGTACGCGACCGATGCCGCCTGCACCTCCTGCGGAGCGCTCTTGAGAATCGCCAGCCCGGCACCGCCCGTGCAGCATCCAAACTGTTTCTCCTCCGGCAGGAACGCGGTCCCGAACGTGAATTTGGCGGACTCGTTGAACTTGGAAATCGCCGACGATCCCGCCAGCACGGCGGCATTCACCCCATACATGAAGTCCTGCTCGGGGTCTTTCGACGTGTGCGCCCACTTGTCGCTGACGGACTTCCGAAAGAACTCTCCCGCCTCTACCGCTGGCGCCTCCGCGATCAGGATATTGAAGTCCTTGTCCGAGTAGTGGCCGCCAAACGCCCAGACCGCTCCCTGCAGTACCCAGGCGCCATAGCGAGAGCCCGTCCCGAACCCGAACGCGAATTCGGTCTTGCCGCCCGCGAGCCTGGGCGCGTTTTCACCGAACGTGCTCCATTTCTCGAAGATGCTTTTGTCGAGTCCTGCCGCGTCGAGTGCATCCTGGTTGTAATACAGCAATGGTGTCGATCGCCCATAGGGAACCGCGTATTGACCGCCGTTGCGCTGGTATTCGACGAAGAGTGATTGGACATAGTCTGACGTGTCGATCTTCGCCTCGGTCAGCAGCGGGGTCAGATCGGCAATCGATTCCGACAGGTAGAAGCGGAACCACCAGACATCGGAGAGAATCGCGAGATGCGGCTCGTCACCGGTCTGCAGCGCAGCGACAAGGGATGCAGCGAGATCCTCGTAACTCGGTTGCAGGGTGCGTGTGATCTTGATTCCAGGATTTGCCACCTCGAAGTCCTTCGTCAACTTCTCTTCGGCGGTGGCTTCGGAGCCAGATCCGTTGGTCGTCCAGTACTTGATTTCGAGCTGCGATCCCGCGCTCTGCACGAGCGTGGGAGCGGCGAAGACCGTGCTTTGCCTGCCACCACCAGCGAGGTTCAGTGTCCCCGCTGCTGCGGCGGTGGCTGCAGTAGCCGCGACACCTTTGACAAGCGACCGCCGGGAAATGTTCGCGATCATGAAAGGGACCCCTTTGCTCATAGTTGCGGCGAGGAGATCGGCGAAGCCGCAACCGTGCGACGCGCGACATCGTGGAGCGCGACGAATGCGCCCTCCTCGCCCACATGCTACGGTCCCGGCCTGGCGCATATATGTGAACAATAATAAATATCTGGCGATGTGTATGTCGACCCTCGATGCGAACGACACATGGAACACACCGAAGGCGCGTTGATCGGCGCGGCGCGTGGCGCGTGGCGCGTGTCAGATCCTGACGTCGATGACGATCGGCAGGCCCGTTCCGATCCAGTCCGTCCCGACCTTGCTCCCCATGTATTTCGCCATCATCTCGCGGCGAACGGTCGCGATGTCGGGCTCGGACTGGGCAATCCGCGCCTGTCCGACGTGCCACGTCTCACCGATCCGGAAGCGGACGCCAGCATTCCTGACGAGATTTTTTACCCAGTCGTTTCCCGCTCCCTTGCTGGCAATCACGTAGATACGTTCGCCGTCGGCCGCGAATCCGATCTGCGTTTCACGCGGCTCGCCGGAGCGTCGCCCGGTTGTCTCGATGAACCCGGTGCGCACTGAATTATCGAGACCCGGCGCGGCGGTGTGGCTGGATTCATCCCTGGAGTACCGGTCGAGATCGATCGCGAACGGCGTGCCGGTTGTCGCCCAGTTGTCGCCACCGGCGAGATCTCCCTTGTAATACTTCCCGGCGAGCGCATGACGAATACGATCGCCTTCTTCCCGGTTGGAATCCGCGTCCACGATTCGTGCCAGCCCCGCGAACCACCGATCACCGATCCGGAAGCGAACGCGCGGAGTCTTCGTCAGGTTGCGAATCCAGTCCTTGGCGTTGTGGTAGCCGGAAAGCAGGTAGATGCGATCATCCTCGGCGGCAAACCAGATCTCCGTGACCCGTGGCTCGCCGCTGACGCGCCCGATCGTTTCGAGATACCCGTTTTGCTCGCCCCGGATCGATTCCGGAACCGTGGGTGTCGTGCTCGTGGTCATGCGTGTTCCTCCACCATGGCGCCCGGAACCGCCCCGATCGGGTCGCCCGACCAGTCGACCACGGCATCCATCAGCTCCACACAGTTACCATCCAAGTCGTAGAGGTACAGCGAACGGTTCCCATCATCGAACGTGACCCGATCGACGATCGTCGCGCCAAGTCCTTCCAGCCGGGCCTGTACGGCATCGATCGACCCCGCCGGAATGCGCAAGGCAACGTGGACATGGACTCCGCCCCGCGCGTTGGCGATGGCCTTCGCGCCTCCGGCTTCCACGGTCCACAGGCCCAGCGCGGTCGTGTCTCCCATGTCGAACCAGACTGCAGGGCGATCACCTTCCCACCGGGTCACCACCTGCAGCCCGATGATCTGCTCATAGAATCGAGTCGATGCCGCCAGGTCAGCCACTTCGAGCACGAGTTCGTGGAGACCGACGGGGCGTGTGGTTGCAGCTGCGTTTCGTGCGGATGTCGACATTGAATTCCTCGATTTCTCATCAAGACGGAACAGGACTCGGACTCATATCCTCGTCGGATCGCAGTGGTGGCCAGATTCCGCAAGTGGAGCTCGATCTCGCTCACCTCCTCGAATATGGCTTGGGTGGGGCCGGGGCCGGCTGGATCGACGATCCGTCCTTCGCTGCCTGTGATTTCGATCTGCGACCGCCGACCTGGAACGTCACCAGCACCACCAGCCGGCGCATGCAGCGTACCGCGTGCATGATAGAGCGCGTCGATCACGTCCGGTGTCGACGGTCCGCCGAACGAGGCCAGCACGACCGGGCGCATATGGGGGCAGGTGCAGTCGATGCCATCCATGATGCGGAGTTGTGTGTCCGATGCAAATGCCTGCCGTGATGCGGTCATGATATGGGGCCCTTGTCGACATCAGTCGATGTGCGTCATGGTCATGGCGGAGAACGGTGGTGATATCCTGTGCTGATCGACGATCGAAAGCATCTGACGTACGTCGCGGATTGCTATGAGGGTGTCTGCTCCGAGCCTTCGCCGGATGCGGACTTGCCGGTGATCGTGACCGTGGCTGCTGGTCGGCGGACGCGAGGAGCGGTGTGTGGTACCCGCAGACGGGCCGAGAACGACACAAGTTCCTCGACCATCAGGTCGATCCGCTCGTTGATCCGGACATCCACGATCTGGCCGGTCTCACGATCGACAGCTCGCTCCGGGACCGCGACATGGGTCGGGATCGTGATGCCCTTCAGGCCGCGCACGGTGGTTGTCAGTGCGTGCAGCACTCCCATCGCCGTCATGCCCCCGAATGCCATCACGCCCACCGGCTTTCCACCGAGATAGGGCGGCTTGTCCCAGCCCAGGAAAATCAGGGCATCGAGTACGTTTTTGACCGCCCCGGAGATCGTCCCGTGATAGGTGGGCGAGCAGATGATCAAGCCGTCTGCCTTGCGCACTTCGTCGAGCAGCCACGCAAGTGTCGGAGGGTAATCTTCCAGCTTCCAGTCCGTACGAAAGAGGGGCAGGTTGAGATCGTAGACGGTGGCCAGCACCGTTTCGCATCCTCCCGCCTGGGCGCGCTGCAACGCGGCTTCCAGCGGCGTGAGGCTCCACGATTTCACACTGGTCGTGCCGCCGATCGCCAGAATGCGGACGGGTCGATTCTCGCTGCGAACGAAGGTCTGGCCCTCGCCGCCGGAGTCGTCGAGATACAGATCGGGATCGGGTGCGTTGTGGATGAGATCACTGGCGACGGTATCGGCGGGAACTGGATCGACATCGTGCCGTGCGCCATGCGAAGAGGGAAGTGTCATCAGGTCAGGCCTTTCATCTCCTCGGGTGAGGGTAGAGAGCGGAAGAAGACGGGTCTCGAACGCGTATCCGGGTCATCCATGCCGCCTTGCCACCTTCGATGTCGGCGCTGTCGTCGCACATCATCATACCGGAGAGCCACTGCGTGGTACTCAAGCGTCATGCGGGACCGCATTCCGGGTCAGTGCATGGACAACGACTGGAACAGCCACCGGTGCGCGACTACGCGATGTGCCGGACTGGCGTCTTGAACCACAGGTATGGGACATACAGCAGCACCAGCGATCCGTTGATCGCGACCGCCCACTGCACGTTGAACACGGTTGCGAGATATCCCGCCAGCAGACCACCGATCGGTGTCAGGCCCCACAGCATCGTTTGCACCGCGACGATCCGGCCACGATAGCTCTCGTCGATATTGGTCTGGACAAGGGTGTCGTTCATCGTTCCGTAGGTGGAGAACACCAGGCCAAGCACGAGGATGGCGGGCAGGGAGACGAGCAGGCTGTTCGAGAGTCCGAAGATGATCTGCATGATTCCGAACGCGGCGATGCCAAGGATGACGATCTTGCCCCGGTAACGCGCTCCCGAGAAGAACGCGACCAGCAATGTCCCGGTCAGCGCCCCCACCCCGTTGGCGGCCAGCAGCCAACCCAGACCGCCCTCCGGCAGATGCAGCACGTCCTTCGCGATGGCCGGTGCCATCGTCGCGTAGCTCATTCCGAGTGCGATCGGCACGATGTCGACCGAGAGCAATCCGCGAATCGTGGGTGTGCGCCAGATGTACTTGTAGCCCTCGATCAGCGTCGTGAACGGGCTCTCAAGGTCCACCTTCGCCGCGTCGACGGTCACCGGTCGGCGGGCAGTCGTCAGGGTGAGCAGGATCAGCGCGAACGGGAGGGCCGAAATGGCGGTGAATCCGAAGCAGAACGCGAGCCCCGCCGCGCCGATCAGCCAGCCGCCAATCGTCGGGCCAAGGACGCGCGCGCCATTGAAGGCCGCCGCATTGATCGCGACCGCGCTTTGCAGCCGGGATCGATCAACGAGCGTCGGGGCCAATGCCAGACGCGCCGGCCAGTCGAAGCCGGTGATCGTGCCGACGATGAGGGCCACGATCAGGAGGTGCCAGAAGCGCACCGCATCCGTCACCACGAGCGCAGTCACGACCACCATCAGCGTCATGAACATGATCTGGATCGCGAGCAAGACCTTGCGGCGGTCGACACGATCGAGATAGGCACCCGCGATCGGTCCAACGATCAGCTCCGGTGCCGCCTGCGCGAAGCTGATCAGTCCGAGCTTGAAGGGATCGCCGGTGATGTCGTAGACCAGCACGCCCATCGCGGTGATCCGGACCCAGGTGCCGGTCATCGAGAGACAGAGCGTCGTCCAGTATCGCGCGAAGCTGGGGATCTCGAGTGCGCTGAACGCCCCCCGCTTCTCGTGGTGCTCCGGTTCGATATCGCCTTCGGACCTGTTCTGGCCGATCGCAATCGCCGTTGCTTCGTCGTCAACCAGCGATTCAAGAGTGCTGCTCATCCGTGATTGCCTGGTGCCACCATTGGTGCATCTACCTTGTCCTGTATGATGCCGGATCGCGTGATGCCATGCAGCTGATCGTCTGCTGGCGGGTCGGATGCGGATGCCGGCCCCACGCCATGTCCATGCATGAACACGACCCGCCACCCGTCGGGGTCCTCGAATGTGTGCCCGGTCCCGCCGTCCGGTCTCCACCACGGGTTCTCGGGCTCAACCTCGTCATGTCCATGCGCCGTCATGCGCGCGACGACGCGATTCAGGTCGGTGACATCCGGGAGATAGAACACGAGCAGATTGTCCCGACTGGGCGCAGGACACGGGCTTCCGTCGCGATAATGCGTGAACTCGAGATGGTAGCGACCATCAGGCATGCCCAGGATCAGACCATCATACCCCGCATGATTGCCGTCGATTCCATCCCGCCAGGAGGTGATTCTGGGCAGCCCGATCACTTCCCGATAGAAGGTTTCGATCTCGTCCAGCCGGTCTGTGGGTCTTGCGACTCGAACCTGACTGACAGCAGATCGATCGAAGATGTTCATCGCTAACCAACCCATTCATTGTTCGAATCTGCGTGGCCCGTCAATCATCGCCACGATCGCTCATCTCACACTCGCATCGAGTCGCCATGTACCTGCACGCTTCACTCCTCCACCCCTCTGCATGACATGCCGAGTATCAGGCGGGCCGGGGATCTTCACTGCGGCCAGATACAGGGGCAGACAAATCGTTTGGAGATCATTCCAGAACGCACGGTATCAAACGTGTCGTAATAAAGCAAGTGATATCTGGTTTTATTGGGAATTGCCCAAATTCTCGGTATACTGATCCTGTCAGCGCAACCCTCGTGATCGTGCACGATCGCCGAAATGCGAGAGATGATCCATGAATCAAGACCCATCCGATTGTTCCCCAGGCCCGGCATCCGAATTCACGACGCCCGTCACACCACGCGCCAGGACGACCGTTGCCGAGGTCGCACTGGTCACCGAACGCGCCGAGCGCGCCGAACGGTCCCGGCAGGAGATCGCGATTCGGACGATTCCCGAGACGCGGCGGCTCATGCTGGAAATCCTCAAGCGCGACGGGGTGGCAGATACCGAGCGACTCGCCGTCCAGACCCGGATCACGACCAGTGGCGCGCGCCAGCATCTCGTGGCGCTGGAAGTCGACGGCCTGATCGTGCACGAGGTCGAGCGCGCCGGACCCGGCCGGCCACGCCACAACTACCGCCTGACCGCCGCCGGCGATGCACTCTTTCCACGTCACTACGGCGCGCTCACCAACGAGTTGCTGGCCTATGTCGAGGATGAGGATCCTGCCATGGTGCAGCGGATCTTTGCCCGCCGTGGGCAGCGGCGACTCGATCAGGCGCTCATGCTAACCCTCGATCAGCCGTTTGCCGAGAAGGTTCGGATCGTTGCGCAGATCCTCGACGACGATGGCTATCTCGCCGATTTCCGGCAGCAAGAAGATGGCGCGTTCGTGATCACCGAACACAACTGCGCCGTACTCACCGTCGCCCAGCGGTATTCGCATGCCTGCAGCAGCGAACTGGATTTCCTGCAGCGCACCCTCCCCGAGGCCGACGTCACGCGGATCGCGCACCGCCTCAATGGCGCCCACGTCTGCGCCTATCGGGTGACCCCCCATGCACGTCTTCACCAGCGTCACCAGCCTCACGAACCTGGCGACGCCGGCAATCTCAAGCCGATCCTTTGACGGTCTCGGTGTCGACGAGCAGACGTCGGGGAACGCTCAGCGCAATCGCCCTGCGTCTCCCAAGCTCCGGACCCGCGATGCGGGGGCGGACGTTCATCCCGACCAAGTCCGCGCGTTCGACGATGGTGGCTAGCGTGACTGCGATCGTTGCCAGGCATGCATGAGTCCAAATGGCGCGGCAGATTTGAACTCGACTGGACACGCCGATCGCAACGTCGGGAGGCCGGAAAGATCTTCCAGAGCGATCGCGATCTCCGGATAGCGGCGCGGGATGCCGCCGCTCAGGACGAGACGATCCGCCGTGAAGGTTTGCCGGGCGATTGCCACCGCCACCGCGAGCAGATCGACCAGTCGCTCGATGTCATCGGCGTCAAGCGGATCCGGAAGGGCATGTCCTCCAATCTGCGCATCGAGACATTGCGCTCCACATCCACCACACGTATTCGGTCCGAATCCCGGCAGATGACCGAACTCCACCGGTGTCACCACATGATCGGCGACCAGTGAAGCGCCGACTCCGGTACCGATCACGATGGAGAACATCACCCCGTCGGGTTTCCCCTGGACGACCCACTCTCCGAGGGCGGATGCTTCCGCGTCGTTGAGACCGAGGAGGGGCGGCTTGAACATGCCGAGTTCCTTGCTTGGACGCACGTCCATCCAGTCGAGATGGTGCGCGCCACGTACCCGGTCCCCGTCGACAAGACCAGGCGATGCCAGGAGCCAATCGTCTGCGCGGTGATCCGCAAGCGGAACGATCCGGGCGATCGCTCGTTGGCTGATGTCACCTGCGCGATCGAAAGTTACTGCCTGGACAGATGAACCGCCGACTTCAACAGTGAGCATGGAGAACCCTCTCGATTGCACGAACATCGTGTGTCCGATGAGATAGATATGGGTGGTCCGCTTATGCTGGTGCCACTGCCACTCTCCCGAATATCCCGCCCGCCTGAACGTCTGTGCCGATTATCCCACGATCGTCAAACACGTTTCGGGCCGAGAACGGGCACCGGGAGCTCCGGGAGCGGCGTTTGCACCTACAAGCGCGCAATCTGGAAACGCGCGATGACACTCCTCTCGACGGCCTCGGTCGTGACGCTCTGGAGCCCGCCGATCCGCTCTCTCACGAGGTTGAAACGGGTTCCGCCGGTCGCAGCGGCCTTCATGGACCTGAAGGCGGATATCGTTCCGCTCCAGGAGATTGTCTGCCCGGACGATCACGCGACCGGTTTCGTTGCCATCCTCTCAGGGCGCCGAGTCACTCTCCCTCCCCGTTCGGTGAACATGTGCTCTTGCTCAAGAGACATGTGATGGATGTCCTCAACGGACATCTCGATCCGTGAGATTGTGAATGACGGGCAAGGCGCGTTTTCATGGCGATCCCACGCCCACGTGGGTTCCAAAATACGGACAGCATCTTCATTTTTGGGGATGCGATGGGAATGACGCACAGGATCGAGGCCACGCCGCTCGACGCGCTATTCCATGATTCGGTCCTCTTGGGCTGCATATAGATAGAAGGACATGATCCCGTTTGCATGATTGACGATCTCGGACCTCCGCATCACTGACACTGACAGGCACTGCAGCCGGTCTCGATAGTCGGCCAGATACGGCCCCTTCCAGGTGCCATCCGATCACGCGGAGCTTGCACAGGCCTCGGATCGAATTCGTTCGAAAGCGCCTGAAGGTGAGATTGTTCTACCCGCAAGAAGAGGCAGATGTTTCCACCCTTCCGCAAAAGCGATCTTCGTCCAGGCGCATGCAATCTACCCCGATGGCATCCAGCTTGCGCCGATCACGTTCGAAACGTAGCGGTGAACCGTCACCGACACCATGATGCGAAGGGAGCACTTCACACGATGTCCGATGATCACAGCCCAGGCGATGGCCGAAATCGCTACTCCGACAGTGGCGGTCCCGAGCAGCGACACGCCGAGACGCACGATGTCGCACGGGAGGCGATGACGAACCCGACTGGCCCCGAGCCGGTCGACGAGAGCTTCGCCGAAGACCTTGCTCAACAGACGCCAGATTCGATCCGGCAGGAACAGATCGATTCGGTCGTTCCTGGCAGCGATGACAAGTCAGTGCGCGAGGGGCTGCCGGAACTCGACAACTCCCAGCTCTCTCGACTCTCGATTCTCGAGACCGGAACTCCGCTCGAGCAGGGTGCCGTCTACTACGATCTCAGCGATCGTGCTCGCGGCGCCTTCAAGGCAATCGGCGGTCAGGACGCTGATGCCCAGAGCCGGATCATTGCCAAGCGCGATACCGATTACGAGCTCTGGAACGAGATCGCCGGTCGCGATGGCAATCCGTCGATCGAGCGCCCAGTGTAATTCGGTTCTGGTCCAGATACGGAGACACCCCGGAATATCGATATTCCGGGGTGTCTCCGTGTCCGCTGTCCGCAGATGTCGCGCCAGTGAGTACGTGAGTACGTAAGCAAGCGAGTACCGGAGGGACTGCTTGCACCGTCGCTGCATTCCAGGAACTCCCATTCGCGAGCGACGAATCCGGCCCGTCATGTCAGCAGCGCGACGGGCAGCGCGGCGGGCAGCGTATGCACGAAACCGAATCGTTTGGTTAAGGGGGTTACTCGAGAAGTGCGCGTGCCGAAAGCTGAACAGTTGCGAGTGCTCATTCCTGGAGCGGCATCCGCAGGGGATTTGCGCATCGGGAGGGAGCAAAAGCGGATTCGATCCGCTGTGGAGAGCGCATTACATCGAAACCATATCATTCTCGACGTGCGACCTGCAGCTACGACGAAAGATCTGCTCGATGGAATCACCACGTTCCGCCCGCACGTCGTTCACTTCTCACGACATAGTAACCACGATCTGATTGTCTTCGAGGATGAGTTCGATGATCATCACGACGGAGTCATCGTCACTGCACGAGCCTTCGCATCAACGGTATCGGCGACTGACGATCCACCACTTCCAGTTCCGCTCAACTCATGCAATTCGGCATATCAGATCGACGAGCTTGTCAAGAGCGTCGTGCCGTTCGCCATTGGCATGTCTGATGAGATCGATGACGGCGACGCTCTCACCTGCGCGGCTCAGTTCTACGCCGCAGTCGCACAGGGGCAATCGATCCGATCCGCTCATCTCTCAGCACAAGCGGCTCTCGAACTCGCTGGCCTCTCCGGGAAGGAGTTGCCGACTCTCGCTCACGCCGATGATGTCAATCCGGCCACGACTCTCCTTGTTAAGCCGGACACAAGACATTGTTCGTACACCAGGCGCAACCCGCTAACCCGCTAACCCGCTTGACTAAAAGCCCAAAGCGATAGTGTCTGGGGACAACCCAGCGCCAGCGCTAGCGCCATCATTTCCTGGACTGTTCTGAATTAATGTGGATTCGGACCTATAGATTATGTGTTCCGTGGGTGCGGACTGCATATTCACGTCGATGCCGGTGCCGCTGCAGTTGTCGCTACCTGCCTATGCCTTCATTGCGCCTTCCTGGAGACCCTTCATGTACCACCGCTGAGCGATCGCGAAGAAGATCAGACCAGGAGTGATCGCCATGATGTAGACCGCCGCCAACCGTGGCCACGCCCACGCACCCATGCCGCCCGACGCCGACGCCAGCACTACGGGCAGCGTCCATTGGCTCTGCTCGTTCATCAGGCGACTCGCGAGGAGGTACTCGCCCCACGCCGCCACGAAGTTGATGATGATCACCACCACGATGCCGTTGCGTACGATCGGCAGCAAGATCCCGATCAGCATCCGGAGCGGTCCGGCACCGTCGATTCGGCCGGCATCGACGAGGTCCCTGGGGACGGTCTGGAATACGCCGCGCATGACGAACACCGAGATCGCGATGCTCAAGGCGGTATAGGGAAAGATCAGTCCCCATGCCTTGTTGATGAGGCCCAGCTGGTTCTGCATCTGGAAGATGCCGATGAAAGCCGAGACGCGCGTCGGGAAGAAGAGCGATGCGACGAAGAGGGCCGTCACGATCGCCTTGCCTGGCGTTCTCAGAAAGACCAGTGCGTACCCGGCCAGCGTCGCGCAGACCGTGGTGATGGCGACCGTCACCGTCGTCACGAAGATGCTGTTCCAGTAGTTGTGGCGCAGCGTGGGAATCTTTTCCCACGCATACGCGTAGTGCGAGAAGTCGAACTTTTTGGGCCAGATGTAGTTCTGGTAGGCATCCGGCAGGGATTTCACCGAGAGCAGGATCACCCACAGGATGGGAAAGATCACGATCAGGCAAAACCCGATCAGGACAAGGTGACGAATGATCGTCCATGTCGGGACGCGATGGTCCGGGCGATAGCTGGCCTCCAGTTCTTCCTTCGTTCGCATTCGGGGTGAGGGTGCCTGTGCGCGCATGATGGTGCCTTTCCCCTAATCCCGCGAACGGAAGATGTAGAACATGCCGATGACCACGATCAGCATCGCCAGCGCCCCGATCCAGCCGATTGCCGACGCGTATCCCTGACGCCAGTCGCCGGTCACGAATGCCGTTTCCCACATATAGACCGTCCACGTGTAAGTTGGTCTGTCGCGATTGAAGGCACCCATGATCAGGTATTCGTCGATCACGGCCATCGCCGAACCGAACCGCACGATCACCAGTACCAGGATGACGGGCAGCAATCGCGGTACGATGATGTTGCGCCACAGGCGAAATTCGCTCGCGCCATCGATTCGGGCTGCATCGATCAGATCTCTCGGGATCGATGCCATCCCTGCGAGGAAGAACATGGTGTGATAGCCAAGTCCCCACCACCATTCCATCCCGGCGAGAGAAAAGAAGACGAGATGGGGATCGCCCAGCCATTGCGGCTGATTGCGCAGCGTGTAGATGCCAAACACATTCACGAGGAAATAGTTGAGCGGACCGATGTAGAGGTCGTACATCCATTTCCAGAGCACGAAAATCAGTGGCCCCGGAATCATTGCCGGGATCAGGAAGATCAGCCGGTAGGCGAGGGACAGCTTGTTGCTGCTGACCCGATCGATGAGTGTCGCGATCACCATCGGAATCAGGATCATGCCGGGCACGAAGAGGGCGGTGAACATCAGGGCGCGCTGAAGTCCCATCCACAGCAATCGATCCTGGAACGCGGCCTTGTAGTTGTCGAACCCGATGAATCCCGTCGGCAGACCGAGCACCGTGGTCGACGCCTGCGTATCGAGAAACTTGAAATTGGTGAAGCTGTACCAGGCGACCTGGATGATGGGCCATATCTGCCACAGTGCGAAGAACGCGACTGCGGGCAGCAGGAACAGCCAGTTCCCCAATGCCTCTGACTTGCCGCCGCCGCGGCCACGGCGTGAATACCTGGCGTTCGCCATGTGCTCGTCTCTCACAATAGGTTGGGGGACATCACGCACGCGGGTGCTGGACCAGGCGATCCAACCCCCACGCGCGATCTTGTGGGGAGGTCAAGGACGTCCTCGACCTGCGCGAGCAGATGCCTGCGAGGCTTGCGTGGCAGGTCGGACAGGTCAGGCCGGAGTCGCGGATGCGCCGCCCTGAGCCTCGAACTCCTTGTTCACGGCGTCCTGGGCGTCGGACATTGCCGTTTTCGCATCGGACGTGTCACCACTCAGGTACTTGCTGTAGAACGGTGCCGCGATGTTGAACTGGGTCGTGCTCAACTTGCTCGGTGCAATCGCACTCGCATTCGGCAGGCTCTTCCAGATCGACGTTGCCCATGGGTTGGCGGTCAGCCAGTCCGGTGGTGATTTCTCGTACTCAGCCCACAGGGACTTGAGAACCGGCAGCTGGCCCGGCGCGGACACTCCTGCCGCCGGATCACCGGCAACCGATTCCTGCCAGATGCGGGGATCGGTGCTCAGCGCCTTCATGTACTCGGCAGACTGTGGCTTGTTCGCACCGTGGGTGAAGAGAACCGCTCCGGTATCCCAGAACACCGTGCCGCCCGCCCCGCCATCCTGAACAGGGAGGGCCGACATCCCGAGCCTGGTCGGGTCTGGCCACGTCGCGGCAAATCGCATCGGCGCGTTCTGGTACTTGATGTAATACGCTGCCCGCATCGAGGCGAACGCCTGCTCGTCCGGAGTCTGGTTGACGCCGCCGTCGGTCGTGCCCTCGTTCAGGACATCGGTGTTGGCGTACTGCATCATCTCCTTCATGATCTCCAGCGCCTGCACCGCAGCATCACTGTTCCACTTGAAGAGGCCGTTCGCATCGTACACATCGGTGCTGATCGAATGCGTGATCGGAATCAGCGATCGCCAGGCATGGAAGTCGAACGTGCATCCGAACGGTGCGGCACCCGAATCCTGAACCTTCTTGGCGGCGGCGATGTACTCGTCCCAGTTCTTGGGAGCGACCGATGGATCCAGTCCGGCTTTTTCGACGAGGTCGCCATTCCACACCTGAATCGTCACATCGAGCAGGAACGGCCACACGTAGAACTTCCCGTCGTGGGTGCCCTCGGCGCGGATCGATGCCGGCAGATCATCGAGGAATCCCGCGGGCAGATAGGGGTCCCATGGCTCGATCGCTCCCGATTCGGCGAGCTGGATCATTTCCAGGAACGGTGTCGCCCCGATGTACATGTCCCATGTGGACTTGCCCTCTCGGGTTTCCTGCACGAAGCGTTCGATTCCGAACCCCTGCGTGGGCGCCACCTGCGCATCGAGCGGAAAGGTCTTGTTGAAGTCCGCGTTGACCTTGGTCACCACCGGATGAAGATTGAGGATCCAGTCGTAGTAGGTCACGCTGAGCTTGCCTTCGGTCGCGGCGCTGACGCCGGCAACCTGCGCGATGTTCGCAAGTGACGCGACGATCGGTGCCGAAATGCCGAGGATGGCTGCCCGGCGCAGCACATCGCGGCGACTGCTTCGACCCGAAAAGGCATCCGCGAACAGCTGACGTGCCTTGGTGTTCTCGATCACTGCAACCTCCCATAATGGAAAAGATGAGATCAGTCGGGACCCGGGTGAAGCCATGTCGTGCGTTGACTTCGCGACTCTTCGTGAAGAGTGGTGGGATTGTAAGGAGGGGGGCATGGCGTGTCAATATGTGGAAACAGCGAGCTTCAGGATGGTCTTGGCTGTCTGTATGACGAGCACAAACGCCGGCGCTCCACCTGTCTCCGACAACGCCGGATGCCACCAACCGGGAAGCGCGGTATGATCTGCGAACGAAGGGAACGACATGGCAAACGTGTCGACAATACCGAAGGGGTGCATGGCGTGACGGCGGGATCCAAGGCAGAGACGGTTTCAGGGATGGCGTCGGGACGGCCGATGCCGCTCGCGGGTATCAGGATTGTCGATCTGACGCGTGTGATGACGGGTCCCTATGCAACGATGATGCTGGGCGATCTCGGCGCCGATGTCGTGAAGGTCGAGCAGCCTGGCAAGGGAGACGACACCCGGCAGTGGGGTCCGCCGTTCATCGATGGGGAGTCATCCTATTTCCTGACCGTCAATCGAAACAAGCGTTCGATCGCGCTGGACCTCAAGTCGGTCGGTGGCCGCGAGGTGCTCTGGAAGTTGATCGCCGAGGCAGACGTCGTCGTCGAGAACTTCTCGCCGGGTACCATGGCGCGTCTCGGTTTCGGACAGGAGACCGTCCTCGCACGCTATCCCTCGCTGGTGTACGCCTCGATCTCCGGATTCGGCCAGTCCGGACCGTCCGGCAACCGGACAGCCTACGATCTCATCGTGCAGGGCATGAGCGGGATGATGAGTGTCACTGGCCAGGAATCCGGGATGCCGACCAAGCTTGGCGTTCCGATCGCCGATATCGCGGGTGGCATGTTCGCAGCCTATGCGGTGATGGGCGCGCTCTTCGCGCGCGAACGTGACCCCGAGCGGCGCGGGCAATACGTCGACACGTCCATGCTGGGTGGACAGATCGCATTGCTCACCTACCAGGCGGGAATCTGGTTCACGACCAATGAGGTTCCGCGCATGCTGGGCAATCGCCACCCGATCATCACGCCCTATGACACCTTCCCAACCGCCGATGGCTTCGTCAATATTGCCGTCGGCAACGACGCAATCTGGCTCCGTTTCTGCACCGCGCTCGGTCTCGACGCGGCGCGCGACGACCCGCGATTTCGCACGAATGCCGATCGTTGCGCCCATCGCGCTGAGGTCTACGCGGTCGTCAACACGGCGTTCGCGAGTTGGACGTGCGATGACCTGGTGCGCCTGCTCGACAACGCCTCTGTTCCCTGCGGACCGATACGGGATATCGATCAGGTCTTCGCCGACCCTCAGGTCCACCACGAGAACCTCATCATGAATCTCCCGCATGCGACCTTGGGAGAAGTGACCGTCACAGGGCACCCGTATCACTTTCATGGCACCCCGCTGGAGGTCCAGCACGGTCCGCCCGTGCTCGGTCAGCAGAGTGAGGAGATTCTGCGGGAACTAGGGTACGACGATGCTGGCATTGCGGGTCTTAGTGCCTCCGGTGCCGTCGTCCAAGCCAGCCTTTCAAGGGGCGACATCTCCTAAACGGTGTTCAAAAGATGTGCCTCCCAGATATCACCCCAGAGGGCCGAATGGGCTCGGCCGCGCGGCGAGGGCTGGATGATTCCCTGCCGGCGCAGGCTCTTCGGTCGAGCGGGCCGACATTCCTGCGGGAAGTCGGCCCCTACGGCCTCACGTTGACTCCCGGTGCAGGAGATCCCTCGACCCGTTTGGCGGAGTTTATCCTCGCAGCGCGAACGGCGCCCCGAGCGGACGTTCACGTGACTACTCCCGTCATTTCGGCTGCAGGCGATCGCGATGACTATGGTCCTGAAGCCGTCATTTCGAGCTTGTCGGGAAATCTCGTTTGGAAAATTCCTTTTGAGAGATCTCTCGACACTACTCGAGATGACGACCGCGAAGAGATCTCTCGACACTGCTCGAGATGACGACTTCAGCGGCGGTGATGGGAGAGGGTTCCTGCTCGCGCGGCTGCTCGTGCCGCTGCTCGCGCGGCTGCTAGAACTGTTCGTGCAGGATCGGTGCGGCAGCCGGGAAGAGCGATCGCAGGATCACCCGCGCGTCGTCATCGACGTCTCCCCATCCCCTGTAAAGAACGTCCGCCGGATCCTGCCCCGCGAAGACAAGAGCAGACAACCCCTGAATGGTCAGCGTTGCCTGCTCCTCACCGCCGGGTGAGATCGACAACGCACCATCACGCCCGATCAACGTGAACACCCCGCTGTTCCACGGCGCGAAGTCATCGATGATTCGCACCGCGATCTGGCCGTCACCGGCGCCGATCCCGTTCAATCCCTCGACCGATACAATGCGGGCTGCCGGTCCCGTCCACGCCGTTTCGTCGGCCGTGGAGGTGGTCGCCTTGAGGTCGTGCGACCAGAGATCCGGGTATTCGGTTGGTGCCAGCCGGATGCTGGCCTGGCTGACCTGGTCGACATGACGTCCGATCCAATCGAGCAGCAGGTATTTGCCGAGCGCCGTCGTGAAATACGGGATCGCCTCCAAACGCTTCGTGTATCCGGTGATGCGAAACTGCATCGTGCCGACGATCGTGCCCTGCTGATCTCGGGCGAACGCGACCCACCACGTGTTTTCGTCGCGATTGCGGATATCGTTCGAGACGTCTCGCAGCGAGAACCCGTGCGTTGCTTCCTGGAACCCTTCGACGTACGCGCGCCAAAGATCCCATGCGTCGGACATTGGCTGCTGCTCGACCGACCCCGCTTTCGGAATCCGCATCAGCGGCGCAAGCTGGGCCGGATCGAGCGTGACATACCGGGGAGCCGCAAACGTCGCATAGCCCAGGCGCTCGTAAAACGATTCCCGGAACGGGTACAGCGTGGAGACCACCTGACCGTCCGCGCGCATCTCTTCGAGCAGACGCACGAAGAGATTGCGCACATGACCTTGCCGCCGGCCCGCCGGCAGGGACGCGACACCGCCGATGCCACCCATCGGCAGCACCTTCCCGCGCACGTTCTCGGTCATCTTGTGGATCGTCGCCGTCGCCTGCGGCTGGTCTCCGGCAAAGGCGACAAAGAAGCGCGATGCGTCGTGGTATTTCAGGTAGGTCGCCTTGCGCTCCTCCTCCCTGGCGGGATCAGGTTTTTCGGGCGTGGCACCGAACGCGTAGTCGGCAATCGCGCGGGATTGCAGGTAGATATCCGCTCCGAAGACTTCCCGAATGGAGTTGGCTGGCGTGGCCCCGGTTCCAGTCATGGTCGTGGAAGCGGTTTTAGTCGTGCTCTCGGTCATTGGATCTCCAAAAACGGACGTCTTTATCGAACGCATGTATCGCGGATATCGGGAAAACGAAGGAACTGGCAAGGTCGAATTCCACTGGTGACACGTGTCCCGGACCTGCCAACGAACAGCCACCAGGTCTGTAACCAGGCAGGCTCGACGATCGTCCGAACCATCATAGATGAGATGGTACGTGATGCAGGCACGTGTCGCGCAGAGAGCGTCCACAAGCAGGGCTGGAACTTGCGCCTCGATTGGCGCATCTCGGCACTCTGGCCTGGGGTGAACCAGAGGTCGGTGTTCTGAATCGCGATCTGCATGCCGATGCGGTTGTGCAGGCAGACGTCCCCGAACGCTCGTGCCGGGAGGCGTTAGGCTGGAAGCAGCGACGCGCGTTGGATGTCTTGCACGTCCCGTCATCCGAATGTATCGGCTTGCCAACCGGTCGGCACGTGGCCAGATCGTCATGTGCCGGTCTCGTGGTATGTCAAGGATGAAACCCGGGGCACGGCGCAGACGATCCCGGGCGGTGCCTGCTTGCCTGCTGTGTCATGTCGCGGCGCGGCACCTATCGCCCGCAGCTGCGACGGGTGCGGCAACGGGTTTACGGAACAGCTGCGGTGGCCCAGCGAAACACACGTGACTGCCCACTGGCGGTCTGTCAGCCATCATTCTTCGGGAACGGCCTCACCGGAGGCCTCGTTTCGCGCCGGGATACCCATTGCAACCACGCCCTAGAACACCGTCGCGAGATCGACCCCGAATACGACGGCGATCAGCGCTGCCAGCGCTCCCGCCACCAGCCACGCGCCGATCGCCGTCAGAAACGACTGCTTGAAATCCAGCTTCAGCACATAGCGCAGACCCATCACCACGGCCAGAACCAGCCAGATGTTCCCCACAAGCGACAGGCTCCAGCCGAGCAGGGGAATGAATCCGACGATCGCGATGATGCCCGGTGCCTGCGCGTATCCGGTGACTCTCGCGAGTGAGGTGATCGTGCCCTCCGGCTTCGTCTTGAACACTTCTCGCGCCAGGAACCACGCCGCGGCCGTGAACAGAAGCCAACGAATCACCGCCCAAAGCAGACCCGCCAGAAAGCCGCCGATCCCCGCGCCGATGCCTCCGAGCCCGGTCGCTACCGCCACGATCACCACAACGATCGCCGCCTCGGTCGTGGCGCCCGGATCGCCCGCGACATCGCGATAGTATTTTTGCGCGAAGCGGGAGACACCGATCGCGCGTTCGACGATCTGAGAGGTGCCGATCGCCTCACTTACCTTTGCAGCGGCCGCCTGTCCTGCCGCCGCGACCTCCGAATCCGAGGCAGTCGCCCGTGCCTGAGAAGAGGAGACAGACCGGGCCGGTTTCGCTGTGTCCGCGCCGAATCCTGCGGACGCGGAGGAACCCGGGCTGGCGAGCAGTTGCTCGGTGCTGGTCAGCGGCTCGTCGTCTCGATCCTCATCGGTCGCAGCCGGAGCGCGCGACGTTGCTGCTGCAGGCGGCGTTTCTTCCGCCATCGAAGCCTCGAGTTCCGCGAGTCGCTGCTCGATTTCCTCGTCGGAGAGTGGTCGTGGAGTAGTGGGTTCAGGGTCAGACATCGGGCCGTTTTCCTCGCAATCGATCGCTTCTGCGCCATGAGCGGCACGCGTGTGTTGATGCCGTCAATGGTAGCCGACGATTCCGTTGAGAGGAGGGGGGATCGATGGCGTCACAAAACGGCGTTCTCCGCTGGGAGAACGCCGTTGTCTTCGCGTCATTCGCGTGTCGGCAAGGTGAGAACGCGAGAACGCTAGAAGGTCCCGGCGATCCCGAAACCGATACCGAACACCAAACCCAGGATCCCGAGGATCAGCCCCGATGCGATCCATGCGGCGAACCCGGTGATGATTGCCCGGCCAGTGCTCATGCCAAATACCTGCCTGATCGCGAACACAGAGGTCACGAGAACCCAGATACCGGCGGCGAAAGCGACGATCCAGCCAAGGATCGGGATGAAGCCGACGAATGCGAGAATTCCCGGCGCTTTCGCATAGCCCAACGTTCGCAGCAGGGAATCACGATTTGCATTGGTGGTCGGCGTACCGAATAGCTGCGTGCCAAAGAACCACGCTACCACGGTGAAGAGCAGCCAGCTGACAAATGCGCCGATCAGCCCGACGATGATGCCGCCGATGCCGTTCCCGACCCCGCCGATCCCGCCTGCGATCGCAACTACGAGGACCACTATCGCGGCTTCCTTCGTCGCGCCGGGATCGACCGCAATCTCCCGGTATGTCCGCTGCACAAGCTTCGAAACGCCGATCGACCTCTCTACGATTCTGATTGGATTCAATGCCTCAGCCATCTGTCTGATCCCCATGTGAATGATCGTGATGTTGGACGGCGTCCGGACGGAGCCGCCCTCCCGCCGTCACTTGCCAAATGGTCTCGTGTATTCCGGACCATGATACATGTGAACGCGTCCGTCGAAACACAGCAATCGCGCGGCGGCAGTCCCATCGCGGTCCGGATTCTGAAAATGCCATGCAGCTTCTTGCCCCTGTATTCTATCGGTCCGCCTGCATGAACACCTGTGGGATAGCCACCATTTCAGAGGTGCCCTTTCCGAACCGGCGCCTTCGACCTCGCCGGTCCTGCCGGTGGGCGACGAGCGCACCGCTGGCTGTTCGACGTCTCGGTCTTGCGCTTCCTGGCTACCTGGCCTCGGAAGCGGGTACATCCCCGGGTTGGTGCGTCGGGCTTGACGTTCTCGACCAGGCAGGCGAGGCGAGCACCGTGCAGGTTCCCATCAGCAGCACTCCATTGGGAATGTGCCACGCCACAATGGCAATGTTATCGCGCGAGCTGTACCCCAAACCGATTTGGGCAACCGTCAGGAGAATCAGCACGATATTGAGACCGAGCACCCATCGTGGGAGAACCTTGGCGTTGCTGAGCTGGAAGGAGAGGAATGCCTGGATCACGACGAGCAGGAAGAAGGTGTTCCCGATTTGCGCGTGACCGGTAAGAAGTCCACGATGGCCGCCATAGAAGCTTCCCTGGCTCCCGAGCACTGCCTGTACCAGCATGGCCAGCGCGGTGACGATCGTGAGCCACTTGTAGATGGTCATCGAGGTGGTGCTCGATGGGCTTTTGGGTGCCGCGGAAGTCATTGCGTGCATGTCTCCCTTTCCTCGAACGTGAATGGTGGCAATCTCTTGCCCGAGTACAAAGCGGTTCACGACGGCTCACCGCGTGTGACCTGTCGTCAGATCACGCATCAAGTATTGCTCAACGCGGTGACGTGATCTCGCTGGGGCAATGGGTCGAGTGGCCAGATTGGACGCGTGATCCGCGTGTAGGGCAGGTTCAGGAGGTTGCTCGTCGTGAACCCCGGCGTGTCGGCACGTACGATCGTCCCCGCCAGCTCCTGAAACCCGCCCCGGAAATGCTGTTGCGATTTCAGCGCCACGATCCGGGCGCGGCGAACGTCGATTCCGTGCAGCAGGAACACCTCGCCATCGAGTGTCTGCGATCGTTCTGTTGCCACCAGCACATCGACATTGCCGATCACCAGCCGCGCCATCTTCCCCGCGTCGACGATGCTTCCCGCGCCCATCGGGTTCGTCAGCGTGAACCGTCCGTCGCTCAGCATCTTGACATAGGCCTCCGTCTCGATCGGGGCTCCGTGCAGGTCGTCCGTGAACCCGCCCAATCGGATCGAGATCGTCGCGCCCGCGCCCGCGGCGTGAGCCTGGGCCGCGACCGCCGGATCCCAGATGAACCCGAAGCAGGTGTTTGGCTGGTTCGCGTCCAGGAGCGCGCGCAACAGGTGTGTGCCGCTGCCTGGCGCCCCGCCTCCCGGATTGTCCGATACCTCGGCCACGATCACCGGCAACACGGTTGCCGCCAATGCCTGCGCGATCGCTTCCTCGGCGCCCGGCAGTGGCAGGTGGAAGTCGTCGATCATGTCGAGGACGAAGTCCGCGACATCCCGCGCTGCGGTTCTCGCCAGCTCGGGATCGTTGTCGGTTGTCACCAGTACCGATGTGACGATCACCGGCACATCCGTGTGCGGGAAGCCATGGGTAAAGTTGCAATCCAGGATTCCCGGAGTTGACTCCCATTCGAAGCAACGGTCGTTGACGAGTTTCGCCGGCCCCGAGAAGGTCGTGGACGGCGAGATCGCGACCGGCAGCTTCTCGAGATGCATGACGGGCTTCACTTCGCCTCGCACGATCCGCGCGGCAAGCTCCACGATCTCTTCGCCCCGGTCATCGCTGTCGACATGCGGATACTGATGGCAATAGAGGAGGGCGTCTGCGTGCTCGAGCATCGTCCCGGTCGTATTGCCGTGCAGATCGAGCGCGACCACGACGGGAATCTCCGTGCCCACGAGATCGCGGAGTTCCTTCAGGAAGGTGCCTTCAAGGTCATCCATGCCCTCGGCGGACCCCGCTCCATGGATCGCCAGACAGATCGCGTCGACCGGACCTGCAGCCGTCAGGCGAGCGAAGAGTTCGTCCCGGATGATCTCGTAGGCCGCCCGGGACACGGTAGCGGAGGGTTGGGTTGTTGTCGCGAGGGTCGGTGCGAGTTCGATCCCGAGTCGTTCCGCTGCCGCGATCATGCCGCCGAGCTCGTTGCCGACACCCCGGTTCACGACGATGATCTCGTCACCGACCTCCCACTGGGTCTTTTTGAACGCGTCGATCTCCGTGAATCCCAGACAGAACGTATTGGTCTCGTGCGCAAAGTAGCCGATTGCAAACCGCATCCAAGCCTCCCGTAAACACATCGCAGCCGCGTGATCTTTTCATGCGGCTGCCCAACTGCGTGAGCGGACGCTGCCCAATTGCGTGAGCGGACGCTGATCGATTCTGGCGTGGCGGACGCGGAGTGAACACCTCGCCAGATTGTCGCCTTATCCGTGCAGCTGCACCGCTTCCTTCGATCCGGCCTGGGATGCGAAGCGCCCGAGCGAGAAGGCATCGATCGAATGGGATGTCGTTCCAGTGGTCGCCAGATCGGCCAGAATCTCTCCCGTGACCGGACCCAGACAGAAGCCGTGACCGCTGAATCCGGCCGCGAGGACCAATCCTTCAAACTCCGCCGGGCGTTCATACACCGGGATGGCATCGGGTGTTTGGTCGATCAACCCACCCCAGACCTGGGCGAGTCGAGCCTGTTCCAGCGCTGGGAGTACACGAATCGCGTCGTTGATGACGGAAGAAACCTCTCCGAACTGCGGGCGTACATTCTCGGGTGAATGCAGACCCTCGATGCCCCATGGCACGCTCGATCCGGTGAAGCGGAAGCGACCTGATACCTCCTGGCGTCCGGCGATGCCGCCTCTGTTGACACCCAACACTTGCTTGAGCATGGAAGGAACTGGAGTCGACTGAACCGCCGACACAATGGTGACCGTGATTGGCAGATCGAGCCCGAGTGGCGCGATCAGTTGCGGCGTGTAGATTCCGGCCGCGACAATGACCATCCCCGCCGCGATCGGCCCGCGTGTGGTTTCGACACCCGTGATCCGGTTGCCGGTTCTCGTCAGCGCCGTCACATGGACGCCGGTCTCGATGACCGCCCCGAGCCGGTTCGCGGCATCAGCAAAGCCACGCACGGTCAGCGTTGGATTGGCATGGCCATCGGTGGGGCAAAGAGATGCCCCGACCAGATCCGGCGTGAGCGCCGGGGCGACATCGTGAACGGCGTCGGCGCCATCCAGATAGTGCGCTTCGATGCTGGCTGCATTTGCCTGATCCACAACAGCGCGTGTTTCCGGAATGTCGGCATCGGTGAGCGCCAGGCGCAGGTTGCCATTCTGCCGGTACTCGACATCAACGCCAAGTTCCTCGTCGAGGTGTTCCCAGATGCGGACCGCCGCTTTCGCGAGCGGCAACTCGGCGGGATGGCGGCCCGACTGGCGCACGCCCGCCAAAGTCCAACCCGAGGCCATGCTTGCCAGATCATCGCGTTCCAGGAGGAGAACCTTCACGCCGCGTTTCGCGAGGTTGTACGCGGCGGCCGTCCCGCTGATGCCACCGCCGATGATGATGACGTCCGTCGTCATGAGGGTTTGTACTCCTGGTTTGGTATGGATGACCGGCTGGTCGGGATTGGCATTCGCCAGAATCGACGATAGCCCCGATTGTGGCACGATCCCGATTTCTGCGCGACCCCGTGAGAAACAGGCCACCTGCCGACCGGGAAGGACAACAGGCAACATCGTGTCTCGGCACAGCGTCAGGGATTCGATCTGCCGGGAAAGGAAAAGGGGAGTTCCGGGGTTGCCGTCCCGCTGCCGGGGAGGGGGGCGGTATCATCGGCGAAGAAGTACCCTGTCACGAACATAAGGCCGAGGACCGCGATCACGATCCCCGCCCCGCGATGATGTTTTGAGAGGCGAGCAACGACAACGCCGATCGCCGCCATCGACAACCCCATGACGACAACCAGAACCGTGGCCGAGTTCACGGGTTGCTACGGTAGGCGGGAGTACCGTATGCGCTCGGGTTCATCTCGGGCGAGTTGTCGTCATACGTCAGCTTGCTCGCCTGAGAAACGTAATAGGCGAAGCCGAGGATGAAGACCCCGGTGAAGATCAGGATCGACCCGAAGGAAAACTGGTGCTTTCGGATCATGAAGGCGATGCCGACGCCGATCACCACAAGGCCAATCGACAGGTAGGCGATGATTTGAACGATTTCGTTTGTGGAGTTACTCATCCTGGCGTCCGTTGTCCATTTCCGAACCCGAATCCGATTCCGATTCCGAGATTGCATCGGGTGTTCCATGCCACCGCCACTGCCCGTGTATGCCTGTCAGGATACCCGAACGACCGCAGCGATCCTGATTCGGTTCGCTACGGTCGTGGCATGCACTCACGGAATTGTGCGTCGGCGTGCCGTTCCTACAGCGTGATGATGTGATCCGGCGGATTCCCGCCAAGGGCCGCGTAAAGATCGGGGAAGCAGCCGACCACGACACCCTCGACCGTGCCCGACGCCACACAATCGCCAGCTTCACCGGTTGCCAGCCCACGCTCCAGCGCGCATTGATCGCAAAGCATGATGAGGATGCCTTTCTCCTTGGCGACCTTGGCCAGACGCTCTCCGATCGGGTCGCCTTTGCGAGTGATGTAGCAGTTGTCATCGAAAAGCATCATGCCGATAACGTCGGCTCCGTGACGTCCCTCTTCGAGTTGCGGCAGGATCATCTTGCCGAGTTTGTAGCTTGCGGTGTGTCCCGAGGTGCTGAAAACGTACGCGACTTTCACAGTGAATGCTCCTTGAAAATAGGGAAAAGCTTCCGATTCCGGGCGCACGAACGAACCCGCAAGCCAAGGCAGGACCGATCCGCCCCGTCCGCCCTGTCATTGCAGCAGCGCGACGAGCAGCGCTACGAGCGACGCGACGAGCGCCGAGGCGGAGCTGGTCGAGAAGTCTTTCGTGCGCCGGCTGGATATCATCCCGCCCGTCACTCGATACGAAATCCGGTTGAGCGCCGGGTATCGGACATTCGGTAGGGGCTGACTTCCCGCCGGAATGTCCGCCCGATCGACCGCAGGTCGATACGCCAAGCCGTCCTCTCAACCAACGCCCACAGGGCAATACCCCATGCGGGGCCATGTGATTGACATGCCCAGTGCCGATTCACTTGCCATGCATCCGGATTCCGTACCAAACGGGGCGAACGGTTACAGTATCGTGGATTGATGCGAAAGCACAGGGCGAAATCGGTCTGCAGCTGTCGTTTTCGCTGGTTCGCCCAGGCGGAGGTTTGCCACGGTTGCGGGATGCCACACGCTGGAACGGACACTCGATGACGATACACGCAATCCTGTCTTCGGTTCGCCAGAACCGAAGGAACCTCGTATTCGGTGCCATCCTCGCGAGCACGTCACCGCATCATAGCGGGAAAGCGGCTGCCGCCCAGACGTCACGGGGGGTGTCCGGTTGGGTCCCCGGTCCAGCTCTGCCGATGCCGCGCTCAGAGTTTTCCGCCACGGTCCTCGAGGGCCAGATCTTCGTCGCGGGTGGTTTCGGTATGGAGACCGACGTTTCCAGCCTGAACCCCACGACTGGAGAATGGACGCGCCACGCCGAACTGCCCTCGCCGCGTCATCATCTCGGACTCGCTGCCTTGAATGGACATGTCTACGTGGCAGGAGGTCATGCCGGCGACACGAACTCCGCAACCGAAACATTCTGGCGGCTCGATCCCGCTCTCGATCGCTGGGAAGATGTCGCACCCTTGCCTCAGGGGCCGCGTGGAGCGCTCGGTTGCGCCGCGCTCGATGGCAAGCTCTATGTCGCCGGTGGATCTTCCCGAGATCTCGCTGGTCCCGCCACCGCGGATGTTGCCAGCTTCGATCCCGTCGATGGCGTCTGGACGACCCTTCCGCCCCTGCCGACCGCCCGCGAACATCTTTCCCTGGCGGCGGTTGCCGGGAAGATCATTGCGATCGGCGGTCGCGAGGGGGGAGATGCCGATCCCACCCTCGGCGCGGCGACCGACCTCTACGATCCTGTCAGCGGCGAATGGCAGCGATGTGCCCCGCTGCCGGTTCCCCGGTCGGGCATGGGGATCGCGAGTGACGGCAGCAGCGTGATCGTGCTCGGCGGTGAGGGTGCAGACGGCATCCATACCGCGGTCAACCGGTACGATGTGGAGACCGACACCTGGTCCGATCTGGCCGATCTGCCTATCGGACGTCACGGGGCGGCGGCGGTCATTTTCGACCGCACTCTCTATGCGATCGGTGGCAGCACACTGGCGTGGAACGTCCGGAATATCTCCGGCGTCGATATGCTGGCAATCTGATCACGAGGCAGACCCTGCACTCTCCTTTGGTCATCGAGGGCGAAGCGGTGATCCCTGTTCGATCGGGTCAGCATCGTGTACTGTTCTCTCAGCAGGTGACAGTATTGTACGTACACTCGATGTCTGCAATACGCGCGGCTTTTCGTGACCGACTCCGTTGGCATTGCCGTTGCCATAGTCGTTTGCATCGCCGTTGGCAGGCCTGTAGTGCCTGATCTTGCACACGTTCACTGACGAGGCGCCCACGGCCGCCGTGCGGTTGGGGGAGGGAAGGCTGAAGAAGAGACGAGGCATGCTTCCGGGCGTGTTTCGTCTCTTCTTTTTTCGGGAGTAGCTCGCTCGGGTGGTTTTCGGTCCGATACGGTGAATCCGTAGACACAATGACGTGGTATGAATGCGGATGACATGTCCGTGCCCTAGCCGCGATGCGGGGGAGTCTCCGATGCCGTCCGTCTCACGTTCGCACCCCATCTTGCCTGTGCCTGAAGCGCACGTGCCTGGAGGTCGGTCGCATCTGGCCGCCGCCCAGAACCCCGACGAACGCTTCGATATCGTCACGGCCTGTGGCGTCCCGACCGGTCAGGTCAAGCGTCGCGCCGACGTTCACCGCGACGGGGATTGGCATCGCTCGATCCATGTGTGGATCTACGGCCTCGACGCGGCCGGGCCGTTCCTGCTCTTCCAGCGGCGTGGGTTCGACAAGGACACCTGGCCCGGAATGCTCGATGCGACCGCTGCCGGTCATCTCTCCTCCGGCGAATCCGTGCGCGATGCCTTCCGCGAGATCGAGGAGGAGCTCGGGATTCGCCCGGACCCGGCCCTCCTTCAGCATATTGGCACCCGCATCTGTGCCAACGAGCAACCGCCCGCCACCGTCGATCGCGAGCTGCAGGAGGTTTTCTTCCTGCGTGATGACGATCCGCTCGATTCCTTCTTCCCCAATGCGGTCGAGGTCGACGCACTTGTGCGGCTTCCGTTGGTCGATACGCTCGAATTTCTCGGCGGCTTCGCGCCCAGCGTCGATGGGGAAGTGCTTCTCGCAGGGGATCGACGCCGTGAGGCGGTGACTGTTACAGCGGAGAGTTTTGTCTCCACCTCGATCGATAGCTACTACTACCGTGTTGCCATCGCGATCGCGGCGGTGATTCGTGGCGACCGCTACATCGCCGTCTGAACCCGGTACAGCGTGACAGGCGGAAAGGCGAAATCAGCCACATCCCCGTCATTCGGGCAGCCAATCGCAAGGCCGTCCGGGTACCATGCTTCGATAGAGGCGAACCATCTGTTCGCCATGCAGATCGATGGCGCGTTCACACGTTCCCCTTCGATCTCAGGCGCAAGCGGTAGCTGGCGGATTGCCAGCCTCGTTCGCGCTTGACCCGGATCGACACGGATAGCCACATTCATTCAGGAGTATCGACCATGCCACTTACCGGCGAATACGAACCAAGCACATCGGACTGGGCACGACAGCAAGCCGAAACCTACACGGAGTCGGGGGGGACGACAGGCACCACATTGCGCGGGATGCCCGTCATCGTGCTGACGTCGGTTGGCGCCAAGAGTGGAAAGCTTCGCAAGACTCCGTTGATGCGGGTCGAGCACGAGGGTGAGTATGCGGTGGTTGCGTCACTCGGCGGTGCCCCCAAGCATCCTGTCTGGTACTACAACCTGGTCAAGGACCCCCACGTCGAGCTTCAGGACGGGACCAACACGGGCGACTATCTCGCTCGTGAAGTCACCGGTGAGGAGAAGGCCGTCTGGTGGGAACGTGCCGTTGCGGCCTATCCGGATTACGCTGATTATCAGACCAAAACGACACGTCAGATTCCGGTCTTCGTGCTGACGGCCATCCCCGCCGAGTAGTCCGTCAACGACGATTTGAGCCTTGTGCCCGGCACATTGGCGGTGAGACGAAAGACAACGTACCCGCTTTCGGTGCGTTGTCTTTTTTTCGAGTGAGGTCAGTGAGGCCGGGGATGTGGAGAAATCCTCGTACAAAATCCAGCAGCCCAATGGGTGGATGGCAGGCGGATAGGAGATGGAAGCATGGGAAGCATGGTGCGACCGTTGATCGGGAAAGGCGCTTGTATTGGAGTTGACGTCTTGGTTCGCGTGTTAGCGAATGGCAGATGTGTCTGGAACCTTGCTCCCGCATGAGCCGCAAAACACGTCGACACGTCCGAGTTGTTGTCCGCACCTCGTGCAGAAGCCGTTCGTGATGACGTGCTGGACATGCGGGATGACGGCGGGTGTCAAAATCCGATTTCGGGCTTCGAGATGGAGGCGACATGGACATTTGCCTCGGCAGTGCCCAGTTTCATGCGCAATCCGGTTGATCCGCTGTATGTGAGTGACCCCAACCAGTCAGTTCCGAACGACCTGCTTCGCGCTCGAAGTCCCGGGCCACAGCTGGGAGAATACCTCCACCGGCGGTGTCTCGATCGGGCACGAGGGGATGCTTCACGCCGCCAAGGGGATGGCGATTACCGCTGCCGACTTCATCCTGCTCTGCTGCAAGAGGCCAGGGACGAGTTCGCCGCCTCGACCGCCGGTCGGCCGTATGTCTGCCCGATTCCGGCCGAGGTCCAGCCATGCAGGCCGTAATCGGTTCGATCCTGTGACGATCAGCGAGGACTGCGTTTCTCATCCACCGCCTTTCGCAACTCGCAGGCCATACCCAAGGAACGACTTCAACCAGGCTCCGTCATCCTACAGCGGGCTCGGCCAGTGATGGCCCAGCCCGCTGTGTTTCTTGGGACACCGTCGCGGGTACTCCGTCGCAATCACCGATCGACAATGCACTCACTTCACTTTACTGCAATGAACGTGAACTTCCCGCTTACTGCCTTCCCCGTTTCGATATCCTCGGCGTTCAACGTGAAATCCCAGCAACCGGCGGCAGGGACGGAGACATAGTACGGCCACGATCTTGAACTGTCGGTATTCGTGTTCGCCGGACCCGTTTTTGTCGCGGTGACGTCCCTGAAGGATGCGTCGCCGCGGATGGTTGCGGTTACGGTGAAATTCCGAACATCATGGTCGAACGTCCACAAAACCTTCGTGCGCAGGCCGTCATTGGGAAATGTGTCTCCAATCGGCAACGGGCGGTTTCCGAAGAAGAGATGTGCCGTCGCCTGCACGGAACCCATGTCGACGGGTATCCACGGAAGTCCGTTCAGGCCGGGATCGCCTTTCCACGGTTCGTTGTGAACGGGAGTCATCGCGCAATCCGACCACGATTCCCACCATGGTGCCGAGGACGAACACTCCTTCGGAGTCGTCGGGCTATCGGCACCCGTTCGCCATATCGTGCATCCCAGATCGACCGGCGTTGCTGGTTGCGCGCGAATTTGCGCCGGATAGAACGATGCCAGCAAGAGAACCATTCCAAAGGCGATCGGACCCACAGTGCGTCGCTCGAGATTCGTCATGGATCTGCTCCCAGCTTCGGTCAGAACTTGGAACTATTGCCGGACCCGGTTGCCATATCGTTGCTGCCGGAATGACAGGAAAGGCATGCGCTAACGGCCACTGGAATGACAGGTCAAGAACGCGAACATGTTTTCAAACAAACACCGGTAAGCACGAATGGTAGGGAAAGCAATCACCATCTGCAATGACTCTTTAGGGTCTTCGCCGAATATCAAATGTGAGACATAAAACTGTTTGGCGGTGCGCGGTTGATGACTGTGATTTTCGGCCGGCAGGCGGAACGCCCACTTCACAAACGTTTTTGTCGATGATGACGATCAGATGCGCGGGATGGTTGCCTCCGACTCGGGCTGATAGCCGTGCTCGCGAATGGTACGCGCGTGGAGGTCGGCATAGAATCCACCCTTGGCGATCAGTGCGATGTGCGTTCCTTCCTCGATGACACGCCCCTCGTTGAGCACGACAATGCGATCGGCGTGTTCGATCGTCGTCAGCCGATGCGCCACGACCAGGGTCGTCATCTCGCTCATCAGCTCGTTGAGCGCCTGCTGGACGAGCGCCTCGTTCGTGTTGTCAAGCGCGCTGGTCGCTTCATCGAGGAGCAGGAAGGGCGCACGTTTCACGATCGCCCGGGCGATCGCCAGACGCTGGCGCTGGCCGCCACTGATCCCGGCACCGTTATCCCCAAGCTCCGTCTCGTATCCATCCGGCAGGCGAGCGATGAATTCGTGAGCCTGGGCTGCCATCGCGGCAGCTTCGATCTCGGCATCGGTCGCGTCCTGCTTGCCATAGGCGATGTTTGCGCGGACCGTTCCCTTGAAAAGCGGGGCCTGCTGCGAGACGACCGCGATCCGGGCGCGCACGTCGTGCGAGGATGCCCCGGTGATATCGATCCCTCCCAGGCGGATGAGACCCTCCTCCGGCAGGTACGAACGCTGCAGCAATTCGACGATCGTGGTTTTGCCCGCGCCACTCGGGCCGACCAGTGCAACCGTCTCGCCTGCCTCGACGGAGAATGACACGCGATCGAGCACGAGTTCGTTTCCATACCGAAAGCTGACACCGTCGAAGCTGATTGTTGGTGCGATGTGCGCCAGCGAGCGGGGATGTTCTGGTTCCGGCACCGTGTTCTCGCTGTCGAGAATCTCGAACACGCGTAACGAGGAACCGCTCGCCTCCCGGAACTGCCCGAACAGCGAGCTCAGCTGTCCGAAGTTCATGGCGATCTGGATACCGAAGATCAGGAATGTGGTGATCGTGCCGATCGATGACGTGCCATCGATCACCTGACGGCCGGCAAACCAGACGACCCCCGCGATTCCGGCAAAGGCGAGGAAGGTGATGATCGCGACGTTCGCGGCCGAATAGCGGGCATTCCGGATGTTGATCGTGAACAGGTCCGCGAGCGAATCCTCGTAGCGTACCTCCTCGTGCTTCTCCGCCGTGAACGATTTGACGATCGGCAGGTTCATGAAGACCTCCGTCGCCTGGGCGTTGACGGCGGCCAGCTGATCCTGCCCGGCGGTCGCCAGTTTCTCGAGACGACGGCCGATCACGATCGCGACGATCACGATTCCAGGGACGGAGATGAACATGAAGAGCGTCAGTTGCGGATTGAGCCTGACCATCACGATGACCGTGCCGACCAGACCAAGCAGTCCGCTCAGCAACGTCGGCAGCATCCCGGTGAATATGCTCTGCAGGGTTGTCGTGTCGTTCGAGAGTCGGGACGCCAGCTCGCCACTCCGGTGGGCGGCGTGAAACGGGGCATCGCGCGTGATGATCTTCCCGAACACATCTTCGCGGATCCGTCTGATGATCGTTTGCCCGGTATAGGAAAGCTGGTAGGAGTTGACGTAGTTGGCGATCGCTCCGATCAGGAAAATGCCGAGCAGTGTCAGCGCCAGAAGGTTGAGATCGGCTCGGCTTCCGCGCTCGATGACGCTGCCGATCCCCTGCCCGATCAGGACTGGAAAGGCAAGTGTTGTCAGGCTGCTGATGACAAGCGCGACCATCGAGATCACCATCCGGCCGCGGACGTCACGCGTGTATCCCCACAGACGTCGCCATGGAAAGCGACGGATGCTCTCGCGAGTGAGCGGCGCATCCTCCACTTTCGTGCCGCCGGCTCTGAGCGAGCCCGATCTGCCAGAACGACTCGATCGGCCGGGTCCGCCTGAGCGTCGACGTGATTCGCGCATTGTCGCTGGAATCCTTCCCTGTGATGGTTGAGGCGTGCGTTTCAATGGTGGATGAGCTAACGGGCTCGTCGCGAACGCATCATCGGATTGTGCGGGATCATCCGGACGCCGCGCATCACCCGACCGGGTGGGTCGTGACTGGCTGTCTGGAGTTCCGGCTCGTCTACGGAGACCTTGGCATCGAAAAAATCCGCGTGGCCAGTTGCACGACCAGCTGCGTTGACAACGGCGTTGACAACGGCGCTGGACTGATATCCTCAGGCGTACCCCGTGGTGGTGGCAGCTGCGCTAATGCACAGCGATGCGAGCGGCGCCAGCGCCGGCCGCAGCACCGGCATATTCGGATTCACGAGCTTCACCACCGAGCGTCAGGCGCAGGTCACCCGGATCGATGTCATCCTGATCGTGAGTGACCATCACGACGATCTTGTCGGACAGGCCGACCCGCAGATCGCGCATCAACGCCTCGGCGCTCTCGCGATCGAGATGCGCGGTGGGCTCATCGATCAGCAGCACATCGGCATTGGTCAGCAGTGTCCGCGCGACTGCGACCCGTTGGCGCTGGCCGCCGGAGAGAAATGATCCCTGGCTCCCTATCCGGGTCTCAAGGCCGTCCGGGAGATCGGCCACCATGCCACTCAGGCCAACGCGATCGAGGGCGGCGTGCAGTTCGTCGAGCGATGGTGCGTCCTCGCGCGATCGGGCCAGCAGCAGGTTCGCCCGCAACGAGGAGTCGAACAGATGCGCCTCCTGAGGGCACCACGCGATGTGGCGGCGGATGACATCCCCAGGCATCGTGGCCGTGTCCTCGCCGTTAAGAAGATATGTGCCATCGGTTGGCCGCAGGAATCCGAGCAATACAGCCAGAAGTGTCGACTTGCCTGTTCCGGATGGCCCGGTCACGGTGAGCCATTGACCTCTGCCGATCTCCAGATCGAGATTCGCGAACACGCGCTCACTGCGTCCCGGCCACGACGCCGCAAGGTTCTCGAACGACAGTTCCCCGATTGGCCCGGATTGTCCTGTGGTTCTCGCGCCCTCGTACTGACCGGTCTTGCGTCGGCTACCGTACCCACCCTCTCGGCAGCGCGCCCGAGAGCGCACCGGGGGGTGCAAGGCCGCGCAGTCGAGGGATCTCTCCACTGCACTTCGCTCCGGTCGAGGCGACGGAAGGAAGGGATGCTCGGCTCGTGGTGCCGAAGGTCCCCCGGTTGCCGCCTCCGGCTCTCCGTGGCTACCTCGACGGCTGCCTTTTCGCGCTTCCCGCTCGTCATCTCGAGCAAGGTCGAGGGATTTCTCCCCATCGTTTCGCTCCGCTTGAATGGCTGGCACCTCCATCACCCCGCTGAACCGGCTCAACACCGTGCGCAGAGATGGCCACTGCTGCACCGCGGTCACCGTGCCGAGGAAGGGATCGATCAACGCCAGGGGCGTCAATACCAGCACCGCGACGAGTTCCGGCGAGATCGTACCTTCTTTCATCGCGGGGCTTGCAACCGCGAGCATCGCGATCGAGGTCAGGCCGCAGGTCAGCGTCACCATCCCGTTGCCCAGCCCGAGCGCCCAGGAGCTTCTGCGGGCGACGGCGCTCGCATGGGCATCGAGCTTCCCGATCCGGTCGAGAACGGCCCCGTCCATGCCATTGGCGCGCAGATCAGCAGCAGCTCCAAACAGCGCGGCAAGACGGCGCAGGACATCCGATCGGATCAGCAATTCTCCCGCGCTTGCCGACCGATCCGCCCACACCGCGGCCAGTGGTGCGATACCGATCGCCATGACAGTGCAGGCGATCATCACCGGGGCGGCGGATGGCAGGAGCAGACCCATCGCGACGATGCTTGCGATTGCTGTCAGAACTCCGACAATCGGAGGCAGCACGACTCGCGGAGCCAGATCTCGCATCCGGTCAACGTCCCCGATCAGGTGATCGAGCATCTCCTCGCCCCGCAGCATCCTGCGGACAGATGTCCCCTGTGCGGCGAGTGCCGCCCACACCCTGACACGCGTATCGGTCAACGACGCGAAGATCGCGTCATGCAGCCACAATCGCTCGCAGTAGCGGAAGAGTGCCCTCCCGATCCCGAAGAACCGGACGCCCACGATCGCCACCAGCAGGTAGAGAATGGGTGGCTGCTGACTCGCTCGCACGATCAGCCAGCCAGAGATCGAAGTCAGCGCAACTGCCGCCAGCGATGCCAGCACACCGAACACGACCGCAAGCAGGAAGCGCGCTCTCCACGGCTGGACGATCTTTACCAGGATGTTGATGGCATCCCGCGTGGACGGCGATGTTGCTGGTGCTGGTGCGGTTGGCGATGCGGTAATCGCTGAATACGCACCGGGCACCGCCGGGAGTGTTTCCTCGTTGTTTTCCCCTGTGGCGAAAGATGCGTTAGCCGTCTGCCGGTATTCGTTACCTGTCGTTCGCGTATCGTGCCGTTGGACCGTTTCGTTGCGACCGAAGGCGGGCCGGTTGTCCGTCGCCAGAAGGCGAACGGACTCACCAGCCGAGAAGACCGTGCGCCGGGCATCGTCCGATCGTCCTGGGAGCCAGTCTTGGTCCGGCGCATCGTCGACCTGAGGTCCAACCGGGACCAACATGTCCGCGATCTGCCGCAACTGTCTATCGTGCGCGACCATGACGATCGTGACCTTGCCGCGCAGATCCTCGATCACGCGTTCGATGTCACTGGCGGTGTCGCGATCGAGATGGGCCGTTGGCTCATCGAGCAGGAGCAGGCTGGCACCGGCCTCCACGCGGGCCAGAGCCCGTGCCATCGCGACCCGTCGCAGTTCTCCGGGGCTCAGCTCACCTGGATGTCGCTCGGCCAGATGGTCGGCGCGGACTCGCTGCAGTAGCGATATCACGCCGTCCTCGCGTCCTGTCCCGCAGGCCAGCTGAATCTCTTCGCGCACGGTTCCGGCATACGTCGTCGGATGCTGGGAAACCCACGCCAGGCGCTCGCGATCGACCCCGGAAATTGTTCCCGTCACACGGATGCCATCGCCGTCCTTACCTGGCTCCTCACGGGTATCGCCGATCAATCCGGCAATAGCGGCGAGGACGGTCGATTTGCCTTCGCCACTTGCGCCCGTCAGCGCGACGATCTCGCCGCGCTCGGCCATGAAGCTCAGACTGGAAACGGCTGGACGCTCGCGATGGGCGAAGTGAACTGACAGATCGATCACCGCGACCCGGCTCGCGAGCGATCCGTCGCTGGGCGCACCAACCAGCGGGTCGGCCAGCGGCAGGCGGGAAACCGGTGCGACGATCATCCGCCGGGCACGATCGAGCGCTTCAATTCCGTTCTCGGAGGCATGGTGTGCCGCCCCGACTTCACGGAACGGAAGGTAGCATTCCGGCGCCAGTATCAGCACCAGTAAACCGATTTCCAGTCCCATCTGCCCGTGCACGAGGCGGACGCCGATGAAGACGGCTACGACCGCCACCGAGATCGTGGCAATCAATTCGAGGGCAAGCGAGGAAAGAAACGCGATTCGCAGCGTCGTCATGGTTTTGGTGCGATAGCGCTCCGAGACATCTCGCAGCGCCCTGGCCTGCTCACCCGCCCGACCGAGCCCAACCAGCACCGGCAAGCCGCGTGCGAGTTCCACCAGATGATCGGAGAGCCGAGCAAGCGAATCGGAGGCGTCCCGGACGCGCTCTTCGGTATGGCTGCCGATCAGGATCATGAAGATGGGGATGAGTGGAATCGTGAGGACGATGACGAGCGCACTGACCCAATCCGCCCACAGGATGCGCATGCCGATCAGGAGGGGAACGGTTGCGCTGCTGACCAGTGCGGGCATGTACTGTGTGAAATAACTGTCGAGATCGTCCAGGCCACGGGTGGCCAGCGACGTCATCGCGCCGACCCCCTGTGAGACATCGTGGCCGCCGCGCACGAGCACGCGTTCTGCCAACTGGCGACGCAGCGCTTCCTTGGCGCCGAGTGACGCGCGAGCCGAGACCACCTCGGTCGCCCAGGTGATTCCGGCTCGCGCGATCACCGCTCCTGTTCCCCACGTGAGAATGGACGTCGATGCGGTGGCACCCGAGCCAACACTGACGATCCCGCGCGCCAGGGAATCGGCAAGGACAACCAGCGCCGCTGCTTTTCCGGCACTCAGGAAGAGCAGCAAGATCAACGAGCGCCGTGCGTTCGGGGTGAGATCGAGATGCGCGATCGGTGAACTTCGACGCCTGGATCGTGATGCATGCATATCGTTATGTTGGTTCCATGATGGGCAACCCGCATTCTGGGTCTTTGCAGGTGGCGACTCCATGCCGACCAGCCGTAGCAGAGCAGTGGATCATCCCATCGACCGGTTCGACGAGATGATCCGCCCGCGGACCTTGCCCGTACCGACACATGCTCAAGCCAGGTCTGGCGCGGCGGTCGGCCCACCATGCGCTTCCGGAATGCTCGATGTGTGTATTCGCTGGCGGAAGACCCAGTAGGTCCATCCCTGATAGGCGAGCACCAGTGGTACGCCGAACGCGGCAACGATGCTCATCAGACGCAGCGTGTAGGGTGATGACGATGCATTCGTGATGGTCAGATTCCACGCCGAGTCGAGCGTCGAGGGCAGGACGACCGGGTAAACCGACACGAAGATCGAGGCCACGCCAGCAAGCAAGAACACGCCAAGACCGATGAATGCCTGACCTTCATGTCCTGTTCGTGCCCGGACCCAGGCAAACGCAACCGCAACCACGGCCAATGCGATCAGCCCCCACGTAGCGACCTTCCCCTGCTGGAACTGGACGGTCAGCACCCACGCGACCATTGGCAGGAGCAGGAATGGTGCGAACCGGACCATGAACGCACGCGCCCTGTAGCGCACATCACCGTCGGTCTTCAGCATCAGGAAGCAGCCGGCATGCACGAGCGAGAAACCGACGACAGCCAGGCCGCCGATGACCGCATGAATGTCGAACCACGCGAACGCGCCACCGACACGATCTCCGTTTGCATTCAGCGGCAACCCGGTGGTGGTCAGGGCGAGCGCGGCGCCGACCCCGAACGCCGCCACGAACGACCCCAGCGACAGACCCCAGTCCCAGGTGTTGCGCCACCGGTCGGTATCTCCCTTGCCACGGTATTCGATCGCAACCGCCCGGAAGATCAGCCCGACGAGTACAAGGAGCAGCGGGATGTAGAGCGCGGAGAAGAGTGACGCATACCAGAGCGGAAACGCGGCAAAGAGTGCGCCACCGGCAGTAATCAGCCAGACTTCATTCCCGTCCCAAACCGGACCAATCGTATTGAGCAGCACACGCCGCTCCTTTTCATCACGAGCCAGCAGCTTCATGTGCATGCCGACTCCCAGATCGAACCCTTCCAGGAAGAGATATCCACTCCACAGGACGGCGATCAGGATGAACCAGACGGTTGCGAGATGATCCATGTCTTACCCCTACTTATCCCTGAAGCGATAGGACGATCGTCGTCGACGTGGCAGGCGTGCCTGCCTCATTCGCAGTGGGATGCCCCATCAATGACACTCCCTTCGTCAATACGCGAAGGCAAGCACGTCCTGGTCTTTCTTCGCGGCTGCCGCATCTTGCGGAGATACCCCAAGTTCGGGCATCGCGGAAACCACCCCGCCGCGCACGTACGTGGTGAGCAGCCGTATCTCGACGACAAGAAGTACGCCATAGATGAGGGTCAACGTGACAAGCGAGAAAATGATCTCGGCCATCGAAACACCTGGTGAGACTGCTGCCGCGGTGAACATGAAGACGCCGTCGATCCCGCCTGGCGTTGGATTCGGCGCGACCACAAAAGGCTGTCGGCCCATCTCCGTGAAGATCCAGCCAGCCGAGTTGGCGGCAAACGGAGCGAGGATGCTGAGCAACGCGATGCGCATGAACCATTTGCTGGTTGGCACCGTTCCATTGCGTGTCATCATGAGCGCGAGGAAGGAAGCAAACGCCGCGGCGACGCCAAATCCGATCATCATCCGGAAGCCCCAATAGGTGACCTCCATCAGCGGCTGATAGGCGATCGTTTGCCCAGCCCGATCGCCATACATCGGATCGTTCGGAATGGTCAGGCCATAGTGTTCCTGATACTGCGGGATCAGGTCATTGACGCCAGGGACCTTCGTATCGAAGTCGCCATGTGCCAGAAACGAAAGCAGACCGGGAATCTCGATCACGGTCGTGACGTTGCTGCAATCACCCTTCTCGCCGATGTCCCCGATCGTGAGCACGGAGAACGCGGTTCCGGATTGACAGGCTGCTTCCGCCGATGCCATCTTCAGCGGCTGCTGCTCGAACATCAGCTTGCCCTGCTGGTCTCCGGTAATCGCCACGGCGGCGAACGCGACCATCGCGATCACGGCCCCGATTCGGAGCGATTCGATCCACACCGAGTGGTCGAGTTCGTCCCGCCCCGAGATCCTGGCCGCGCCAGGAACGACCTTCCCGTCTGTTCCGATCGTATCGATGCCGTCGCGGCGGCGACGCCACAACTGGAACCAGCTAATACCGAGCAGAAAGCCGCCGGCAACCGCGATCGCTCCGAATACGGTGTGGGGGAACGCGACCAGTGCGGTGTTGTTGGTGAACACGGCCCACGCATCGACCATCCGGGGCCGACCGTCGATCAGCTCGATCCCAACCGGGTGCTGCATCCACGAGTTCGCCACAATAATGAAGTAGGCGGAGATCACCGAACCGATGACCGCAATCCACAGGCAGGCGAGATGAACGCCTTTCGACAACTTGCTCCAGCCGAAGATCCACAGGCCGAGGAATGTCGATTCGATGAAGAAGGCGAGCAATGCTTCCATCGCCAGTGGCGCCCCGAACACATCCCCCACGAACCGGCTGTATTCGCTCCAGGCCATCCCGAACTGGAATTCCTGAACGAGACCGGTAGCCACACCCATGATGAAGTTGATCAGAAACAGCTTGCCCCAGAATTTCGTCATCCGCAGGTACGCTTCGTTCCCCGAGCGATACCAGGCGGTCTGCATGCCCGCGACCAGCAAGCCCAGGCCGATCGTGAGAGGAACCATCAGAAAATGGTAGACCGTCGTAATTCCGAACTGCCATCGGGCGATATCGAGTGCGTCCATGGATCTCTCGTCCCCATACTCCCTCTCCTCATGCGTAAAGGAGATGTCTCTCGAAAGTCTAGGGCATCAAGGGCCGTCGAGAAGTAGGGGATATCCCGGAAATTCGCAGTGCCTCTCCTATATGTTTTTGCGAAACCCGGGACGGGTGGCCGGTTTTTCCCTTACACGTGTAAGGACGTCTTCAGTACGCGCGCGAAGACTCGAACTAGCCGTTCATCTACGCGTGACGTGCAGAGATTCCCGGTCCGCAACGGATTTGGATGCAGGGCTCGCCTCCGGATGCTACGCTCAATGGAGAGACGAACCTGCATTCAAGCCACTGGCCGTGGGTCCGGTTTTACTGGAGTGTCCGACCTGTATGTTTCGTTGGAGCAAACAACGACAAACGCATCTGCTCTTGCAGCTATTGGGATTGACGATCGCGCTTTCGGCGATCGTCACCCTGCCGGTTTGTCATGCCTCCGCGTTCGCGCCGGTGGTCGACGCTGACGCGCGTACCATCACCGAACAGCGTTCCATCACCGAAGTGGTCACCACACCCGGCAAGCACGTTCTGCACATGGGATATGCACTCGCCAATGCCTGCGAAACCTGTGCGATGGACGACATGCAATCGGACGATCAGGATCGTGGCCACGCCGACGATATCGGCCAGCGGTTTGCGACCCTGCCACCGAGTGTCGCTTTCGCTGTGGCGCCATCTTCTGGCCTGGCAGCAGTGCATGCGAAACCGGTGCTGGCCCGCGCGATGTCCCCGGAATCCCCACCCCCGCAACCCGCACGTTACTAGGTCCCACCATCGTCATCGCGACACAAAAGGCATCCTGCTGGCAGGCTGGCCCAGATGGCTGCCTCCCGCACTCTTCGGTTGGCTGCCGTGCAGCATCGGATGCGCGAACGCCTCGTACAAGGTTCAGCGCGAGAACCATGTGCACGGCAGGTTCTGGTGCAATGGCCTGCAGACCCGGTTGACTCGATGACCTCAACGCATTCTGACTATCCCGGTTCCACCTCAGGTCCCAGCAAGGAATCAACATGACAAAAGACCGGCGGAAAGCCGTCATCTTCGGTGGCGTGAGTGTGGCCCTGGTGGCGATTGTCGCCCTCGGTGCCTGGCTCGCGTTCTTTCGCACCGAATCGTACGAGTTCAAATACGGATCGTATTCCCCGCCTAACGCCGCCGCGCCGCTCGATCTGACAGATCAGAACGGGCAGCCGTTCTCGCTGGAGAATCACAAGGGCAAGGTGGTGCTGCTGTATTTCGGCTACACCTATTGCCCGGATTTCTGCCCGACAACCCTTGCCGATTTCCAGAAAGTGAAGGATCAACTTGGCGACAAGTCGGACGAGGTCGATGTGGTCCTGGTGACCGTCGATCCCGATCGTGATACGCCCGAGCGGCTGAAGGAGTACCTGAACTTCTTCGATCCCAGCTTTATTGGCCTGTACGGCACGCAGGAACAGCTCGAGCCGGTCGAACGCGCCTACGCAATCACGGCCTTCAAGGAAGATGCGACGCCTGGATCCTCCTACTACCTGGTCAGCCACTCGACCCAGCTCTACGCGATCGATCAGGAGGGGAACTTGCGCCTGACCTGGCCCTATGGCACCAGTCCGGATGACATCACGTCCGATGTGAAACACCTGCTCGGTTCCTGATCTCGATACCGATGATATCTTTGGAGAAAAGCGCCATGAACCGGAATCGCATCACTCGCCGTCAGCTCGCCGTACTCGGCACCGCGTTTCCCTTTGCAGGGCTTCTGGCTCGCGTCGCAACCGCGCACGACGGGCCCCACGGCGCCGCCACTCCGGAAGCCTCACCAGAAGCGAACACCGGGACAGGTGCCGTCTATCTCACCATCGTGAATAACGGGAGCGACGCCGACACGCTCATCTCCGGAAAGACCGAGGCGGCCCAGTTCATCGAACTCCATGACATGTCGATGGCCGACGGTGTCATGAAAATGGAACCCATGGCCAATGGGGCCGAGATTCCTGCAGGCGAGACGTTCTCGTTCAATCCTCAGGGCGCCCACATCATGCTTGTGAATCTCAATCACAACCTCGAGCGAGATTCGACATACGACCTGACGCTGACATTCGCAACGTCGGGTGATATCACCGTTCCCGTCGTCGTCCAGTTCGACGCACCCGATGAAGGATCGTCTCCGGTCCAGGTCGGCGATCTCACCATCGAAGCCATCTGGTCGCGACCCGCCCCGATGATCACCGTTGGTAACGGTACGCATGGACAGGCCATGGAACATGGTGCGACACCGCCGGCCACTCCCGGCAACTAGACGTTCTTTCAAGCTCAGATGCGGGCCAAAGGCCGCCGGCGAGGAGTCGGGAGGCAACCCGCGTTGGGGGTTGCCTCCGGGTACCACGCCTCCGCGCAACACGAACGTCCTTGCACATACATGCGCATCGTTCAGGAGTGATCCGCTATGGCCAATGTCGATCCCAACTACAGAGACCGCGATGGTGCCAGAATTTCTGTGCGCCAGGAAGTTCACGAACGGGAGCGCGACAACGACCACCGGAAGCGATCCCGGGGGCGCGTCTATCGACGCGGTGCGTCTATCGTGGGCGTGATACTCGCTGCGATCATTGTCGTGGGTACCGCTTCCATCATCGCCAACCGGCACGAGTCCGATCTGGTCGCCAGTGGATTGCAATTCGTGATTCCGGCTGGCGCATCGGCGAACATCGATGTCCCGACGATCGACTCCGCGATCGCGATCCCGACCGAGATTACCTTCGCTGCCGGAGAGCCCGCCGTTCTCTCGATCCGAAACGACGACGAGGTTGCCAACCGCGCTGGGCCGTGGGTTGTTGGGCCGGGACAGACGTATACCGCAAAATTCGACAAGCCTGGCACCTACGAATACGTCTGCAGTGTCGATGCCGCCGAATCGGTGACCATCATCGTTCAAGGCAACTGACATGAGCCAATCGATTCTGCGCAGGAAACGGTCGCGTGCCGTTCCAACGGCCATACTCAACCCCGCCCTGTCGTCGTCTTGGACACCGACGGGGAAACGCTCACGGGTGCTTCGCGGGACAAGAGCTCGCCAGTGCACCATTCTTGCGACCTTCGCTCTCCTTGGCCTGCTCATCTTCGTGTCCAGCCAGCCAGTTGCCGCCAAGGATGCACCGGAATATGGTGCCGACTATCTGGATGGCGCCGGTTCGTTCACGATCGATCAGTTCAAGGGCGAGGTGGTCCTCCTCAACGTCTGGGCGACCTGGTGCGAACCCTGCAAAGAGGAAATGCCCGAACTGAACACCATCGCCCAGGAATTCTCGGGTCAGGGACTGAAGGTCATCGGCGTCAGCATCGACCGCATGCAATCCGACGACACCCTGAGGCGGTTTGCTGCCGACCACAACGCGACCTATGCGCTTGCCAAGGACCCGACGAATCAGTTCTCGACGACCTTTCGCACCTCCGGGGTTCCGGTGACGCTGCTGATCGATCGGTCCGGTGAGATCGCCTATCAGTGGCAGGGTGAAATGAAGCCGGGGAGTACCGAAAACCGGCAACTCATCCAGGCGGCGCTGGCGAGCGCCGGTGCGGTCGAATCTTCTGCGCTTCCAAGGATTGCCGCAGTTGGCTTTCTGGCTGCCTTCGGGGCGGGTTTGCTGAGCGTGCTGTCTCCCTGTGTTTTTCCACTCATTCCAACCTATGCCGCTTACATCACGGGGATCAGCGTCGACGAGATGCTTGCCGAGAAGTCGAGTTCCAAACGTCGCCGCACGCGACGAATCATGTTGCGCAACGGCCTCATCTTCGTTGCAGGCTTCAGCCTGGTCTTTATCGCGATGGGGGCGTCTGCGTCGGCAATCGGTGGATTGTTGCATGACTATCGGGTCTGGATCGCACGGGTCGGCGGTTTGCTTCTGCTTGTGATGGGCGTGCACATGCTCGGTATCGTCCGCATTCCCGCGCTGGACCGGATCGTTCGCCCGAACGTGGACGATGGCGCTGGTAGTGGGCGGGCAGCGAAGCCGCTCGGTACATTGGCTGTGGGAATGGCCTTCGGTGCTGGCTGGACACCCTGCATCGGACCGGCTCTCGCCAGCATCCTGACGCTCGCGGCGGCGACCGCTTCGATGACGCAGGGGATCGCGCTCTTGACCGTTTATTCGGCGGGACTGGCCGTTCCATTTCTGCTCGGCACGGTCCTGATCGATCGATTCATGCGGACGCGGGCAGGATTCGGGCCGTGGCTACCGCGTCTGGAGCGGATAAGTGGCGTCCTGATTCTTGCAATCGGCCTGCTGATGATCACGGGTCTCTTCGATCAGCTTGCTGCCTGGACCAGCCGGATCCCAACGATTGCGTAATGCGCACTGCCGGCAGCATATCGTTAGTCGATAGCGGATCCCCTCGCATTCGCGGCTGGCGGCATGCCCGAACGAAGGGGTATAGGGAACGGTCCTATGCCGTGCCGTTCGAGCGAAGCCTGATATCGTCAGACCAACCTGACAATCGAGTCTTGACGGAACACGCAGTGCAATCTGTGGCAGAGTGAGACTCGGGTTGGTGTTCGGAACATAGCAGACCCCGCTCGGTAGAGCGACAAGCGACATTGGTGAATCGAGCCGGTTAGATGCCAAGTCGCTGGCAGAAGTCGATAGCGGTCAGGACTTCCGCCTCGGCAACCGACCGGCGGTCGAGAATCCCCGCGCGCGTATCTCCGGTCACAAGAAAATTGGCGCGTGAGGTTTCGGCGAGTGCGAGAAGCCACGAATCGTGTGGGTCTCGTGCTTCTTCAGTGATGGTGAGATATTGGAAACATGCACCCTCACGCAGCAGATTGATCAGTGTCCCCACGCGGTGGGGTTTCAGACGAGCGCGCGTTTTGTTATAACGACTGACTCGACGCAGCTCTTCGAGTTGTTCGGAACAGGTCGCGACAGTAAATGCTTTCGTCTGCCAATGCTGGTAAATACGGTCAGGCGGAGTGCCAATCGTCATGAAAGCACTGATGAAAATATTGGTGTCGAGAATGACCAACATCAATAACGAAGACCTTCTTCGCTGCGAGCCCAGACCAATGCCTCTTCTATGAGTGCGTTTGCTTCCTCGTCCGAAAGATCTGCGTTGTCCGCTTTTATTTCGCGGACTATCGTTTCGAAGAGTTTATCAGTTACTGCCTGCTCCACAAAGCGGGAGAGGTCCCCTTTGCGGCCTCCCTGTTCCGCAATGCGGAGTCGGAGCTGCCGGTCCGTTTCCTCCGAAACGACGATGTTCCAGCGGACGGTGCGACTGGTTTCGGTGGCCATCAGTGGTATCTCCCTTCAGCATGGAACGATTAATCGGTCGTATTGTAAACGCATATGCGCATATGCGCAAGACCGATTGGGCGATGTCTCCGGGTCTGAACCAGCGGGATGACGAAATCCCGCGCTCATTTCTCCGTCTGCGGCAACGGTAGGGTAGGAATCGGCACCGGTTTCCGGTCATCGCCGATCGCGACGAAGACGAACCGGCCTTCGGTCACTTGTTCCAGCTGACGGCCCTCCTTGCGTTCGACCATGGCGTCGATCTTGACGGTGATACTCGTTCGCCCGATGCGCTCCGTTGTGGCATAGCACAGCAGGCAATCACCCACGAGCACCGGTCTGTGGAAGACGATGTTGTCGATCGCCACGGTCACGATCTTGGTATGCGTGTACTTTCGAGCCTGCACGTAGGCGCCCAGATCCATCTGGCTCAGCACCCAGCCGCCGAACATGTCCCCATCCGGATTCGTATCCTCCGGCATCGCCACGACCCGAATCACCAATTCCCCGTTTCCCACACCCACGTTCCCCTCATCTCTTTGCTGGCCCGGCACCCCGGCTCTTCACCGTGCATCTTATCGGCTAATCGATGCCAGCGGTGCCTCTTCAGCTGGATCGAATCGCACGAGTCCTGTTCCTTGGGATGAGGTCTTCGCGAGTACTCTGGTTGGGGGAGACGGCTGGACCAGGATGGATCCTCGGTCGAGATTGATCGGCACGTCATGAGCGTGGTAATTTTCGAAGATGAACTGCGACCGCATGCCCTTATCAGTTGGGGGGGCATACCGTGCCGGTCAGCGTCGACAGCCGCATCACAGCCGAGCGTGGCTGGAAGGAATTCGACATCCTGAAAATCCATGTAGAGGTGTAGCCAAGGCAAACGGTCGACACCGGCATTGGTGCAGGGATCGAGATGATCCGCCATCATCACACTGAAGAATTCTCGCTCAGGCAGGCACTGGATGCCTGGGCACAAGTTCCTCCCTCCCCTGGCTGATGGTGAACTATGTGGCAGGCGGTGGCGGTATCGAAGGTTGGCTGACAAGACACGCACCCCAAGGCATTCTTTCCGGATATTCTCAAACATGAGGACAGTCATTTCATCGCCGGACCAACGAGCATGCGAGCATGGTCGATCGGCCGGAAAGGAACCTGCGTACCACTGGTGCTGACCTTGATGACGTCAGGAACGATGGATCGATTCGATGGGTACCGAGTGGCACGTGGCACCATGCATGTTCCACGGCTGAAGCACCGGGGGGGACGTCCTCTGATCGACACATGGATTCTCGAGGTTGCCGGAGTATTCATAGTGGCAGCGTTCCCGGGCATACTTCAATCTTGGTAAGCGACGCAGTTCAGGTTCGCCATGCTCGTTCGACACATCCAGTTGCCGCGAGTGAGGCATGCTCTTCTCAATGCAGGTTCGCAATGCAGGCTTGCAGTGCGGGTTCGCAGTGCAGGCTTCAACTTGTCGAAATCCAGTCACCGAGAAAGATTAACCACACGTACCATGCGCGTCTCCACCACGCCACTGCGCTATCACCGAACCCAACCCTGACTGACGAAGACGATACATGAAAGGATGAAGCGATTTGTCAGAACCCGATACTGTCCTGACATCAGCAAGCTCACGGTTATATCTTTCCCAGATTCTCGGGAAGCCCATTGTTGACGCACAAGACGCGACGATTGCTCGGGTCAAGGATCTCATCGTCCAATTCGGTGATGCCGCGCACCCCCCGGTAGGTGGACTTGTGGCTCGTCACGACCGGCGGGATTTCTACCTGAACCTGAACCGCGTTGGCGAACTTTCATCGGTGGGTTTTCAAATGAGCACATTCACTGTTGATCTTCGACCTTTCGAACGACGCGAGGGCGAGGTACTGCTCCGGCGAGACATTCTGGATAAGCAACTGATCGACGTCGACGGTCGCCGCGTGGTTCGCGCCAATGACCTCGAACTGGTCTGGGCGGATGGGAAGTATCACCTTGTTGGCGTAGATGTCAGTGCGCAAGGTATCTTGCGGCGCCTCGGTCCCGCAAAGTTCACCGGCAACCTGCCAAGCCGCTCTCTCATCGACTGGGCCGATGTGGAGTCCTTTGCAACCCAGGCACCGATGGTGCGGCTGCGCGTGTCGCAGGCCGGCCTCGGCCGGCTCCATCCCGTAGAGATCGCACAAATCGTCGAAGCGCTCTCTCCTCGACAGGGTCATGAGGTCATCCAGGCGCTCGACGATGAGACCGCCGCCGACACCGTCCAGGAGCTTGATCCGGACGATGCGGCGGACCTGCTGGAATTGATGGATCCGGAACATGCCGCGGATATCCTCGACGAAATGGAGCTTAACGATGCGGCAGATGTGCTTGCGGAAATGACCGATGCCGATTCCGACGAACTCCTTGGCCTCATGGGTCCAGAGGAATCAGCAGACGTGCGGGAGCTTCTGGATTTTGCCGAACTGTATGACGCGGACACCGCCGCCGGGTTGATGACCACCGATTTCGTCTCGGTGTCGCCTGCTCTCACGGCAGCCCAATGTCTTGCTGGCCTGCGAGCGCTTCCCGACGCTCCGGAACCGCTATACCACCTCTATCTCGCCACCGCGGAGGTCACTCCCGGGCGGCAACCTCTGGTTGGGGTCGTGGCGCTGCGCGATGTGGTGCTGGCCGACCCGTCGGCATCGCTGGATTCCTTCAGGGAGGACGTTCTCCTGACCGTCAGGCTCGAGGAGCCGGCCCGTGCAGTGGCGCACAAAATGGCGGAATACAATCTGGCGACAATTCCTGTCATCGACAGCGAAGGCTGCATTCTCGGCGTCATTCACATCGACGACGCGATGGATGTCCTGTTACCGGACCTCTGGAGCCGCCGAACGCGGCGGCTGTTCAGCTAAATGGACAGAATGCACGAGCGATCACAAGGCGAGACGGATTCGTCGATGACCGATGCGAAGACACAGACCGAACTCAAGGGGGACGTGACATTGCCGTCTCCACCAAAGCGCCCACCGCGTCGTTCTCCACGTGCACGGCTCGGTGCACGGCTCGCATTGCTCGCGGTTCTTGGGCCGGGCCTGATTGCCGCCATGGCTGGGGACGACGCGGGCGGAATCGCGACGTACGCTTCAGTAGGCGCCGATTACGGGTTCAGCCTTCTTTGGGCACTGGTCATCATCACGATCAGTCTATCCCTGATTCAGGAGATGGCGGGCCGCATGGGTGCCGTCACCGGCAAAGGATTCGCGGAGCTCGTTCGCGAACGGTTTGGTGTCCGACCGACCGCGTTCGTGATGGCGACCCTGGTGATCGCCAATGCCGGGCTTGTCGTCTCCGAGTTCGCCGGTATCGGCGCCGCAGCTGAGTTGTTCGGGATTTCCCGATATATCGCGGTTCCACCAATGGCCGTGCTGCTCTGGTGGCTCGTCACGAACGGATCCTACAGACGGGTCGAAAAAATCTTCCTCGTTCTCACACTCGCGTTCATCGCCTATCCCATCGCCGCATTTCTGGCGGGACCGAGCTGGGGGGAGGTCGGTCGCCAGATAGTGCGGCCAACCTTCCATCTGGATGCCAATTACCTGACCCTCTTCATCGCGATGGTCGGTACGACCATCACCCCTTACATGCAACTCTACATCCAGTCCGCAGTCGCGGAACAAGGGCCGAGAGCCGACATCACCGGCGCGAAAGTCGACGCCTATGTGGGGTCTTTCGTCTCCGATCTCGTCGCAGGCTTCATTATCATTGCGACAGGGGCAACGCTGTTCGTGGCGGGAACGCATGTCCAAACGGCGGAAGACGCGGCACGCGCACTCGAGCCATTCGCCGGGAGTTACGCCGTGATCGTATTTGGGCTCGGGTTGTTTGGAGCCTCGATGCTGGCCGCCGGGGTGCTGCCTCTTGCGACCGCGTACGCAGTGACCGAAGCGTTCGGATTCGAAAAGGGCGTCTCGCGCACCTTTCGCGAGGCGCCGATCTTTCTTGGACTCTTCACCGGTCTGATCGTGGTTGGGGCGGCGATCGCGATGATTCCTGGCATCAATGTCATTACGCTGCTCGTATCAACCCAGGTAATCAATGGGATGCTGCTCCCTGTCGTGCTTGTCACCATTCTCTTGCTGGTCAACGACCGTGAACTCATGGGGAAGCGAGTCAACGGACGACTGTATAACGCAATCTCCTGGCTCACTGTTGGTGGCGTCGTGTTACTGTCCACAATCTATCTCATCATTACGATTCTCGGTCTGTTCGGCGTCGCAATCGGGTAAGCGGCAGTGATGACCGAGATGACTGAATGGAAGATACAACCATCGCCGAAGACGCCATCCATTGTGGTGGGAGCGGCAGGTCCGGATAATATCGAGAGCTTGTGCGGGGTACGTTGGACCAGTCCAACGACGCCGGGTCAACCGTGCGTTTGCTTCTTGTCACCCCGGCTGACAAGGGATCTCATGATCTGACAGCCAGCCCGGCAGACATCGCAGCGCGTCGAGAAGGAGAAACCGAGCGCTCGGCCCATCTCCCCGGTGTCACGGACATCGCCTTTCTTCGCCATACCGACGGTGAAGTGGAGTGTTCCCGGACGGTTCCTGGCAAGATGGTTCACAGGATGCGACGGTGGCGCCTCGAGGTGATCTTCACGCACGATCGGGAACAGCCCCTGCCACCATCGCACCATCGGTCGTCGATGCCTGGATGCCATCCATCCGTTCGGCCGCGATTCTCTTTGCTTCCCCGAGCAGTTCGCCGCCGAAGCGCGTTCCCATGCGACCGCACACCGCACAAGTCTGGCTCTTCGCCACGCGAGTGCCATCGCAGCTACCTGCGTTGATGGCAGCAATGGATCTGGTCGCAAGATTGTCGTGCGGCTCGCTCGTGCATGTGATGCGATCACCCCCAACCGATGAACAGTTGGGAGCGATCCTAGTGATCTTAAAGTGTGTCCTGGGGAATTCTTGTCTTAATTGGCGGGCGTCGTCGTACTCGTCAGTTCGGCTTTGATCCGATCGAGCTGATCGATCTCGGCCTGCTGGTCCCGGATCACCTTCTGCGCGAACGCCTTCGTCTCCGGATGGACCGCCTGCTTGAGTGCGTCCTTCGAGCCGTCGATCGCCATCTGGTGATGCGGGATGATCTGATCGATGAAGGCCAGATCCGGATCTGTGGCGGCACAGAACGTTGCGATCTGCTGACTGGCATCCATCTGCTGCATCATCGTCTCCATCGATGCGTGCATGCCCGGCATCGCCTGCATCATCAGCATCATGGAGTGCTCGCTCCTGTCGGGTGAGCCACTGCCGTACCAGGCTTCGCGGTAACCGCTCAGTTCGATCTGCTCCGCCGACTGGGTATCGACGATGTTCTGCGCCATCTCCTTCAACCGGGGATCGTTCAGTCGTGGCAGGGCGACGTCCGCCAACGCGATGATGCTGCCGTGGTGAGGAAGCATCATGTCGATGTAGAGCTGGTCGAACTCCACAGTCGCCATCATCTCGCGCTGGGTTCCGTCCCCCGAGCCATGTGTGCTGCTCGCCGGTGGTGTGGCTGCGGATTCGCACGACACCGTGGGAGTGGCGGCTGGTGTGCCCTGCAATGCCTGTGCGAATGTGCCTGGCATGAAGAGCATCGAGACGCCCAGAGTGGCAAGTGCGGATGTTCGAGCGACGTGCCGAAATCGTGAGGTGGGTGTCATGAGTAGGTCTCCAGATATCTGCCAACACGCCGGTTTCGGTACGTTGGCTTACGTGTCGCGGGAACCGCTTGGGAGGCGGGTGCAGGGTATGCAGGCAATTGGTGGGTCGGGTCATTCCGGCCACCAACCTATAAGCGGTAGACCTGAAGCAGGGCTCGGCGTACATCAGGTGCGCGCGATGGCGGATGAGCTGACCCCGACAGCGTGGGTTCCACGTTGGCTGGATTGGATACATATGGGCTCGGCGAATTACGTCCAGTCTTGGGTTCTTTACGGGTATCGATGCCTCGCGCGCTTTCCGGAGTCATCAGGACATGCAATCGTAACGACCAGCAATCATGAGAATTCGCAGAACGCACTGTCCCCACCCGGGCGGTTTCGTGAACTGGGTGCATGCCAGGCAAACCGGAGCCAACGTCTTGCATCACATCCGTGACGGCTCCGGCATGAATGCATGCTGCCGGGAACGCGCCAAGGAG
>JAABUS010001463.1_pt1 | contig 51097 bp, 53 predicted proteins | sample 5560161 | NCBI WGS metagenome assembly JAABUS01 (sample SAMN10711885, study PRJNA513376) | rock metagenome | isolation source: Antarctica rocks | place: Antarctica: Victoria Land, Trio Nunatak nord | collected 2016-01-04 | reverse complement strand
GGACTCGGCGACCGCCCGGCGCCGCGACGTCTTGAAAGCCCTGATCACCGAGGAGTTCACCCGTTCGGATGAGACCTACGGCTACCGCCGGTTGCACGCCGCGCTCGCCCGCCGGGGAGTCCTCGCGAGCCGGGAGCTGGTCCGTCACCTGGCCCGGGAGCTGGGACTCGTGCCCTGCCAGCCGCGGCCCAGCCGGCTGGGGTTGACCCGCGCCGACGCCGCGGCCGGGCCCACCCCGGACCTGGTCGGCCGTGACTTCACCGCCGACGCGCCCGGCCGGAAACTCGTCGGGGACATCACCTACATCCCCACCTGGGAGGGCTGGGTGTTCCTGGCGACGGTGATCGACTGCTACTCCAAGAAGGTCATCGCGCACGCCATGGACGACCACTACCGGACCTCACTGATCACCACCGCGATCCGACGCGCCGCCGCGACCGGACTCGCCGATCAGGCTATCTTCCACACCGACCGCGGCAGCAACTACACCTCGCACGAGTTCCACACAGCCCTGGCCGACCTCGGACTGCGCCATTCGACCGGCAGGACCGCGGTCTGCTACGATAACGCGATGGCCGAGTCATTCTTCGCGGCCCTCAAGAATGAGCGTGTCCACCGCACCGTCTACCCAACTCGGGCCCACGCAATCCGCGACATCACCACCTACATCGATAGCTGGTACAACACCGAAAGACTGCACTCGGGCCTGGGCTACCAGACACCCAGCGAAACCCACGCCGGCTACAAAAGGCAGCTTGAAAGCACAAAAGACGTTGTCCGAAAAACGCGGGGCAGATCACACACCACCCACCGGGCGAGCAAGCAGCGGGCAACCACCAGCCGCGGGAACCCACCCACAAAGCGCTCGCGTCACCCGTGGCCCTATGGCAGCTCGTGCCGAAACGATCGTTAGCGGCACGGTGCGCGTGGTACAACGACACGCCCGGGGTAGACCGTGCCGGAAGCCGTGTCGGAACCCCGAGGCGCCGTTGGGCGGCGGTGACCCGTTTTCGGGTCGACGAAGCGCCTACGGGAGGTGTCTGGGTGTGGATTCCCGTTCGGCGTCCCTTCGGTGCGGCAGTCTTCGTCGATGGTGTTGGCGTGGCTGCTGGTGGGAGCGGCGACCGCGGCGGCGGCGACGACGGCGTTGCGGTCTCGACAGGCCCGCGGCCAGCGTCTGATGTTTAACGGGCGGGTCGGTGGGTGGGCGGTGGTGCCCTGGGTGTCGGTCGGTCCGACGATGGCATTGGCCTGGGAACAGGCGCGGGAGTCGGCGGGGCCTGGCCTGGTGGTCTTGGTGAGCGCTGTGGTTGCGGTCACCGTGGTCCTCGTGGGCGGGTGGGTGTGGCACAACCGGTACCGGGCGGGGCGGGCTAGGGCGTGTCTCGTGAGTTGCGGCACCAAGTGATGACGGCGTGCAGGACGGCGGTCGCAGCAGCTGACGGTCTCAGGCGGCGACAGCGACAGCGCTACGCCGGCAGTAGCCCGTCGGCGGCGGCGGACGAACGACTCCTGGGCCTGGACTGGGCCGTTCGAGCCGGCCGGTTCGTGCTGGCCGACCGCGCCGCCCAGGCGCTGCCGTCCACGTCAGGGGCTGCGCAGCCATGGCGGGCCAGCTGTCGGCGCAGGTACCTTCGCTGCGGAACCTTGAGGAGACGCGTGATGACGAGATGAGTCCGCGACCGCGCTCGGACGTCCGGGTGGGGCGTCCTGAGGAGAACGTCCGCGCGGTGGGGGACCGCGTCTTGTCGGTGCTGGGCCAGCAGAGCTGGCTCGACCGTCCGGGCTACCGCCTCGAACACGCTCTCGGGTTCGCGCTGGCGGCGTGCGGGGGTGCAGGGGAGCGCATCAGCAACCTGTTGCACGGCACCTGGCTCGGTCATCCGCTGCACCCACTCGCGGTGGCGTTACCGACGGGTGCGGTGGCTACGACGATGGCCCTGGACGTCGCCGCGGTGCTCCCGGGGCACCAGTCGGGGCTGCGGGAGGCGTCCCGGGTCAGCCTCGGTGTCGGGATCGTCGCCAGCCTGGCTGCCGCAACGACGGGCCTCAACGACTGGCAGCACACGAAGGAGCAGTCCCGGCGCGTCGGGCTCGTCCACGGGGCGTTGAACGCCGTTGCGACCGGGCTGTACGTCCTGTCGTGGTGCGATCGCCGGCGCGGTCGGCCCGTCCGGGGTGTTGCTGCCAGCGCCGTGGGTTACGGCATCACGGCGGCGAGCGGCTATCTCGGCGCCAGCCTGGTCTACCGGCTGGGCGTCGGGGTCGACCAGTCCGGCGCGCGATGGGACACCGGTGAGTGGACGCCGCTGCTGGCCGAGGCAGCTCTCGAGGCCGGCACCCCCCAGCGGGTGGAGGCGGACGGCGTGGGTCTGGTCCTGCTCCGGGACGGCGACGACGTCCTCGCCGTCGGGGAGTTCTGCCCGCACCTGGGCGCACCCATGGTGGACAGCTGGATCGACCGGGGGCAGCTCGTCTGCCCCTGGCACGGTTCCCGCTTCGACTCGGCGACAGGGCAGGTCGTCCGCGGGCCGGCCACCGCCCCCGTGCCCTGCTACCAGACCCGGGTCCGCGCGGGATCGATCGAGGTGCGTCCCGGAAAGCCGACGGACCTTCGGGCAGCAACAGGAGCAGGCGAATGAGAGCTGAGCGGGTGCTCATCGATCACCACAACGTCCTACGGGCGCTGAGCAAGGACATCACCGGCAAGCCGGCAGGTTCGGCTGAACGCGAGGAGCGGGTCGACGACCTGATGGTGGAGCTCGACATCCACATGCGCATCGAGGACGACCTCTTCTACCCCGCCGTCGCGGCGGCGAGCACCCTCGTGGCGGTCGCCCATGCCGAGCATCGCCAGGTCTCCGACCGACTCGCGACGTTCTTGCGCACGAAGCCGACCGATCCTGCCTACGAGGGCCACTGGCAGGCGTTCGTCACCACCCTCGACGCACACGCCAAGGAAGAGGAACGCGACCTGTTCCCGCCGCCTGTGAAGATCAGCGCTGACGAGCTGGATGCGCTCGGGAACCGGATGCTCGAGCAGATGGACGAGATACGGACGTCCTGGACGAAGCAGCTTCGCGTTCAGGTCAGAGGGGCTGTGCTGCGCAGGATGTGACCTCGGCATCAACGTCCGCGAGCTCGTCCGACACTGATCGCTCAGTGCTTACCCACTCAACCGCCGTGGAGGCCGCATGTACGCACGTCTGTACGCCAAGGTCGTCGGGGTGATCATCGTGTTCCTCGGCGTCGGTGGCGTCCTGCTGGGAGAAAAGTCGCTCTTCGGAGTCCTGAACATCGACATCGCTGAGGACGTCATCCACCTGGTGACCGGCGGACTGATGGCTGGTGTCGGCTTTCGCGGCTCGGACAGGGCCGTGCGTTCGGTGGTCGGCGGTCTGGGAGTGGTGTACCTGCTCGTCGGCGTCCTGGGCTTCTTTGTCCCGGACCTGTTCGGGCTCCTGCCGCACGGGTACCACACCGTGCTGGACAACCTGATCCACCTGTCGCTGGGCGTGCTCGGCGTCGCGGTGGGCTTCTTCCTCGGTCAGCGGCCGGTCGGGCAGTCCTCGACCGTGGCCACGTAGGTGAGGGAGGCCCCGACGGCAACGAACGTGCTGGGACGGGGCGTCGTCGCGGGCGTCGCGGGCACGGTCGTCATGACCGCCTTCCAGAAGTTCGTCGAGATGCCGATCACCGGACGAGAGGACAGCTACGCGCCCGCCGAGTTCACCGAGAAGGTCTTCGGGCTCGCTCCCGAGACGCCGGCGACACGATGGCGCCTGAACAACGCGACCCACCTGGCGCTCGGCACGATGTGGGGCGCGGCGTACGCCGTCGCCGCGCGGGCGGGGCTCCGGGGTCCGCGAGCCGTGGCGGCGGTGTTCGTCACGGTCTACGCCGGAGACGTGCTGCTGAACACCGCTCTGGGGCTGTACCGGCCACAGGACTGGTCGGGCGAGGACTGGGCTGTCGACGTGATCGACAAGCTCGTCCAAGCGGCCTCCACGGGCGCGATCTTCGAGCGCTTCCTCGACCCGGCCCGCCCGTCCTGACTGGTCCCGCGATGCGGTTCGTCTGCGTACCGGGCTGGGTGCCCGTGCAGGTGACCGGCCGGCCGGTGGTCGAGTTCAGCTTCGGTGACGCCGTGGTAGCCCCATGGTCGACGGTCGATGAGTCCGGCGCCACCCGCCCCAGCGGTGAGGTCGACCTCTTCGACTGGGACGGGCACCGCGCCTTCACCCTGCGGGCGAGCACCGCCGCGATCGATCTCTCGGCGGCCACGCTGCACGTTCGAACGGTCGCCGCCACCTGATGCTGCGCTCAGCCCGGCTTCTGTCCGGCGTTGGCGCAGGTGGCGTTGACCGGTCGATCTCGCTGCTGGTCGCGGGCCGGGGTGCGGGGTGGGCCACCCCGGCGAGGAGTCCGGCGAGGTGGCCGAGGGTGTGCGCGACGAGCGTCTGGCGTTCGTCGTCGTCCTCGGTCAGGACCTCGGTGCCTTCTCACCCCGGCCATCCGCCGGTGGCTCACCGACACCGGGTGCGTGGAGCGGGCGTTCCACGCTCCCGACGACGCGCTGTTCTCGGTCGGGGTGCACCGGTTCGCCGGCCTGCCCAGACCACTGCAGGTCAGCGGCTCCCTGTTCCGATTTCTGACCTGACAGGAGTTAGGGCCGCACCGCGGGAGCGGGTCACAGGTCGGCGAGGACCAGCCGGCGCAGCAGCTCCTCGTCGAACCAGTTCCCCGATGAGGCCTGCTGGTACAGCAGGGAGCTGGTCGCCCGGGCCTGGCAGCAGGCTGCGGCGAGGTCGTGGTCGACCCCGGCGGCCGAAGAGTAACGGCGGATCCGGGCCCGAAGCTGCCGGTCGAGGTCGTCGGTGGCGCGTAGCTGGCCGGGTCGTCCGGCGATGACGGTGAACGCGTCGTAGGCGGCGGTGCCGCGCCAGCCCTTGGGGTCGATCGCCAGCCAGGGCTCGCGGTCGGCGGCGAGCACGTTGCCGTCGTGGAGGTCGCCGTGGAGCAGGGTCGTGGTCCGGTCGCCGCCGAGCGCGGTGATGGTTTCCCGAGCCCGGTCGACCGCGCGGGCGGGCGGCGGGTCGTCGGCGGCGGCGAGTTGCTGGCTGAGCTGCTCGGCCCAGCCGGCGGTGGTGTCCGCGAGGCTGGGTGTGCCCGGTGCGGCCGGGACGGCGAGGCGGTGGGCGAGCGCGCCGGCGATCTCGATCGCGTGCTCGGCTGACGGCTCGGAGGCGAGTGTCCGGTCCCCGGCGCGTTCGAGCAGCAGCGCGAACACGTCCTCGTCGGCGTCGAGCAGGCGGACGGCCCCGCGCCCGGCGAACTGGCGCAGCGCCCCGGGCTCGCTCCGGTTGCCCGGGTGCGGGAACGACACCTTCAGCACCGCCGGTCCGGACGGGCAGGTCACCGGGACGACGAGGGCGACCTCGCCGTGCCGCGGGGGACCGTCCACCCGGCACCGCCACCGCTCGAGCAGCCCGTCCACCAGCGCAGGCAGGCCATCGAGCCAGCGGCGGCCAGCATCACCTTCGCGCCGGACGGTGACCTCGACGAATGCGCCCGGGATCTCCACCACGGTCGGACGGTAGCGACGTCATCCGGGGGCGGCCGCGGGGTTCTGACGGCAGGCAGCGGGAGCGTCACCACCTACGGCTGGGAGCTGGCTGTGGGGCGCCGGGTCCGGTGCTGCTGGAGTTCACGGTCCGCCGGTGGCTGAAGGCCGGCGCCGCCCGCTGACGGTGCGCCGTGGGTCGTTCCGTGAAGTACCGAGCTTCAGCGGGGCGGCAGGGTGAACTGCGTGGCGGCGGCTCCGGTGACGGGGACGGTGTGGGTGATGCAGGCCCCGGCGGTGGTGTCGGTGAGCTGGTGGAGTAGGAAGCTGGTCGGTTCGTCGAGGTAGCCCATCGTTCCGGGCTCGGTCAAGTCCAGGGCGCTCTGGCGGTAGGTGCTCGGGGCCGTGGTCATCAGGGTTCCGCCGAATGGGGCGGTGATGGTGCGGTGGACGTGCCCGGAGAGGACCCGGACGACGTTGGGGTGGGCGCCGACGACCTCGGCCAGAGCAACGGCGTCGAGCAGGCGGATCCCGTCGAGGAACGGGATCCCGACCGGGACGGGCGGGTGGTGCACCGCGATGAGAGCAGGGGTCTCCGGTCGCTGGGAGAGGACGGTGTCCAGCCAGGCGAGCTGATCCTCGCCGAGGCGGCCGGCGCCCTGGCCGGGGAGTAGGGAGTCCAGGACGACGAGCGTCGCGCTGGGCAGGTCCGCGGCGTAGTGGGCCTGGTCCCCGCCGGCCAGCTGTGGGGTCCCGGCGAACGCGTCCAGGAGAGCGTCACGGTTGTCGTGGTTCCCGGCGGCCAGGTACACCGGCAAGGGGATCCCGGCCAGGAGCTCGGTGAGCTGGTGGTACTCGTCGGGGTGGCCGTGGTCGGTCAGGTCACCGGTGATGACCGCCGCGTCGGGGCGGGTGGGCAGCCCGAGGAGGCGACCCAGCGCGGCGTGCAGTCCCGCAGCCGGACCACCTGCCAGTGGGCCGGTGCTCAGGTGGGAATCACTGAGATGGGCCAGGAGCACCGCTGCGATGATCCTCGACTCCGATCAGGAGGAGGTGCTCGACCAGCCGGGCCGCGAGCGCCTGGCGCTCCCGGGACCACGGGTTGAGCTCGCCGCACACGGCGGCTGCCAGCGCGACGATGACGGCAACCTCAGTGACGGAGTCAACTGCGTGCGGCGACCTCTGCTGCGAGGTCCTCAATCGCGGTGGCGACGACGTCGGGGTGGTCCTCCGGCGTGAAGTGCCTGCCGCCCTCGATGCGCTGAACTGTGGTGCCGAGGTCGCGCGCGAAGCGCTCGCCGTACTCCAGCTTCTGGAACGGGTCGGCCACGCCCCACACGATGCGGGCAGGCACTTTCAACGTCGGCAGGGCGCCCTGGACGGCGAGGGTGTCGTGCACGTCGAGGCACGCGACCTGTCGGGCCATGGCCGCGCCGCCGCCGTGCTCGGCGTACGGCCGGTAGTGCAGCCCCAGCGCCTCCTTCGCCGCGGCGGCGGTGTCGTGACCCCGCCCGAGCAGAACCGCGAGTGCCGGCTTCAGCGCGACTGGCGGGAGCTTGGCGAGCAGCGGCGCAGCGGCGCGCATCGCCTTGACTGACGGGATCGGCCACGAGTCGTAGCCGACGCCGTTGGTGATGAGCAGACCGGCGCACAGCTCCGGCCGCCGGACCGCGGCGATGTGGACGACGCCGCCACCCAGGTCGTGACCGACCAGGACCGCCCGGTCGATGCCGAGGTGGTCGAGCCAGCCGTTCAGCCGGTCGGCCTGGGCGCCGACGGAGACGTCCCGGGTGCGGCCGGCCGGGATGCTCTGTCCGTAGCCGGTCATCTCGAAGGCAAGCACGCGCAGTCCCGGCAGCAGCGGCATGACGTGGCGCCACAGCGCCGGCGACGTCGGGATGCCGTGCACCAGCACGACGGCCACACCGCTGCCCTGCTCGAGCCAGCGGACAGGCGTGCCGTCCACGTCCGCAGCGTGCTGCTGGATCACGGGTCCTCCATGCTTGGGGCCGTCCTGGTCGTCCTGTCATGCCCCGTCGAGGGGCTCAGCACTCTCAGTGCGCGCCGCGCAGGACGAACAGTCCGGCCGTGCAGACGGCGATGCGCGCCCACAGCTGCACGATGCCGAGGCGACGGGCAGGCCCGAACAGCAGGGCGGACATTATCATCTCACGATGAGAGCCTGTCCGGCCACGCCGGCGTTGCTGCTAGGCAGCAGCAGATCGACCAACCAGCCGCCCTCACCGACCCAACGCTCCAGCGTCGACGGCTGTGGGAGCGGCTGCAAGGTGCTCACAGCACTTCCAGGGCGCTCGCTGCCTGGCGCACGAGCTGGTCGTCCTGGCCGCCGGCCAGCAGTGCGGGCGGCAGGCGGGCGCACAGCACCGTGACGTGCCCGCGCTGCGCTACCCACCACCCGTCCTCGCCGGCCAGCCGTCGGCCACCCGGAGCCTGCGGAAAGCCTGTTCGGACAGGGACAGCACGATGCGTCGGCCGGAGTCGTGCCGGTAGGCGGCGTGGCCGTCGAGCGGGTGGGCGTCGCCGGCAACCCGGTAGGCATAGCTGTCGACGTCGAGGCCCGCGCACGTTCCGCCGCCTGCGCCGACCGGTGAGAGATCCAGGCCCGACAGGTTGGGGGCGCGCGGTGCGGGCAGCTGCGCCCCTGGCAGCTGCCCGGAGAGACGTCGGTTACCGCCTGCTGGCCCGGTACTGGCTGAAGTCCTCGCGCTCGACCGGATCCATGGCGCTGCCGAGCAACCGCGCTGCGTCGCGCTCAGCGTCGTGCCGCATCGGACACCTCCTCCTGCAGCAGCCGGGCCAGCGCCTTGCAGCGGCGGAGCACCCGGACGAGGTCGGTTCCTCGCGGCACCTGGATGATCGACGGTGTCTGCGACGCGGTCTACCCGGCCACGTCCAGCAGGGTGATGGCCTGCAGCCAGGTCAGGTGGGTGCGGGCGAAGGACCGCACCTCGTCGGCGACGTCCGCTTTCCTGTCGATCGCTGCCCGGTCCCACCACTGGGCCGCGGAGACCTCGGTGTCCTGGGCCAGCGGTGCGACCGGGTCGTCTGCTTCGAGCAGGTAGCAGAGGTCGAGGTGGGTGTGCTCGGGTTCGCGGGCCGTTGCCGGGATCTGCTGCTGGAGCATGACCCAGGGTCGGGGGAGTTCGGAGACGCCCGGCCTGGGCGAGGTGAGCACGGGCTCGCCGAGCGGAACCAGGCGCGCGTGGACGCCGGTCTCCTCCTGGACCTCGCACGGCCGCCTCGTGGGGCACCTCGTTGGCCTCGAGGTGCCCACCGGGCGGCAACCAGAAGCCGAGCTTGCGGTGGCGCACGAGCAGCATCCGGGTCCGCACCGCGTTGACGACGTACCCGGTTGCGGTGAAGTGGCGGACGATCGCCCACGGGTCGGGATCCTCGGGACTGAGCGGCGGGACGTGCTCGATCACCTGGCTGACTGCCGCGAGTGGCTCGAGGCCGGGTGTGCGGCTTCCCGCACGGGGGCGACTTAGGACTTGACGGTGCCCCGGACGCGCTGACGCAGCCGCCGGGAACCCAGGCCGGTCGTGGCCAGAGCGAGCACCGCGGCCGACGCCGGCAGGACGTAGCCGCTGTCGGCTGCGAACCGCTGCACCAGCCAGCCCCCGGCGACGCTTCCGAGCGAGATCCCGCCCAGGAGGCTTGTCACGGTCAGCGTCATCCCCTCGTTCAGCTGTGACCGCGGGATCAGTTCCTGGGTCAGCGTCATCGCGTTGATCATGGTGGGGGCGGTGGCCATTCCGGCGAGGAACATCAGCCCGGCCAGCGGCCAGATCCCCCCGACCAGAGTCAGGGGAAGCATGCATACCGCCATGCCGGCGACGCCTGTGACGAACCGTGACGGGACCGAGCCACGGGGGGCGACGAGGCCGAAGAGCAGGCCGGCGATGGCCGATCCGACCGCCTGGAGAGCCAGGATCACGCCGGCCAGGCTCCGGTGGTCGATGGCGGCGGTGTAGGCGACGGTGGCGATCTCCAGCGAGCCGAAGATGGCGCCGGTGAACAGGAACACGGTCATGATCACCTGCAGTCCCCGGTTGCCGAGCGGGGACCCCGATCGCCCCTGCTCGACCGGCTGCACCGGCGGCTGGGTGGACCGCTGCAGGCCGAACAGCACCGTGCCGCCCACGGTGAACACGAGCGCGACCAGCCGCCCGGCCTCGGGGAACAGCGCGGTGGACAGCGCGACGCCCAGGATCGGACCGATGATGAAAACCAGCTCGTCCAGCACCTGTTCGAGTGAGTTGGCCGCATGCAGGGATCCCGGGTCGTCCTCCAGCAGGTGCGCCCACCGAGCCCGCGCCATCCCGCCGCCGTTCGGTGCGGTGGCGGACGCCATCGCCGTGGCGAACACCGTCCAGACCGGCGCGTCGAAGCGCAGGCAGAGCACCAGGCCCACGGACATCAGCCCGGACCACAGGGCCGCCGGAACGGCGATCTGGGCCTGCCCGTACCGGTCCACGTACCGGCTGATCAGCGGCACCGTCACCAGTGCGGTCGCCGAGGCGGCGCCGGCCACCGCACCCGCCAGGGCGTAGGAGTCCCGCAGGCCGGCGACCATGACCACGGTGCTGACGCCGGACATCGCCAGGGCGAGTCGGGCCAGCAGTCCCGAGATGGTGAAGGCCGCCGCGCCTTTGAGCGCGAACAGCCGCCGATAGGGGCCCAGCATGGTGATCTGCAGCTCAGGACGGACGAAGGGAGAGGTCGGCGGGGGCCGCGCCGACCGGCGCCCCCACCCGGTTCAGCTCGACCCCGCGGCGCTCGAAACGAAAGGCCTGTTCGACGAAACCGTGGGCGGACAGAGTCGTCCGTACCGAGTCCCGGGCGGCGTCAGGTGCGTGCACCAGCAGAAAACCTCCGCCGCCAGCACCCAGCAGCTTGCCGCCCGTGGCGCCGGCGGCCCGGGCGTCCGCGTAGGCCCGGTCGACCTGGCCGGGGGCGACCGCGGCGCCCAGGGTGCGCTTGATCTCCCAGTGCCGGATGGACATCGACTTGCCCAGGGCGGGGTTGCCGAGCAGGAACATGCTGGGGACGCTGATCAGCCGGGCGGTGCGGAACCAGCTGATGGGGTCCGCGCACACGGTGGCGCCGGTGTCCAGGTGCCGGCCCATGGGGACCCCGACGACCGGGGAGCCGGACCCGGCGGCGTAGGGCCACAGCGAACAGTAGCTGCGCGTCGTCACGAGCCCAGCGACCGGCCTGAGCTCCACGAGTGACTCGGCCATCGGATCGAGTCTGGCCATCGCGGCCTGCAACGACGGCGCGGTTTCCACCAATCACCGTCGGGCTTGGGTGCGGACAGCTCCGACGACACATGCCGGTATTGACTGGGCGTTCGATGATCGCTACGTTCGGTCACCTCGGTGGGGGGTCGCCAGCTGGTGATGTCCGAGCCCGGGAGCGCTCGGGGATCGGCGTGTCTCGTAGGTGTGGGACCCGCCGTCCGGCGTTGGTGATGCCGCTGCGCGGCAGGAGGAGACCCAGATGTCGGAGACCACGCGCCGCCGCTTCCTCGTTGCCGGGGGGGCCGGGGCCGTCGCGGGCGGCATAGGCCTGCTGAGCCCCGACGTGGCGGGCGCCGCACCGAGGACGGCTGCTGTCGCGGGGCCGATCGTCGCGCACATCGAGGACGTCCGTACCGGGGAGATCTCGGTCATGGTCGGGGAGACAGCCGTGACCGTTCGGGATCCGGGTGTGGTCGCGGCACTGGTCCGGGCTGCCGCGCGCGCCTGACCTCCGCTGCACGCCCTTTTTCACCTGTCGCGACTTCTACTTATCGCCCTCCTCCCGGAAGGACCACCCATGTCCTCGCACCGTGAAGCGCCGGAGACCTCCAAGGACCCGGCGGCGGACAATACCGACGTCTACGCCTTCGTCAGCCCGGACCGCCCCGACACGACCACGCTGATCGCCAACTTCAACCCGTTCCAGAAGCCGGACGGGGGACCGAACTTCTACGAGTTCGCCGACGACGTGAAGTACACGATCAAGGTCAGCAACACCCCGGACATCGAGGTCGACGTCGCCTTCGAGTTCCGGTTCACCACCCGGGTCCGCGACGAGTCTTTCCTGTACAACACCGGCCCGATCACCAAGATCACCGACAGCACCTGGAACCGGCCGCAGACCTACACGGTCACGAAGGTGACCCATGACGGGCACCGCACCGAACTCGCCGGCGGGCTGCTGGTGCCCCCGGTCAACGTCGGGATCCGCAGCACCCCGAACTACCCGGCGCTGGCCGCGCAGGCCATCCACTCCCTGCCCGGCGGCGCGAAGGTGTTCGCCGGACCCCGCGCGGACCCCTTCCACGTCGACATCGGCAGCGTGTTCGACCTCGCCGGGCTGCGTCCGTTCAACGACCTGCACCTGATCAAGGAACGGGTGATGCCCGGGGTGAACGGCCTGCAGGGGTTGAACGTGTCCAGCATCGTCTTGCAGGTCAAGACCACTGAGCTGACCCGCGGCGGCTACCGCTCCACCAAGGCGTCGGACCCGAGGTCGGTGATCGGGGTCTGGGCCACCGCTGAACGGCAGAAGAGCCGGATGTATGACGCGCGCACCGGGACCGTCTCCGCGACGGGCCCTTGGCAGCAGGTGTCCCGGCTGGCGTTCCCGCTGTTCAACGAGCTGCTGGTGCCGATGGCCCGCAAGGACTACTGGAACGGGCAGGCCCCCAGCGGGGACGCGCAGTTCGCCGCACGGGTCCTCCACCCGGAGCTGGTGGGACTGCTCCCCGGCCTGTACCCCGGGGTGTTCCCGAACCTGGCCGCGTACAAGAAGCCGCGGGCCGACCTCGCCGCCGTCATCCTGACCGGGATCCCCAGCGGCGTCATCCCCGGCTTCCAGAACTTCACCGGACTGCGTCAGGCCGACGTCATCCGGCTGAACACCGCAATCCCCCCCTCGGCCAACCCCAGACCCCTGGGCCTGGTGGGCGGGGACGCGGCCGGGTTCCCCAACGGCCGTCGGGTCGCCGACGACGTCGTGGCCATCGAGCTGCGGGCCCTCGCCGGCGTGCTCATCCCGCTGGTGGACCCGACGTTCACCCCGGACAAGGCCGCCGGTGGGTTGACCGACGGGACGTCGAACACCAACGGGGCCTACCCCTCGACCTTCCCGTACCTGGCGACCCCCAACAGCGGCTACGCCTACAGCCCCGGCCCCGCGTCGACGGGCGCCCAGATGTCCGGGATGCCGATCGGTGGCGCGGCCACCGGCGGCGGGTCGACCGCCGGCACCCAGGACACCGCGCTGGCAGTGGCCGGTGCGGCTGCTTTGGCCGGGGCCGGCGGACTGCTCGCGGTGCGTCACCGGGCCGCGGGACGCGACCGCTTGGACACCCCGGCCGAGACGTCGGCCTCCTGACCCCCTACCGGACACCGTTCATCTCTGGGAGCGACGACGTGGGCACTGAAGACCACGCGGGTGTCGGCGAGGGCACCGTGCTCCTCGACATCGGCGGCGACATCGGCGCTCTTGTCGTGTCGACGTCGGCGGCCCTGGACGGCGCGGAGATCGAGATCGTGCCGACCGGGGCGACCCCGCACGCCGACCCGGACGGCTGGTCCCACGGCCACGCCCACGGCCCGGCCGCGGATGCTGCCGGGACTGGTGGTGCCGGTTTCGGCGGGCAGCACCACCGGCCCCACCTGCTGCACGTCGGGGTGCATCAGCGCCCCGGCGCCAGCGGGCCCCGGTGGGCAGCGGTGTTCCCCGAGCTGCACGCCGGGACCTACGACCTGCGGCTGCGACCCGACGGCCCGGTCCGCCTCTCCGTGCCGGTCACCGGGGGTGAGGTCACCGAAGCAGTCTGGCCGGACCACCCGCGGTGAGCGCCCGGCACCACCTCACCCGCGGCGGTCGGATCGGGACGGTCGCGCTGGCCGGGGCAGGGATTCTGCTGGCCGGGGGGTCCTTTGCGATCGGCGTCGCCGTCACCGGCCAGCACCACGCACCGCAGCCCCCGGCGAGTGCCGCCGGTCGGATCGACGGACTGCTCCCCCTGGTCCCCACCGCACGTGCGGGGGCACGGTCGGCCAGCCCCGCGCCGACCCGACCGGCCCGGACCAGCCCCGCGCCGACACCGCCAACCAGGACCGGACCGGCGGCCTTGGGCTGGTCTGTGCCCCGCGAGCTGCGCATCCCCGCGATCGGGGTCACCGCCCGGCTTGATGACGTCGCGTTGCAGCCGGACGGAACCATCGGGGTTCCCCAGCCGGGACCGGACTATGACCATCCCGCGTGGTTCAGCGGCTCACCGACACCGGGGGAGCTGGGGCCGTCCGTCATCGTGGGGCACGTCGACTCCGCCGTGAACGGGCCCTCGGTGTTCTTCCGCCTCGGAGATCTACGCCCCGGCAACCAGATCCAGGTCAGCCGCGCCGACGGGAGCACCGCGCTGTTCACCGTCCAGGCCGTGCGCTCTTACGCCAAACGGCACTTCCCCACCCAGACGGTGTACGGCGAGACGAGCAACTCCCAACTACGACTGATCACCTGCGGCGGCAGCCTCAGCGCCGCCGGGCACTACGAGAACAACACCGTGGTCTTCGCCGACCTCACCGTGACGCCCAGTCGGTGAGCAGCAGGCCGCGGCAGCCTCCCAGCTGGCCGGGGTGCTGGGCGAGTTCGTCCTCGACGTGGACCGGGACGCCGCCCTGGCTGGTCCCGGCCGGGTCCGTCTTCCCGGCGGATCCGGCTCGGCGGGGCGCAGAGGGTTCGGGTGGGCGAGGTCTGGCCTCGAGGTGCCGACGGGCGCCTTCGCCGCCAGCCCATACCGCTCGGCGAGCTCCCGATGCGCAGGCCCTGACCCTGGGACCTGACCTTCCACCGCGCCGGAACGCTTACGGTCCGGGCCATGCAGACAACTGAGGATGCCGTCGACCTGATCGTCATCGGGACCGGCGGAGCAGCCATGGCGGCCGGGATCGAGGCTCGTACGCGCGGCAGGACCGTGCTTCTGGTGGAGCACGGCCCGTTGGGCGGGACGTGCCTGAACGTGGGGTGCGTCCCGAGCAAGAACCTGCTCGCCGCCGCGGGACAGCGGCACCACGCGCTGAGCAACCGCTTTCCCGGGGTGGCGACCAGCGCGGACGGGGTGGACGTTTCGGCGCTGATGGCGCAGAAGCGGGACCTCATCGCCGGGATGCGGGAGGCGAAGTACGCCGACGTCGCCGCCGCGCACGGCTTCCCGGTCCGCTACGGCCATGCCCGGTTCGTCGACGAGCGGACGCTGGAGGTCGACGGCGAACTGCTGCGCGCTCCCGCCTACGTGGTCGCTACCGGCGCTGCTCCGCGCGTTCCGGAGCTGCCCGGCCTGGATGGGGTCGCGTTCCTGACCTCGACCACGGCCATGGAGCAGCCGGACCTGCCCGGGTCGATGGTCATCGTCGGCGCGGGGTACGTCGGGCTGGAGCAGGCCCAGCTGTGGGCCCACCTCGAAGCCCGCGTCACCCTCGTCGGCCGGTTCGCCCCGCACAGCGAACCCGAGGTCGCCGAGGTGCTGCGTGGTGTGTTCGCCGACGACGGTATCGCGGTCGTCGAGGACCGCGCCGTCGCCGTGACGCGGACCGTCGACGGCGTCTTGGTCCGCACCGAGGGCGGGCCGGACGTGCGCGGGCAGCGGCTGCTGATCGCGACCGGCCGGTCCGCCGAAACCCACGGCCTCGGCCTGACAGCGGCTGGCATCGACACCGACGAGCGGGGATTCGTCACCGTCGACGGCCAGCAGCGCACCACCAACCCCCGGGTGTTCGCCGCCGGTGACGTCTGCGGTGCGCCGCAGTACGTGTACGTCGCCGCCCAGACCGGCCGCGCCGCCGCCGCCGGCGCGCTCGGCCAGCCGACGACCCTCGACTACCGGGGCCTGCCCGGCGTCACCTTCACCACCCCGCAGATCGCGTCGGCCGGACTCACCGAACAGCAGGCGCTGGCCGCCGGCCACGACTGCGACTGCCGGGTGCTGGGCGGGCAGGACATCCCGCGGGCGCTGGTGAACCGTGACACCCGCAGCGCGCTCAAGATCGTCGCGGACGCGGGCACCGGGAAGATCCTCGGGGTCCACGCCGTGCTCGACGGCGCCGGCGACGTCATCCTCGCCGCCACCTACGCGATCAAGTTCGGGCTGACCGTCGATGACCTCGCCGACACCTGGGCGCCGTACCTGACGATGAGCGAGGCGCTGCGGATCACGGCCGGGCTGTTCCGCAGCGACAAGCCGACCAGCTGCTGCGCATGACGACGAGCCCCAAGGACCAAGCCGGCGCGGGCTGACCGGCGCTGGTGGCGCTGCCGGTCGTGTGCTGCGTCGGCCACGCCGCCCTGCTCGCGCTCGCCGCCGAACCCTCGCAGCCGGAGCCGTCGCCGCGGCCGGCAGCGCGCCACTCGCCGCGGCCGGCAGCGCGCCACTCGCCGCGGCCGGCATCTCACTGGTCACCTCAGCGGCCTTCGCTGTGCTGCTGCGGCGCCGGAAGCGCACCTGGTGGCCCAGCGCGTCACCAACGCGGCATCCCTTCGCGTCCCCGACACGAACGCGCCAACCCCGAGTGGCCCATAGCGCCGCAAGAACCAGGCCACTGAGCGCTGCGCTTCAGAAGCTCTTGTCCGGTCCAGCGCGTCTCGTACGCGATCGTCGGCGAGACGCCGCCGTAGCGGCCGGGCGGCTGTGGGCGTAGGTGGCGTCGTTGCCGCAACGCTCGGGTCGACCCGGGGGGTCAGCCGGTCAGGTGCTCCAGCACGGCCCGGACGACGTCGGCCGCGGAGTCCTCGGTCGCGATGTGCAGCCCAGCGACCTCGACGAGGTCGCTGCCGGGCACCGTCTGCACGTAGCACTTGGCGTACTCGATCTTCTGAACACGTCGTCGCGGACCCAGACCAGGCGGGTCGGGACGGCAGCCTCGACCAGTGCCGGGACCAAGACTTGGGTGTACCGGGCATCGGCGGCCGCGGCCACAGCGGTCCACGACCGTGCGCGGGCAGCCTCGTGCCAGGGCGAGACGTAGTCCTCGACCTCGGCGTCGGACAGCTGTCGGGCCACCGCGTTACGGGTGGCACGGCGGCGGCCCTCGAGGACGTCGGCGGTGGTCGTCGCGGCTCGGACCTCGGGATCGCGGAAACGCTCGACCGCCGGGACCGGCCAGGAGTCGAGCATCACGGCGTTCATGAGCACCATCCGAGCGACCCGGCCGGTGGTGGCGGCCAGGTGCTGGGCCATGCCGCCACCGATGTCGTGGGCGGCGAGGTCGAAGCGGTCCCAGCCGAGCACGTCGGCGGCTCGGGCGACGACGCCGGCGAGCGCGGGCACGGTGGCCTGCTCGACGTCGAGCTCGCCTGCGCTGCGCCCGAAGCCCGGGAGGTCGAGTGCGACACAGTGGTGCCGGGTCCCCAAGGCCGGCAGGACGGGCTGCCACACCCGGCTCCAGAAGGTGCCGTGCAGCAGGAGCAGCGGGGGCGCGGACAGGTCGCCCGCGGTCAGGCAGGACAGCGTTGTGCCGTCGACCTCGAGCTCCTGCCGGACGAGGTCGACGACCCTGGGGTCGGTCACGTGGCCAGCAGGGCGGCCAGCTCGGGCAGGGCCCGGACCGCGTACGTCGGGGGTCGGAAGTAGCCGGGGTAGTCCCTGCCGGCGCGCGACACCCACGCCGTGGACAGCCCGGCTCGCGAGGCACCGTCGATGTCCCACGGGTGTACCGCGACCAGCAGCATCTCGGCGGCCTCGACCCGGCAGGTGCGAGCGGCGTAGGCGTACGACGCGGGGTCGGGCTTCCACGCCCCGGCGTCCTCGACCGACAGCAGCGCCTCGAAGGCGTCCCGGATGCCGGCCTGCCCGAACAGTTTCTCGCTGACGGCGGTGGAGCCGTTGGTGAGGGTGATCAGGCGCAGGCCCAGGTCGCGCAGCGCCCGGACCCCGTCCGGCACATCCGAGTGGACGGGCAGGGCGGTAAACCCGCTCATGACGTGCTGCACGGCCTCGTCGAGGTCGCGGTCGAGCTTCTCAGGCTCCAGCAGGCTGCGCAGCACGCCCTCCCCGACCACGGAGAACTTCCCCGACGCGCCGGCGGCGGTCAGCGCGAAGCCGTCGCGCAGCAGCTCGGCGAACCACTGCTTCGCCATCGAGCCGGGCACACCCAGGTCGGTGAAGCGGTCAGCCATCGGGGACAGATCGGACAGGGTCTCGTTGACGTCGAAGACGACGACGGAGGGGCGCTGCGACACAGGGCTCTCGGGCGGTCAGTGTGGGCGGGCGGTGCTCAGGCCTCGCCGCGGGCCGGGTAGTCCTTCTCGCGGACGAAGGCCAGGGCCTTGAGCAGGTCGTCCAGGCGCGGGCGGGCGAACGGCGTGGACTGCAGGTGCGCGGAGTACAGGCTCCCGTCGGGGCGCACCAGGAACAGCCCCGGCTCGCCGAACAGCGCTGGCTCGCTGTCGGTCAAGCCCCTGCTGACGTAAAGGCCCCACGCGCGCATCGTCGCCTCGTCCATGTCGTACGCCACCCGCAGGTCCTTCAGCTCCCACTCGCGGACGGCCCGCTCGGCCCGCTCTTGGTCGTCGCCGCTGACCGCGACGACCTCGTCGACGCCGACGTCGCGCAGCTCGCCGAGCCGGCCGTCGAGCTCCGACAGCTGCTTCTTGCATTGCGGGCAGTGCACGCCGCGGTAGGCCACGACGAGCGTGAACTGGTCGGGTTTGGCAGTGCCCAGGTCGAAGCGCCCGCCGCCGACGAGCGGCAGGTCGAGTGGGGGGGCGGGCTGGCGGGGCAGCGGCGCTGGCATGAGCTCTCCTCGGGACGGCCGGACTCGACCTGTCCAGTCTCGCCGATACAACAGGGTGAAACGCCAGCTGGTCCGGTCCGCCCGGACCGTTCGGGTACGGCCGGGCCGGATGAGCTGGCGGGTCAGCTGCCCCGGCCGCCCGACGATGCCCCGGACCTCGTCACCCCGACGCAGTCCGCGCCGCGGCCCGCCCTCGGCGCGCACCTCAGCCTCACGGTTGCTCGGAACGCCGCCATCCCGCCTCCTGCCTCGCCTGGCCTGGTCACTGCCGTGCCGTCCGCCCCGGGACCCGCGGCGGGTCACGAATCCTTCCCTCGTCCGCGGGATGCGGGGGACGGTCTCACCGGGTTCCCCCTGTGTGCGCTCGCCGACCCCTGCGTCGGCGTCCCATCCCGCTCGGCTGCGGCCTTGTGCGCGCGCGGTGGTCGGCGCTCTCTTGCTTGGTGGTGCGCAGGATGTGGTGGGCCCGGGCGCGTCCCCATGCCGCGCCGGGCAGTACGCCGACCGCGGCCGGATCGGGGAGTCTCTGAGCGGAGTGGGCGGTGCACGAGCCGGCGGGGAGCAGTGTCCGGTACCGGCGGGTGCGGGCAGACGGAGCGGCAGATTGGAGCGGCTGGGTGATGTGGATCGAGCAGGTGCGACGTGTGGGGTCGTGGGTGCGTCGGTGGGAGCGGGCGTCGCGGCCCGATCCCGAGTTGGTCGCGGCCCTGGCGCGGCGGTGGGACGGCCTGCCGGAGTCCGCGCGCACGCCGGGGCAGTCGCTGGGCCGTCACAACGTCGGGTGTGAAGGCACCCGTGGGGTGTTCCCGAAGTGCGACTTCGCCTGCACCCCCTGCTACCACTCCCGCGACGCCAACCAGGTCCGGGTCGACGGCGCGCACACCGTGCGCGAGGTCAGCTCCCAGATGCAGCTGCTGCGGCGGCTGCGCGGACCGCGTGCGCATGCCCAGCTGATCGGTGGTGAGGTCAGCCTGCTGCCCGCGGAGGATCACGCCGAGGCGCTGGCCGTCATGCGCGCTGCTGGACGCGAGCCGATGAGCTTCACCCACGGCGACGTCGACGAGGAGTACCTGCGCGCGGTCGTGCTGGGCCCCGACGGTCACCGCCGGTTCGACCGGGTGTCCTTCGCCGCCCACTTCGACAAGCTCATGTACGGCCGGCGCGGCATCGAGCGGCCACCGGACGAGGCCTCACTGGCGCCGTACCGCCGAGCGTTCACGGAGAAGTTCGCCCGGCTGCGCCGCGAGCACGGCGTGCGCTCGTTCCTGGCGCACAACATGACTGTCACGCCGGCCAACCTCGACGAGGTCGCCGACGTCATCCGCGCCAGCTGCGGTGACGGTTGGGGGATGTTCTCCTTCCAGCCGGCGGCGTTCCTCGGCGACGAGCGACGGTGGAAGGAGGCCTTCCGCGAGATCACGCCTGACTCGGTGTGGGCCGAGATCGAGCGGGGGGTCGGCCGGAAGGTCGACCACCAGCTGCTCGAGCACGGGGACGTGCGGTGCAACCGCACCGCCTTCGGCGTCTACGTCGGGGACCGCTGGCACCCGCTGCTCGACGGGGACGACCCCGCCGACCTCGCCGCCCGCGACACCTTCTTCGCCCGCTTCGGTCCGATCGCGTTCACCGGGACCCCGGGGAAGGTCCTGGCGGCTCAGCTGGGCCGCATCGTCGCCTGCCACCCCGGGACCCTGCTGGTGGCGGTGCGGTGGGCGGGGCGCCTGGTGCGGCGGGTGGGGGTTCGTGACCTGGTGCGCCACCGCACCCGTGTGCGGCCGGTGAGTTTCGTCCTGCACCAGTTCATGGACGCCGCCGACGTCGCTCCGGCATGGGAGCTCATGCAGCGCGGGGAGACGGCCACCGACCCGCACCTGCGCTCGGTGCAGGAGCGCCTGGCGGCCTGCCACTACGCCATGGCTCATCCCGAGGACGGCACCCTGGTCCCCGCCTGCGTCCAGCACGGCGTTCTGGACCCCGCGGAGAACGCGGCGCTGCGCACGCTGCTGCCGATCGTGCGCACCACCTCCCGCGCGGCCGCCTCGGTCGGAACCCCCGCGTGAAGCTGGGCATCATCAGCGGTTCAGGCAGCCACACCTGGCCCGGGCTGCTCGACCCGTGCGAGCAGGTGGTGACCACCGGGCACGGCGACGTGGAGGTGACGCTCGGGCGCCTCGGCAGCCGCGATGCCGGGGTGGAGGTGGAGATCGAGGTGGTGCACGTCTCGCGCCACGGCCCCGGCCATGTCCGCCTGCCCCACCAGGTCACCCACCGGGCCAACCTCGCCGCGCTGCTGGCCAGCGAGGTCGACGCGGTCGTCTCCCTGACGGTGTGCGGCGCCGTCGACGAGGACGTCCCGCTGGGCTCGCTCGTGGTCTTCGACGACCTGCACTTCCCGCTCAACCGGCTGCCCGACGGGTCGGCGTGCACCTGGTACGCCGAGCCCGGCGACCCGCGGCGGGGCCACTGGATCGCAGCCTTCCCGTTCTGCCAGCCGCTGCGCACCGCGCTCGTCGCCGCCGGGACCACGGAGGGCCTCCCGGTGGTCGACGGCGGCTGCTACGGCCACGTGGAGGGCCCGAGGTTCAACACCCGCACCGAGATCCGCCAGCTCACCGCCCTGGGGGTGACCGCGGTCAGCCAAACCGCCGGGCCAGAAGTGGTGCTCGCCGGAGAGGCCAAGCTGCCGCTGGCCCTGGTCGGCTACCTCACCGACCGCGCCAACGGCGTCGGGGCGCCGGAGCCCGTGGAGGCGCTGCTGGCCAGGATGGCGGCCAGCCCCGCGGCGTTCGCCGCCCTCGTGGCCCGCTCGGTGCCCGAGCTGCGGGGCCTGGACCTGGCTGCGCCCGGCGTGGTCTACCGCTTCCAGCCATGAGCCGCACCCCCGCCCCGGAGCCGGAGCGCGCCGTTGCCCGCGGACCAGCGGCCGAGGAGGAGACCCGGGCGCTGTGCGTCTCGATCGTCGTTCCGGTGCTGAACGAGGTGGCAACCATCGAGGCCGCCCTCGCGCGCCTGCACGGAGCCTTCCCGGGCACGGAGGTCGTTGTCGTCGACGGGGGCAGCAGCGACGGCACCCCCGCCCTCGTGGCGCGCCCCGCGCGCCTGGTGGTCTCACGGCGCGGGCGGGGGGCGCAGCTGAACGCCGGGGCCCACGCTGCGAGGGGACAGGTGCTGTGGTTCGTGCACGCCGACACGGTCATCGCCGGCGACGCCCTGGCCCAGCTGCGGGCGGCACTGGCCGACCCGAGCATCGTCGGCGGGGGGCTGACCCTGGCCTTCGCTCGCCGCTCCCTGGCGCTGGACCACCTGCGCCGCGCCTCCAACCTGCGTGCCCGCCACCTCGGGTGGGTCTTCGGCGACCAGGCGCTGTTCGTGCGCCGCAGCGCCTTCACCGCGGTCGGGGGCTTCCCCGACATCCCCCTGATGGAGGACCTGGAGCTGTCGAGGCGGCTGCGCAGACGCGGGCGCCTAGTGGTGCTGCCCGCGACGTCCACGGCTTCCACCCGCCGCTTCGACGAGCGCGGCACCTGGCGCACCATCCTGCTCATGCAGGTCCTCAAGGCCCGGTACTTCGCCGGCACCGACCCCGAGGACCTCGCCCGCCGCTACAGCACTGCCGCACCCCGCCGGCGCCGTCGGGGCCGTCCGCCCCTCCCTGACCACCCCCGTCCAGGAGCCCGCGCATGAGCACACCCGGTGAGACCTCGACCAGCGGCCCTGACACGCCCACGGGTGTCGGCGCGCGCCTGGACGGGCTGGCGTGGAGCCGGCGCCACACGACCATCCTGCTGGCGCTGGGGGCCGGCTGGCTGTTCGACTCCTTCGAAGTGCAGCTGTTCAGCAGCGCGATCGGCCCGCTCGGGGACACCTTCGGTGCCTCGGTGTCCGCCCGCGACGGTGTGCTGGGGGTGTGGCTGGGAGGAATCCTGGTCGGTGCCGTCCTGGGCGGGCGGCTCAGCGACCGCTTCGGACGTCGGCGCCTGTTCGTGGTGACCCTGCTGTGGTACTCCGTCTTCACGGTGCTGACCGGGCTGTCACCAGACCTGGCGGCCGTCTACGCGCTGCGTTTTGCCGCGGCCCTCGGCGTCGGCGCTGAGTACGCGATCGTGAACTCCGCGATCGCGGAGTTCATGCCCGCGCGGGTGCGCGGGAAGGCCAACGCCGCGGTGATGGCGTTCTGGCCCGCCGGCGCGATCGCCGCCGCCGTGCTCGCCTACGCCCTGTTGAACTGGGCGGCGATCTCAGCGCAGACGTCCTGGCGCGCGATGTTCGTCCTGGGCGGACTGATCGCCCTCGTGGTGCTCGCCTTCCGCCGCCGTATCCCGGAGTCCCCGCGCTGGCTGGTCGCCCAGGGCCGCGGCGCCGAGGCCGATCGGATCGTCGCCGACCTCGAGGACGCCTGCGGTCCCGGACGAGAGCGCGGGGGTGTCGCCGGCGTCTCCGGGGACCCGGGTGCGGCCGCTGTCTCCACCGGCACGAGCCCCCTGCCGCTGGGCGCAGCGCTGCGGGAGCTGGTGACCGAGTACCCCGGCCGCCTGGCGCTGGGAGCCGGCCTGGACCTGGCGGAGGCGTTCGGCTACTACGGGCTCTTCGCGCTGCTGTCCGTCGTCGTGCTGCCCGAGGTGCACATCAGCCAGGCCCGAGTGCCGCTGTTCTACATCGTCGGCAACATCGGGGCGCTGGCCGGTGGACTGCTCGTCAGCACCCGCCTGGACCGCTGGGGGCGCACGGTGACGGTGGCGGGAACCTACGCCGCGTCCGCCGTCGGGGTGGGGCTGCTCGCCTGGGCCACCGCCAGCGGCAGCGCCGCGTGGGTGACCGTTGCCTTCGTGATCGCCAACGGTTTCGCGACCGCGGCGTGGGTGTCGGCCTACCCGACGTTCACCGAGCTGTTCCCCACTCACCTGCGCGGGGTGGGGGTGGGTGCCTCGGTCGGCGTCGGGCGGGTCGGGGCGATCGTGGGCACTCTGGCGCTTCCCTCGCTGGCCACGGCGGTGGGCGCCACCGCGTCCTACCTGCTCGTGGTGGCCTTCTGGCTGCTCGGGGCCGGCGTGGTCCTCGCCCACCGACGCCTCGGCGGGCAGGAGGCCGCCCGACGTCCCCTGGAGGCGCTGTCCACCACCCGAGGGCGCACCCCCCGGCGGGCGGGGGCCGCGGGGAGCGCGGCATGACCCGGATCGGGGTCTGCGGCGGCCCCTACGGCAACCCCGGCGCACTGGAGGCCTTCGTCGTCGATGCCCGCGCGCGGGGCTGTGAGCGGCTCTACTGCCTGGGGGATCTGGGGGGTTTCGGGCCTGACGTGGACGCTCTGCGCCCGCTGCTGGAGGAGGCGGGCGTGAGCTGCATCGCCGGCAACTACGACGTCGCCCTGGCCCGAGCGGACCCCGACTGCGGGTGCGGCTACCGCGACGCCACCGACAACGCCTTCGCCCAGCTCATCTACGACCACACCCTGGCCACCACCGACCGGGGCTTCGCGGCGTGGATGGGCGCGCAGCCCACTGAACGCCGTGAGCGGGTCGACGGCGTCGACGTGCACATGGTCCACGGCTCACCGCTGACGTTGAACGACTTCTGGTGGGAGTCGCTGGGAGAAGACGAGCACCGCCTCCGGGTCGCCGCCAGCGGCGCCGACGTCGTCCTGTGCACCCACTCCGGGCTGCCCTGGCAGCGGCGGGTCGCCGGCACGCTCGTGGTCAACGTGGGCGTCCTGGGCAAGCCGGCCAACGACGGCACCCCCGACGTCTGGTACGCCGTTCTGGACTGCGAGGACGGGCGGAGCAGTGCCGAGCTGGTGCCTCTGGCCTACGACTGGCAGGCGCACGCGGCGTCCATGCGCGCCGCCGGGCTGCCCGAGGCGTTCGTGGAGACCGTCGAGACGGGGTGGTGGACCACCTGCCTGGAGGTGCTGCCCCCGCTGGAGCGCTCCCGCGGGCGCTACCAGCTGTACCGCAGCACCCTGCCGACGTCCTTTAGCCCCGCCGATGCCGGCTGGGGCGACGGAGCCGCGCCAGCGGAGGACCCGGGAGGCGCCCAGCGCCCGGTGGTCCCGCTGTTCGGGTCGGCGTACTTCCCCTCCCGGTTGTGGCTGTACACCAATTTCCACTGCAACCTCGCCTGTGACTACTGCGCGGTCGCCTCCTCCCCGCAGGCCCCGGCGCGCCTTCTGGAGTTGGAGGAGGTCGAGAGGCGTCTGGACGAGGCGGTCGCCGAAGGTTTCACCGAGGTCTTCCTCACCGGCGGGGAGCCGATGATGCACCCGCGCATCGGGGAGGTCCTGCGCGCGGCCGCCACCCGCCTGCCCACCACCGTGCTCAGCAACGCGATGCTGGTGCGGGGACGACGACGCCAGGCCCTCGCCGGACTGGCTGACCTGCCCCTGACGGTGCAGACCTCCCTGGACGGGGCCCGAGCGGCCACTCACGACGCCCACCGCGGAGCGGGGTCTTTCCGGCGCACCGTCGAGGGCATCACCGCGCTCGTCGACCTGGGGCTCGTGCCCCGGGTGGCGCTGACCGAGACCCCGGAGAACAGCGCGGAGGTCGCGGACGTCGGTGCCCTCCTGCTCGGTCTGGGAGTGCCTGAGGACCACTTCGCCGTCCGCCCCCTCCTGCGCCGGGGGTTCTCCAAGACCGGCCTGGACATCGAGGAGTCCACGAGCATCCCGGAGCTGACGGTCACCGCGGACGGGCTGCACTGGCACCCCGCGGGAGCTGACCTGGGCTCCAGCCCCGACCTGTGGCTAGCCCCGCCGGGCACGCCCCTGGCCGAGGGCCGCCGGATGGTCGTCGAACGCTTCTTCGGGGCCCGCCTGGCCGACGGCAGCCTGCCCCACCCCATCCACTGCGCCGTCTGAGCCCCGGCCGGATCGACCGACCTGTCCCGGACCGGTCAGGAGCTCCCCGGTCGAGGGCGGCGGCGTGCGGCGGACCGGATGGCGTCGAGCAGGACGTCGGCGCCCAGAACCAGCTGGACAGTCATGGCGGGCCGGAACCACGGCCGCCGTGGGACGTCGACCATCCGCCCGCGGGCCACGCTGGTGGCGGTGACGGCCGCGACCGGCACCGCCCACGCCGCCAGCGAGGCGACCCGCAGCACCCGGGGGGTCCCCGGAGCTGCTACGTGGTGGGTCCAGAAGGCGGTGTCGGCGAGGAAGTCCGCCTGGGCGCCGAAGCGGGTCTGCCACCCGGTCCCGCGCGAGAGACGGCCGTCGGCGACGTCGGTGAGCAGAGCGACCAGCACCATCGCCGGGCCCACCCGCTCGGCCAGAGCCGGCAGGTTGGCCCGCACGATGGTCAGGGCGTTCGGCACGCCCAGGGACCGGCGCCCCTCCAGCATGCCGAGGTGGAGCAACACGTAAGCCCCGCTCGAGGCCACCCACAACCGGCGCCGCGGCCGGGCGAGCAGCCCCAGGAGCAGGTGCAGGGCGACCGCCTCCACGACCGGGCGGCGGTGGCGCGCGGCCTGCGCCGCTGAGCGGGCGCTGGTCGCCGCGGTGAAGGCCCACCAGGCCCGAGGTCCGAAGTTCCCCCGGCGCAGCACCCCGAGTAGCGCGTCCGTCGCTGCGCGGCTGTCAGGCTCGGCCCGTACCTGCTGGACTGCGCCGTCGCGCGAGCCGCCCCAGCCTCCGGCCACGCCCCATGGCACCACTCCCACCCCGTGCGCGCACAACCAGGAGAGGTCCACCGAGCGCATACGGTCAGCTGGTGGCGCATCAGGTGCTCGTGGTCGGCGGCGGGCACAACGGCCTGGTGGCCGCCTGCTACCTCGCGCGCGCCGGCGTCCGCGTGCAGGTCCTCGAGCAGTCCGACCGGCTGGGTGGCGGCTCGCGCACCGAGGAGCTGATCCCCGGGTTCCGCTTCAACACCCACTCCGCCGCGCACAACATCCTCAACGCCACCGACATCGCCGGCGAGCTGCGCCTGCACGAGGTCGGCCTGCGTTATCGAGAGATGGACCCCTTCTCGGTGGCGGTGTTCTCCGACGGGCGGATCGTGCGCTTCCACCGCAGCGTCGAGGCGACGGTGGACTCCCTCGCCGAGGTCGACCGGGCCGAGGCCGACCGCTACGCGGCGTGGATGCGCGAGGCGATGCCGGTCGTCAGCGCAGCCCGGTGGGGCCTGGAGGCCGGAGCTGGGCACCGGCGACGGCTGCGCACCGCGCCAAGGGTCACCTGGGGAGCCGCCCAGGCCCTGGTCCGCGGCGGAGGACCGGCCGGGCTCGGGCGGACCCTCCTCCTGCCGTACGGCAGGATGCTGAGGGAGCGGTTCGCCACCGACCTGGTCCGCGCGCCGGTCTCCGCGTTCGCCGCGCACGCCTCGGCATCACCGGAGGCGCCCGGCGGGGCAATGTTCGCCCTCTGGCAGGCCTTCTACCACCAGGTTGGCCAGTGGCACGCCGTCGGTGGCTCCGGCGCGCTCGTCACGGCGCTGACCGCCCGGTTGGAACAGCTCGGCGGATCCTGGCGTGTCAACGCCCCGGTGGCCCGCATCACCCGCGCGGGGCGCGCAGAGACCGATCCGGTCACTGGGGTGGAACTGGAGTCCGGGGAGCGGCTGCACGCAGACTCCGTCCTGAGCGCCGTGGACCCAGCCGTGGCCCTGCTGGACCTGCTCGACCCCCCGCTCGGTGGCGAGCCCGCCCGGCAGCTGCGCGCGGTCTCCCGTAGTAACGCCGTGCAGATGGTCGTCCACCTCGCCGTGAACCAGCTGCCCGCCTACCCCACAGCCCGCCCCGGTGACTGGAACGGCCTGCAGTCATACGTCGACACTCTGGACGACCTGGCTGACGGCTTCGCCCAGGCCCAGGCCCGCCGTCTGCCGCAGGGCCGCGTGCCCACGTACTCCTTCACCCCCAGCGCCTTGGAGGACTCCCTGGCTCCGGCGGGCCAGCACACGGTGTACCTGGCGTGCCCCTGCGCCCCCGCGGTGCTGGAGGGTGGCTGGGAGCAGGCGGCCGAGGGCTTCGCCGACCGCATGGTCGCCACCGTGGAGGCTCGCGCCCCGGGCTTCACGGCCTCGGTGGTCGGGCGGTCGGTGCGGACCCCTGAGCTGATGCAGCGGGAGCTGCGCTGGCCCGGAGCACACCCGATGTACCTCGACCTGGGGTTGCACCAGTCCGGCCCGCTACGGCCGACGCCGGCCCTGGCCCGTCACTTGACGCCGGTCCCCGGCATGGTGATCTCCGGTGCCGGGACGCACCCAGTCGGCGGCATCGCCGGCACCCCCGGACGCGCCGCTGCTCGCGCGCTGCTGCACCAGGTGTCCCGCTGACCCGCGGCGCTGCTCGTCCAGGAAGCGGGGGTCCCGACCGTGCCCAGGACCCATGCCGTGGGCCCGGCCCGGATGGGGAGCGCCTCAGTGTAGGGAGGCCGTGTCCGGCACCGCCTGTGGGGTGGTCAGGACCGCAGCCAGGGAGTCCAGGGCGCCGGGCACGAGGGTGAAGTAGGCCCGCACCGCGCTTCTCGCTGGTCAGCAGGCCGGCGTCGACGAGGATTTCGAGGCGGTGGGAGACGGCCGCGCTGGAGGAGGCCGGGCGGGCCGGGGACCGAGCTGCGCGCCATCGGCATGACCCACCAGCAGCTGATCGTCAACGGCGTCTTCACGGCCGCACCCGGCGGCGGCGACCCGCTCGCCGATGCCCTGCACACCCACGCCCGCCGCGCCCTGCAGGACCTGCCCGCGGCGCTGGCCACGCTGCCCCGGACCACGCTCCCGCTGCGGACGGTCAGCCCGCTCGCGGTCACCGAGTTGCGCCGGTTCACCGCCGGCCACGACGACGCCCCCGCCGGCCAGGACAACGCCCCCGCCGACGGACAACCCGGCCCGGACCCGGACGCCCTGGGGCCGGCTGGCCCGCTGGGCACCGCGTCGTTCCACCAGCTGATCGACACCGTCACCGCGGCCGGCTCAGGACTGGTCATGACGATGGGCAAGGGCGGGGTCGGCAAGACCACCGTCGCCGCGGCCGTCGCCGTCGCGCTGGCCGACCGGGGCCACCCGGTCCAGCTGACCACCACCGACCCGGCCGCCCACGTCGCGGCCGCGCTCGGCGGCGACGTCCCCGGGGTCACCGTGTCCCGGATCGACCCGGTCGCGGAGACCGCCGCCTACACAGCCGAAGTCCTCGCCACCGCCGGCGGCGGCCTGGACGAGGAGGCCCGCGCCGTGCTTGCCGAGGACCTCGCGTCGCCGTGCACCGAGGAGATCGCCGTGTTCCAGGCGTTCGCCCGGACCGTCGCCGCCGCCCAGGACGGGTTCGTCGTCCTGGACACCGCCCCCACCGGGCACACCCTGCTGCTGCTGGACGCCGCCCGCACCTACCACCAGGAACTCGCCCGCCAGTCCGGGCAGCTACCCGACAGCGTCACCGGTCTGCTGGACCGGCTCCGCGACCCGGACCACACCCACATACGGATCGTCGCGGTGCCCGAGGCGACCCCGGTCCACGAAGCAGCCCGGCTGCAGGCCGACCTTCGCCCGGACCGGGATCACCCCGACCGGCTGGGTGCTGAACCAGAGCCTGGCCGCGGCCGGCCCGACCGACCCCGTCCTGGCCGCCCGCGCGACCAGTGAGGGCCGCTACCTCGACGAGGTCACCACCGCGCTCAGCGACCGGGTGGTCGTCCTGCCCCGGACACCGGAGGCACCCACCGGCCCGGACCTGCTCCGCGCCCTCACCGCCGAACCGGCCTGGCCGGCACCCCCGGAGGACCCCGATGACCCAGCGACCCACCGTGCTGTTCGTCTGCGTGAAGAACGGCGGGAAGTCCCAGATGGCCGCCGGGCTGATGCGGCGGGCGGCCGGTGACACCGTCACCGTCACCTCCGCCGGGACCAGACCCGGCACCGCGGTCAACGCCCTGTCCGCCCAGTCCCTGCAGGAGGTAGGGATCGACATCACCGGCGAGACACCCCAGTCCCTCACACCACAGATGGTCGAGGCCGCGACCGTCGTGGTCACCCTCGGCCGGGACGCGACGGTCGACCCCGTCCCCGGCCCCCGGTTCGAGACCTGGAACACCGACGAGCCCTCCGACCGGGGCATCGACGGCATCGACCGGATGCGCCTGGTCCGCGACGACATCGCCGCCCGAGTCGACCACCTCGCCGCGACCCTGCGCGCCGGCGACCACCCGGCCCACGACTGACAGCCCACCCGTCCCCCGGTCGTCCGCGATCCGCCACAGCATTGCCGCCCATACCGGAAACTGATCTGCCCCGCGATTCTCGGACATGGTCTTTTGTGCTCTCACGCCGCTGTTCGGTAGCCGGCGTGGGTTTCGCTGGGTGTCTGGTAGCCCAGGCCCGAGTGCAGTCTCTCGCTGTTGTACCAGCTGTCGATGTAGGTGGTGATGTCCCGGATTGCGTGGGCCCGAGTTGGGTAGACGGTGCGGTGGACACGCTCGTTCTTCAGGGCCGCGAAGAATGACTCGGCCATCGCGTTATCGTAGCAGACCGCGGTCCTGCCGGTCGAATGGCGCAGTCCGAGGTCGACCAGGGCTGTGTGGAACTCGTGCGAGGTGTAGTTGCTGCCGCGGTCGGTGTGGAAGATCGCCTGATCAGCCAGTCCGGTCGCGGCGGCGCGTCGGATCGCGGTGGTGATCAGTGAGGTCCGGTAGTGGTCGTCCATGGCGTGCGCGATGACCTTCTTGGAGTAGCAGTCGATCACCGTCGCCAGGAACACCCAGCCCTCCCAGGTGGGGATGTAGGTGATGTCCCCGACCAGTTTCCGGCCGGGCGCGTCGGCGGTGAAGTCACGGCCGACCAGGTCCGGGATGGGCCCGGCCGCGGCGTCCGCGCGGGTCAACCCGACGCGGCCGGGACGGGGCTGGCAGGGCACAAGTCCCAGCTCACGGGCCAGGTGACGGACCAGCTCCCGGCCCGCGGTGACCCCGCGGCGGGCGAGCGCGGCGTGCAGCCGGCGGTAGCCGTAGGTCTCATCCGAACGGGTGAACTCCTCACTCATCAGCGCTTTGACGACGTCGCGGCGCCGGGCGGTCGCGGACTCCGGACGTGCCCGCCACGAATAGAACCCGGACGTGGACACGTCCAGCCAGCGGCACATCGACCTGACCGGGAACGGGCACTGCGGTTCGGTGAGCGTGGTGTCGACGAACTCGTACTTCTCGCTCACCGGGGATCCTGGGCGAAGTACGCTGCGGCTTTTTTCAGGAACTCGTTCTCCAGCTTCACCTCCCGGTATCTGCGTTCGAGCTCACGCAGTCGGGCCCGTTCGCCCACGTCCAGACCCGGTTCCTCCCCGGCATGGTCACGGCGGTAGACACTCACCCAATTCCCCAATGTGCCCTCACCAATCTGCAGCTCCCGCGCCACTGAAGCGATCGGCCGCGACGATTCGATGACCAACCGGACAGCGTCCTCACGGAACTCTGGACTGAACACCCTCTTTGCTCGACTTACGACCTGGCCTCTCATCTAAGTGGAAAGATTATATCCACTGTCCGAGAAACGCGGGGCACCCCAGTGATCTCGCGGACGATGTGCCGTTTGAGGCAGCGGATGATCTCCTTGGGGTGGTCTTGCCCTCGGAGCGGCGTTTGGCGGTGTAGGCCCGGGTTCGGGGGTCCCAGGCCATGCGGGTGACGGCCAGGATGCAGAGCGCGTAGTTGGCCTGGCGGTCACCGCCGCGGTTGAGGCGGTATCGGCTGGTCTTGCTCGATGACGCCGGCGCCGGTGCCACGCCGCAGGGGTGCGCGAAGGCCGACTCACTGCGCAGGCGGTCGGGGTTGTCGCCGACGGCCGGGAGCAGCGCGGCGCTGGTCAGCGGCCCGAGTCCCTTGACCGCGATGAGATTCGGGGCCATGTCGGTCACCAGGCGGGTGAGGTGGTGGTCGAGGTCGGTGATCTCCTCGGTCAGCTGCTGGTGACGTCGGGCCAGGCTGCGCAGCGCGTGCTTGCAGACCGCTAGGTGGGTGCCGGGCTCGGCGCCGGACCGCCAGCGGGCGGCGAGGCGCAGCAGTTCGGGACCACCCTTACCAGCAGCAGCCTGACCACCCAGCCCCCCGGGCGCGAACAGAGGACCACAGTGGAAAAGCCGGGCAGACCGGCAGCTCCCAGCCGCCTCCACACCCCGAAACCGGACTACCACCCCCACAAATGGCCGAAAGGAACGACCAGGAATCCAAACGGTGGATCCAGGCTCAGAGTCGCAAGTCCGGAGCTCTCCGCAAGCGGGAGCCGATCAGCGCGGCGGCCTCGCGGGTGGCGCCGGCGAAGATATCTGCGGGACGCTCGGGTGGTGACGCCAGCTGCAAGCTCACTGCAGGCCCGGTTCCGACGTCGAGACGAACAGCCCAACAGGTGAGCCCGGCGACGAGCGCCTCGTTGTCGGTTGCGGCAAACCCGTGTCGGGATTCACCGGCGGTGAGCACGATAGCCCCCGCAGCCGACGGCGGGAGGATCCGACCGCTGAACACGGCGACCGGGAGTGCATTACGCCCGGGCACCGCCTCGAGGACGACCGCCTTTCCCGAGATTCGCGCAACGAGTGCCACCGTCGCGCCGGTGCGTTCGCGTAGATCGGCAAGCAGCGGAAGTGCGGTTGCTCGTAGTCCGGGCGAGGGCTCGACGCGGCGGGCGAGACTGACCAAGTCCGAGGTCAAGCGATAGCCGCGGTCGGGGACGAGCTCGGCGACGCCCGCCTCGACGAGCTGGTTGAGGAGTCGGTGCACCGTCGGGCGAGGGAGGCCGGTGATCGTTGCCAGCTCCCGCACCTGGTGCGGCCCATCGGACTCGGGCAGCGCACGGAGGACACGCATCGCGCCGTCGACGACGGTGCGACCTCTAGCGTCCTTGCTCACGCGATCAACATACCGAGGGCCGTCCGTCGGGCACGGTCTGTCCGCTGGGCGGACACGACGTCGACCGGCGCGCTCCCACGGAGCAGCATCGAATTCGTGAACCCAAGAGACGAACATCTCCGAGCCGGTTACATGCCGTTCACCCCTGAGGGTCAGGACGCTGCGAGCGAAGTTCTCGCTCATCTGCGTCAGACAACGCCGGTCTTCTTTAGCCCTGAGCTGGGCTCGTGGGTGGTGACGCGCTACGACGACGCGAACACGGTGCTGCGGGACGCAACCACCTTCAGCTCGTCCGGCGCTCTGGGCGCCCCGCCCATCCCGGAGGTGGCCGATGTCCTGGACGCCGGCCGAGTGACCGACGGTGCCACGCTGATCGGCTGGGACGAGCCTGAGCACGGTCGAATGCGAACAATGTTGGCCGCAGCATTCACCCCCGCACGTTCCCGTTTGCTACAGCCAGTCATTCGAAGAAGGACGGAGCGGATTCTGGACGGCCTGTCCACCAACCGTAGCGTCGACGTCCTGAACGAGATCGCGCTGCCGATCGCGCTCGACACCGTCTTCGACCTCATCGGGGTCCCGGAAGCGCAGCGCGCAGAGTGTTTCCGATGGTCCACCGAGTGGGGACGTCTCCACGGTGCTGCGCTCGAGGGACTGGAGCCGTCGGCCCAGGTGGAGCTCGCCCGGTCGGCGGTGAACCTGCACCAGACAATGAGCGGCCTGCTCGACGCCCGCCGAGAGGCACCGCAGGACGATCTTCTCAGCGCCGTGCTGGCCGAGCAGGCGACCTCGGCGGAGCCCCTGAGCGACGTGGAGCTGCTCTCCCTATTTCCCGGCCTCGTATTCGCCGGGCACGAGACCGCCGCCAACCTCGTCGCAAACACGTTGTGGCTGATGCTCGTCCATGAAAGTGACGTCGAGGAGATCGGTGCCGCGGTCGACGAGGCTGCACGACTGGAGTCCCCGTTCGCAGCGACTGCGCGCACCACGACCTGTCCGGTGCGTCTGGGCCAGGTCGATCTCCCTGCGGGAGAGCGGGTCTCAGTCCACCTCGGATCGGCGAACCGTGACGAGTCTTCGTATGACAAACCGGCGAGCTTCGACCCCAGCCGGGCGAACCTGAACAAGCAGCTGGCCTTCGGCCGGGGTCCCCACTTCTGCATAGGTTCCTCACTGGCTCACGTAGAAGTCACGACGGTCCTGCAGGTCATGTTCGACCGCTGGCCGAACATGACCCTCGCCGCCCTTCCCCGGCGCGCGGGGCATTTTCTGATGCGTGGCTTTGCCTCGCTCGAAGTTCTGCCGCACGGCGATGACACCGACGAGCTGCCGGACTGACGACTCGAGCGGCGGCATCGGCGGCACTCCTCTCGCGTCGGCGCGGGCCGCGGCGACGCGAGAGTCATCGGGCTGGGCGGCGGCTTGCGGGGCGAGCCCTCGGCGCAGCCTGGTCATGCCAGCTTCGGTCGGGTCGGCGCGCACGGACCGGAACGCGGCCAGGACGACGGCCGGGTTGCACGCCCCCAGGGAGGCGGGCCCGCTCAGCCCGAGACGGACGTCCTGGCCGGGTGCTTTACTCGCTGCCGTCACCGGCCAACCGGCGCCCGACCACCCCGCCACCCCGGTGGTTCTCCCGGGGGTGGCGGTGGAATCGGTGGCTGTCAGCTCGGCTAGGAAGCCCTGGGGTGACGGTGCGCTGCTCCCGGTCGGCGGTCAGAAGGTCGTCGATCAGGTGGGACAGCTGGACCGCGTGGGAGAAGGTCGGCGCGGTGCCGTGGACGATGTCGGCGCGTAGCGCGGCGTAGACGTGGGCGACGTTGGTCGCCGAGTCGGACAACGCGGGCAGGGTGTCCTCGCCGCGGACCAGGTCACCGTTGACGCAGAGGCTCAGGACACCGGCCTGGAAGCCCTGCGGGGCGCCTCCGGTCAGGGTGAGGGTTCCGTCCGCACCGACGATCTCCATCCGGAAGAGGTTGTCGCCCATCTGGCGGCCACCCGCGACCTCGACGGCCAACACGCCCCTCTGGCGAGCTGCCCGTGGACGAGCACGAGGTCGGGGACGGTGCGGTGCAGCGGGGTCTAGCGCCAGAGCTCAGGCGGATGACGAGAAAGCCGAGATCAGGAGGGTTATTCACGCCCCCGTTCGTTATGTCTGAGACGAGTTAGCGGGTCGGTGTGTCGGAGCGTGAAGACGGTCCGCTTCTTGACATGATTGGGATACCACTCTCAATCAGAAGAAGCGGACCGCCGACGTATCATACGACAGGGCTGAGCGACGACGAGATCGTACAGTTGAGCGTGCTCGTCTGGCAGGAGAGCGCGGGCCAGCCGGGGTCGGTGTGGCCGCCGATCCTTGGCCTCTACAACTCGATCCGGGTGGCCTGACCTATCTACGGCGCAACCGGGTTCAGGCGGAGATCGGTGAATACTTCGGGGTGTCCCAGTCGACGGTCTCGCGGGCGATCACCGGGCTGACACCCGTGCTGGCCAAGGTGTTGGCCGAACGGGTCCCGGTGGCCGAGGACCTGGATCTGCGCCAGCAGCACATCATCGACGGGACGATGCTGCCCTGCTGGTCCTGGGCCGGCCACCCGGAGCTGTACTCCGGCAAGCACAAGACCACCGGGCTGAACGTGCAGGTCGTGTGCGACCTGTCCGGGCGGCTGGTCTGGGTCTCCGATCCGGTCGACGGAGCCCGCCACGACATTGCCGCAGTCCGCCTGTCCGGAGTTCTCGACGCCGATCACCCCGACCCATGGATCGCCGACAAAGGCTACCTGGGCTCAGACACCATCCGGCCGATCCGCAAACCAGTGTTCCGGGACCTTCTCGACTGGGAGAAGAAGTTCAACACCGCGGTCAACCGGATCCGCTACAAGATCGAGCGGGCGATCGCCAATCTCAAGACCTGGCGCGTGCTCCACACCGACTACCGCCGACCGATCGAAACGTTTGCCACCACAATTACCGCTGTCCTCGGGGTCGAATTCTATCGAAACGCCCGTGAATAACCCTCACTGTCTCCCTCTGCAACTCCGCCGAGGCTGTCGGTGAACGGACGCGACTATCAGCGGGCCGGACGGGTTTCCTCACTCGCTGAACGATCCGTTCTACTTCAACGTAACTCGAGTGGCGCAGAAGTCTTCGGCCCGACCGGTTCATTACCGCCGACTGTTATTGAAGTCAGGACGTCAACCGGCCTGACTAGCTACTCTCTAATGGGAGGCCCGTGAGGGCCTTGCTAAATGCGGGACCCTCACGGCTCGCTTCCCGGATGGAACTTCCAAGTAACGATCTCAACCACCGTCTGCGCTACACCGCCGGCGAGTACTCGGAACCGCCGCCGAGCCTGCCGGTGGGACCGCTTGTGCAGTGACGTTGTCGACGGAATCCACCGCTACTCAAGGTCGTCGGGACGTTGAGCAGTCGCACAGACCTTCCTCCGTGACACGATCGCCGTCCCAGATCCGATGGCTAGACACGGGTTTCGGTACGGTGGTTCGACGGAGCCGCTAACGGGGACCCAGCGCGCCCCCGCGCTCGCACCACGCAGAGCGGCCGTCCGCTCCGCAGGTGTTGGCGCCTTGGAAACAGCTGCTGCACAGCCGGCCGTGACGAAACGGTCGGCAACGCGGAAGTCCAAGCCTGCTGGCCATGCGGAAGTCCAAGCCTGCTGGCCATCTGGTGGGGTATGCGCGGGTGTCGACGGCGGAGCAGGACCCGGCGTTGGACAGTTTGTCGCCGGGGGACACGTTCGTGGTGCGGCGGTTGGACCGGTCCCTGCCGCATCTGATCGACACCGTGACCGCGCTGGCGGAGCGGGGGGTGGGGTTCCGGTCGGTGACGGAGGCGGTCGACACCACGACCACAGGGACGACCGTAGTCAACGCCTGTCCAGGGCGTCTAGTCAGTACCTCCGAGGCAGCTCGTCGATATCGAGGCAGGTAATAAGCGGGTCCGCTGCGACAGAGTTAAGCGTTCTAATTTGGAAGCCGTTCGCCCCACTAATGAAAATTGTTGCTGAGTCTTCCACCGGAGACATATAGGTATTAGCTATCGCAACTCCGGGGAACAGATGGCGAGTGACAAACCCGACGGCGGTCACCAGCCGAGTCTCGAGCTCCTTAATTGATATCTTTACCGGAATAACCGTCACGCAGACGCCCGGGAGGATCTGCTCGGCCCAGGCAGGATCAAACTCGCTCGTCGCACGAATAATAACACCGTCGGCTCCATTCGCGATCGAATAAAACCCTGGGCACTCGATAAATCTCTCCCCATAGAGTACATCGCCCGAATCGGAGTCCGGCCGTCGAGCGGCCTCCCCGTTCACTTGACCAGTGTGCTATTTGTCGCGGACTCCATAATAGCAATATCCTGGTACCAGCAGCTCCCACTCGTACTCACAGCTGTGTAGTTTCCGCCCACGATTGCCCCACCAACCACCAACCCGTATCCATTGTCGACGATGTAAGTCGGACCACCGCTGTCCCCTTCTTGACAGAGAATGGTGTTCGCCTTCGAGGCTTGATCTAAACCACACGTCGTAGAAACAGTACCATTTCCATTATCGAAGTTTTGGCAGGTGTTACGCTTATTAATTACGCCGCCGCAAACCTCGAACCCAGTCCTAGCCCCATCAAAGCAAATTTGAGACCCCGCCGCATTGCCGTACTCGCTATATTGTCTTTCAACTGTCGACGCGTTGCGCCAAATGTACGGCGAGGCGCCCGTTGTTGCCGTATCGATCAACTCAAAGTCATTTCCACCGTTTGCAAAGGCACGGTAAGAAACGTTTCCGACCGCTACTCCGTGCGTGGTCGGCTTGGCGCCCACATTGTAGCAGTGGCCGGCTGTAGCGATCCAGTGGTAAGGATGGATCGTACTCTTCAGAGTCATTCCACCACTGCAGTCATAACCACCTGAAGACAGTGGGATGCCGCCCCCGAAGGGTGCCGTGTCGTTTGTTCTACCATATCGTTTGGGAAGTGGGCTGGTATCGGGGGCGGAGATGGCGATTTCCCCTTGGGCGATCGAATCCGCCAATCTAGGCGTCTTAGGGGGAGTCTTCACGTTGAATGTCAATACAAGTTTGCCGGTGCGATCGTCGACAGTTGAACTCACTAGACTCTTGGCGTCAGATAAAAAAGACTCGGGATTCATAGTTATGTCGGCCTGGAGTCGCAGAAGGTCCACCTGCGAGTACCTCGCCCCGTAATCGAGGGTTGTATTCGCGGGAAGGTTAAAAGTATGGGCGCCCATCGGCGAACCAGTCATCTTAATAACAAGGTGACCGTCTGCTGCGCTGTAATAGCCGGCAAAACTCGGCGATCCTCGCAGGGATTTGAGTAGTTCTGAGGTGACTCTCGGGTCCGCCTTCAGGACCGCGCCAGTCGGGCTCGACCGAATTACAGGAGTGACTGCCGACGAAGGTAGCGAGGACAAGGCCGTTGCTGCACCGGCTAATGCAATGACTGCTACAACTCGGAGAATCTTCATCGGATAATTGTGAGAGGCAACGGCGCGGATGTCAAGAGGGAGGTTAAGGTTGGTTTTCGACCATTCCGAGGACCGGGCGGCGGCAGTGCTGAACGCCCTGAGCGTTAATGAGTGACCTAGACCGTGTCGCATCAGGGGTTCCCGCACCGGGACAACCGGGCCGCCGAGTCGCCGGCGACGTTGTTGCTGGTCTGAGTGTTCCAGTAGACCCGTCTGCGGGTCTGTCCCGGGAGTGGTGTTCCGGGTGGGACGTCGGGTGGTCGGAGGAGCTGACCGAGGGATCGCTCAGCGGGCTGTCGCTGTGAGCCGTCGCAACGCGAGCTGGGCGGGCGGGCCCCAACTGGCCTTGCCGCCGGGGCGGCCGCGACGACCGGCGTCTGCGATGAGGATGCCGCCGAGAGCACGCCATACGGCCCAGCCGCGGGCGCGGCGCAGGGTCGAATCGTCCAGCGGTGGCCCGTAGGCGTTGTGGAAGCGCTCCGCTGCGCCGTCCGGTAGCAGGACCCACGAGGCCGCGAGGTCGCAGGCCGGGTCGCCCGCGCAGAGGTCACCGAAGTCGATCACGCCGCAGAAGGTTCCGTCGGCGGTGAGGATGTTGGCCGGGTGCAGGTCGGCGTGGAGCCACACTCGTGGTCCCGTCCACCCGGGCGCGCCGACCGCGTCGCGCCAGACCTCGCGAACGATGTCGGCGTCGGGGAGGAGGCCGGCCTCGGTGGCGGCCGCGAGACCCGAGGCGACCTGTTCTTCGCAGTCCGCCAGGGACCCTCCGCGGCCCCGCCCGGCTGGTGCCGAGGCGGGAGCAGGTCGGTGCAGTGCCGTCAGGAAGCCGGCGAGGGCATCGGCCGCAGCCGTCGCGTGGGCCGCGGGCTCGAGGTCAGCCGGGGTCCCCGGCACCCAGGTCGTGACGATCCACGGCCTGGGGAACACCTCGGACGGTCGGCCGAGTCGCTGCGGGACGGGGACCGGCAGTGGAAGGGACGCGGCGAGGGAGGGCAGCCACGCCCACTCCTTCAGGAGGAGCGCGTCTGCGGTCTCGGTCGCCCACGGCAACCGGACAGCGAGGTCGTCCCCGAGACGCCACAGCTGGTTGTCCCAGCCCTCCGGGCCCCGTCGCAGGGCGCGATCGGCGAGGTCGGGGTGCTGGGCGCGCAACAGGGCGCGGACGAGGTGTTCGTCGATCTCGATCCCGGCGCGGCCCACGCGCCGCAAAGCTAGCCCGACGAAAGCGGGAGCAGCTGCTGCGACCCGCTGTCCCCCCGTCCGCCACCCCGATTGGACACCGCTACATCGTCTCGAATCCGATCGTTATCGGTACTCGCCGCGGCGGTACGTCGCCGGGCGTGTCGAAAGTCGTGCCGCCGGTGACAAGCCGCTTCGGGCAGCAAGTGATCGGTACGGGTTTCGGTCGGGTCCGGTGGGCGTCCGCCCGGGGGGTGGACGGGGGACGTGTGGGTGACCCGAACACGCGTGGTGATCGCCCACGCCCCTGCTCACCCGGCCCGGTGGCGGCCGTCACTGGCGAGCCCACCGACTTCGACCAGAACACCCCTCGCGCCATTTGGGGTCGTTGGCGTCGGAAACGGAGTGATGGCCGGCACGGGTCGGGTGACAATCAGCCGGGGGACGTGGTCTGCGGAGGTGTGGCGTGGCGGTGAAGGTCAGGTATAGCGCCGATGAACTGGCGTAGCTCGCCGCGGCTGTCAGTCCGCGCCGTGGGTGGGACTTCTCCCGGATGTCGGTCAGTCGTCAGCCGGTCCCGTCGCAGTACCCGGACGTTGTGCGCGGCTACCTGACCGGAGATGCCCGGGTCCTGGACCTGGGAACCGGCGGGGGTGAGCAGCTGACGGCCCTGGCCTCGTCGTTCCGGGAGGGTGTCGGTGTTAACATCGATCCGGTGATGGTGGCCGCGGCGACCGACCACGCCGGCGGGGTCATGAATGTACGGTTCCAGGTGTCGACCGAGCAGCTGGAGGCGGTCGACGACAGGTTCGATGTGGTCCTGTCCCAACACGCCCCGGTCGGGTTCGGGGCAGTGTGGAACCACCTCCTCAGCCGTGGGTATCCCTTCACCCAGCAGGTCGGTGGACGCAACATAGCCAACGTCCGGGACGCGCTCGGCCAGCAGGCGGCTGGGCCGCCGCTGTCCCGGGACGCCGCTTGGGCTGGTGGTGCTGGCGTTTGCCGAAGTACCACGTCGAGTATGTCGTCCACGACGTCGAGTCCCTCGTCTTCTGGTTGTCATCGCTGGATCTGCGCCACGCCGACCTGGCGGGCGGGACGGCCGTTGCCTCCGTGGAGGTCTTCAACGAGATCCTGCGCGGCAACGTCGACGACCGCGGTTTCATCACCAACGAACACCGCTACCTGATGGTCGCCCAGCGGAGCGACTGCAAAGTTCGTGGAATGCCGCGGGTAGTGTCGGTCATGGATGACGTTGCGTTCATCGACTATGTGGGACGCGTGTTGTTAACGTTGCCCGGGGTGGAGGCCGTCACCCTCGGTGGGTCGCGGGCGGAAGGCACGAACCGCCCGGATAGTGACTGGGACTTCGCACTGTATTACCGCGGCCAATTTCAACCCCAGCGACTCCGTGAGATCGGCTGGCCCGGTGTCGCCAGTGAGATCGGTGGGTGGTCGGCGGTCGATGGGGGAGTTTTCAACGGTGGAGCGTGGCTGGAGATCGACGGCCGTCGCAGTGATGTGCACTACCGCGACTTAGACGTTGTCGATCGGGTGATTGCATCCACGCGCGAGGGCCACTTCGAGGTTGAACCGCTGTGGTCTCACTTGGCGGGTCTTCCTTCTTATCTGGTGCTGGCTGAACTCGCAGTAAGCAAGACCCTCGTCGGGGAGGTCCCTGAGGTGTCGTATCCCGAGGCGTTGCGAAAGATGGCTCCCGGGGTGTGGTGGGAGCAGGCCGAGACCGAGTTCGACTACGCGCGGAAGTTTCACGCTGCCGCCGGCCGGCTAACCCAGTGCGTCGGGCTCCTGGCAAGGGCCACCTCATGCGCCGCGCACGCGGTGCTCGCCGCGAGGGGTGTGTGGGTAACGAATGAAAAGCAATTGCTCATCCGTGCCGGGCTCAGCGATATCGACCGGGTCTTGTCCCACCTCAGCCCGGACCCCGCGGCGCTCCGCGAAGCTGTTGACACCGCACACACCGCGTGCTCCGAAGCAGTTCGGTCTGCCCGACTGAACCTGGAACAAGCCTGACCGTCGCGAATTTCAGGAGGACGGCGTCCAGGGCCGCTGGCCGAGTCAGGGGGTGCGGCGCGGGTTTGGTCACCAGGACCGAGCTGAGCTGACCGTGGCGCCCGATCGTCACTACCGAGACCTGGCCCCCTTGCGTCCGGACTCCTGCGGTGTTCTGCCGGTGGCAGCGAGTACGACTGTGTTCAGTCCGAGGATGAGTAGCTCGAACGGTGGGCCAGGAACGCTCGAGCAATGGACGTTGACGGAGAGGCGTTGGCGCGACGAGCCACGCCACCACGGCCATCGCACGTCGCCCCGACTCCTCAGCTGCACCGGACGGTATTGCCGTATACCCATCCACCTCGGTCCGGCGGTCCGAGTTGGATCGGTTTCGGTACGCCCGGAGCGAGGATCTCGACGTCGTACCGAAACCAGCTTGAGCTGCTCGGATGGGGGTTCGGGTCGCGCGGGTCGGGGCAGTGCGTCAGCCGTGGAGTGTGTCGTGCTGTAAGCGGCGATGGGGTGGGGACGCGTTCGTTGGTCAGGTCAGTTGGGGCAGGTCGGCGGGGACTATCGCGCCGACTTTCTCGTCGCCCCCGTCGCCGGTCAGGGGAGCTGGAGCAGTTCGGCGAGGCCTACGTCGTACTGGACCTGTCGGGCGTGGGACCGCGCGGCCGCGGAGTCGGCGTAGGCGGGGTCGAGGAAGCCGACCTCGTCGAGGAGGGTGTCGGCGACGTAGAGGGCGGCTGCGGCGGGGATGTCGAAGTGCCGGCCGATCGCGAAGGTAACCGCCGCTTCCATCTCGACGCCGAGGTAGCCGGCGGCGGACCACTCCGCGACGTCCTGGGCGGTTTCGGCGAGGATCGTTTCGCAGGTGGTGGTGGGGCCTTCGGCAATCGTGGCCCCCGAGGGCAGTGCCGCGCGGAGCCGCCGGGCCAGGGAGGCCGCCATCGTGGGGTCTGGACGTGTCGCGGGGTCGTTGCTGCGGTGGTACATCCACGCGGAGTGGGTGCCGTCGGACCGGTTGGGCACGATCAGGTCGGCGGTGTGCAGCGAGGGGGAGAGCCCCCCGACAGTTCCGACCAGGACGATGCGGCGGGCGCCGAGCAGGCATGCGGCGTGCAGGTACCAGGACATGACGGCGGTGCCCATCACGGGGACGAACCAGACGCGGCGGCCCTCGTGGACGAACTCGCTGGTGTGTCCGACCTGTGCGTGGGTCAGCCTCCGCAGCGATCCGGGGCCGTCGCCGGTGGCGAGGTCGCCCAGTCCGAGGTCGGTGAGGGACTGGACCAGGTGCGGGCGGTGCTGGGAGTCGCTGAACAGATCCCAGGCGCCGGAAGCGAGCACCGCGTCGACCCGGTAGTCCTCGGGTAACCCGAAAGCACGGCGCGTCTGCTCGGCCGTGGCCCGTTCGTACACGGTCGGCACGCTACGTCGGGCAGCATGCCGTCCCGCCCGACTTGCTTGGCGTCCGCGGGGAGCGGTCCGGTGTCGGCGGTGGACCCGCGCTCGGACGTTCACGGGATCGCGGGGTTGCCGTGAAGCCGACTCCAGACCTGTGAGTCGTGCGGCTGTCCGGTGAGCAGTTGCCCGGAGCGCAGGGTGACCTCTGGCTGGAATCCGGCGCGTTGGAGAACGGCGCGGCTCGCAATGTTCCCGACGGCGACCTCTGCCTGGACCCTGAGCCTGGATCCACCGTCCCGGTAGTTGATCTTCGGGCTTGAGGCTTTCGGATCTCTGATGGTGTCCGGGCAGCGGCGGTCCGCCGGTCTGCCCGGCGTTTCCACTTCGGCCTCGTGTCGGTGGTGCGTGGGGTGGGGGGTCAGCTGCGGGTGGGTGGGCCGTGGGTGGCCACGAACAGCTGGGTCCAGGCGGGCTCCCAGGGCCAGTCGCGCGGCAGGTGCAGACGGATCCGCCGGGCGGAGCGGGCCAGCCGCGCAGGGACGTTGATCAGTTGGGCCCGGATCGTTGCGGTGGTCGCGCGGGCGTGGAACGCCGAGGCCAGGGTGCCGGCGGCGCGGGTGAGGTTGAACGCGATCGCGGCCAGCACCAGCCAGGCACTGTTGGCCGAGAACGAGCCGGAGGGCAGATGAGCCAGCGGCCCGGCTTTCAGGTCGGCGTGGACCTGCTCGATGACCGCGTGGCCGCGGTGCGCCTTCTCGGCTTGGAGCAGGGTGAGCGGGCTGTCGGTGAACACGCAGTGGTAGCGGTAGGCCGCGAACAACTCGCCCTGCTCGGCGTCGGCATGACTGGTGCCACCGGTCGGGCTGGTCGGGTTGAGGCGCTTGACGCGGCGCACGATCAGCCGGCCGTGAACGTGCTGGGCCTGGCGGCGGCTGGTGAACGCGTGAACGGGACCTCGGCAACTTCGGCGTCGCTGATAAGGCGTTGCTCGTCGTGGTCCCACACTGCGTTCGGGTAGGAGATCGCGGTCCAGGCGTTCTCGTCGATGCTGGCGATGGCCTTGCTGATCTGCGGGTTGCTCCGGGCGGTGATCGAGAATCGGACCCCGGCCCGGCGGGCCGCGGCGACCACGTCGTAGCCGTAGAACGCCGAGTCCGCGCGCAGCACCACCAGGCCGGTCCCGGCCGGCCCGCCGGCGCCGGCGGCCTTGGCGGTGACGAGCGCGTCGGCGACCAGCCGGGCCGCGCCGCGAGCCGAGTTCGCCCCGCCCTTGCGCAACCGGGTTGCGACGATCACCGGGGCGGCGAGCGGGGTGCTGACCGTCGCGATCAGCGCGTTCAGGCCCTTCACGCCGGAGTAGCCGTAGCCGGCGCCCTGCTTGGCGTAGCCGTACGTCGCCTTGACGGTGTCGTCGATATCGACGTAGGCGACCTGGTCGGCGCCGGGCAGCAGCGGGGCGCGCGCCGCGAGCTCGGCCAGCAACCGGGAGGCGACCGCGTCGAGCTGGCGGACATGACCGAAGGTGAACGAGCGCAGAAACGTTCCCAGCGTGGACGGCGCCCGGACGCCTTGAAACAGCCGGGCCATCGCGCCGTGCCGCAGCAGATCGGTCCCGTCGATCGAGTCCACCCCGGCGACCATCGCGCCGACCAGCGCCGGGACCTTCAGCTGCGCGTTCACGCCGCCCTTGCCGGTCAGCGTCAGATGCTCGCCGACCAGCTCGGGCAGAGCGCACCGCTCGGCCAGCGCCAGCACCGGCGCCAGCCCCGCGCACGACACCAGATTCGGGTCATCGAACGCAGCGTCCTCGATATGGCAGACTCGCATCCCGCGGATGCCCTTCAGCTCGGTCGGATCTGTCCCTTAGCAAGACACATCCTCCCAGGCCAGAAGGGCATTCGTGCGTTACGACCCGCGTTCAGCAACAACCACGACGGTGGATCCAGGCTGAGCAGTCCGAGGTCGATGAGAGCGTGGTCGGTGATCGCGGTGACGGCTCGGGTCGCGAAGCCGGCCCCGGTGAACTGTTCACCGATCCAGTACCCGACGGAGGCTGATCGTTGGCCGGGGTCGATGGACAGGCCGACGTGTCCGGCTATTCGGCCGCGGTCGATGACCAGCAGAGGCAGCCGGGTCCCGTCGGCGAAACCTCGCAGCATCCTGGTGAACATCTCGCGGGCGAGCTCGACGGTGCACTGGTGCTGCGACCAGTCGCCCCAGCGGTCCAGCCACGCCGAGTTGGCCGCAACCAGCTCGGCGTAAGGCTCGGCGAAGCGAACCTCGGCCAGCCGCAGAACCTCACCCCAACCCAGATCCCACTCGAAGTTCGCCACGGCGACCAGTGTCCCCACCGTGACTGCGGCCGGGCGTTTCGAGCTGAATACCCGTCATGAGCGCACGCGGGGGGACCGGACGGGTCAGGTGTCCCAGGGCATCGGTGTGGTGGCCTGGCAGTCGGGTTGGCCGCGGCCGGGCAACGGTCGGCCGAAGGATCGGTTGCAGGGGCAGCGCATCGGGGTGTTGGGGTTGCCGGTGACTCGGAACCTCGGCGGGTGCAGACGGGCGCGGTAGTCGACCCGGGCATCGGTCAGTGCTTGGGCGGCGGCGGCGCTGACGGCGAGGACTGCGCCGGTGCAGCCGAAGACTCCATCGTCGGGCGCGGGCGGCTGGGTGGTCCAGGTGTAGGTCAGGCCGCACCAGCCGGTCGGGGCAAGGTCGACGCGGACCGCGCCGCCCACCGTCTCGAGCTGTCGGACCGCCGCAGGGGTCACGGTGAACGGTGGCCGTGCGGTGCTGTCGCTCATGGCGTCGGCTTACCAGCGAGCTCCGACATGACCGCTGACGGGCCTGCCCCGTCTCGGAGGCGAACGGCTGGCACCGCGCCATCACCTGGGGAGGACAGCGCGGGTGGATGCCTTCGTCGAGATGGCGGCAGCGGTCTGCTCTGGGGTCAGGGCGGAGGTGTCGAACCACCACCCCACCGACGCCAGCTCGTCCGCCATCTCCTGACGGAGCACGGCGAACGTGCCGTGGACCCGCTCGATGTCCGCGCGGCCGGCGTTGCGGGCGTCGGCCACCTCCAGAGTCGGTGCCAACGTCACGAAGAGCACCGGTTTCGGTGTCAGGAACCTGAGCATCAGGTCCAGGACGCGCCGGTTCGGGACCACCCGCAGCGCCCTGTGGTCGACCTCGCCGTCTGCACGGCTACGCGGGAGGGTGATCAGCCAGGGTTTCCGAGCCGCCTTCCCGGCTGGCCGTGGTAAGCCTCGGGGGTGACGAACGCTCGCTACCAAGTTTTCGTGAGCTCTACCTACACGGATCTCGTGGAGGAGCGACGGGAGGTGAGCGAGCAACTTCAACGGCTTCGCTGCATCCCCGCCGGCATGGAGTTGTTCACTGCCAGCGGCCGGCCGCCCTGGGACCTCATCCAGTCGTCCATCGACGACAGCGACTACGTCGTCCTCATCCTCGCCGGGCGCTACGGCTCGAGCACGGGAGACGACGGGCTCAGTTACACCGAAAAGGAGTATGACTACGCCCTTAGCCGCGGCATACCGATCCTCGCATTCCTGCACCGAGACCTCGGCTCCTTACCGTCTCGAAACGTCGACGCCCAAGAAACATCCATCGACAAACGCGAAGCGTTCTGGGGGAAGGTCCGAGATGGCGAGCGTCACACGGTCGGATTTTGGAAAAACGCGTCTGATCTGGCTCAGCAAGTGCTGACGGCTGTTTCGGCGGCTATCAACGACCAGTCTCGCCCTGGGTGGGTCCGTGGTACAGGCGAGGCCAGCGGCGGACGCCCGGTCAGCTTGGCCGGCGGTGTCCAGCAAGCCTCTGACCTCACCCGGGCCGATAACGTTCGGGAGGCACTGATTCCGCCCGGTGGAGCAGCACGGGTGGAACGGGCCATCGGTGACGCTGTCCGACGAGTTCAAGGCCTGCCGTTCATAAAAGGCGCGGCGAATTACAACGGCGGACCCGTCCAGACTGTGCACGCCGAGCGTGTGGCTGCGCTCGAGGACGCGGCCCGTCCGTTGCTACAGACTATAGCCGCGGCGGCTCGCTGGGGCGCTGAGCTCGATGGCTACTGGATCGACGTCATTCGTGCGACGAGTTCGAGCCTCCGATTGAGCGGTTACGCCGCCCTGGTCGAGCTTGTTCGCGCGCCTGCTGCCCTCATGTTGACAGCGGTAGGCATCGGGGCTTGCGCTGGGCGCCGAGACGATCTACTTGGTCTCCTGTTATCCGAGCAGTTTGAACTCGACAACCCAGACCGAGAGGAGGACGCCCCAGCGGTAGCCCTTCTTCATCCGACTCTCATGTACCCAGACGACTGGGCATCCAAGCGCTTGTGGATCTACATTGAGTCGGTCCTCGGCGAAGATGAGGCTTGGAAAGGAAAGGTGCTCGACCGGGCCTGGGAGCGTTGGGAGTACTTGGCGGGCGTTGCTCGGACCTTCTACGCGACGAAGCTGAACACATCGTTTGGGGCGATGCCGTACCTTCGCATCGAAGAACGCGTCCAGACCGGTATCAGGCCGGTGGTCGCCAAGGTGGTGCGCAAGGACGTTACTAGTCGAGGGAACAACCACCCTCTGCTGAGTAAGGGGCTGTGCGATGGAAGCGCCGACGATTTCGACGCTGCGGCAGACAGTTTCGACAGTCGTTACGGCCGGTGGGGGGACAACCAAGACTCGAGGGCGCTTCCGAGGCAAGGAGGTGCAATGCACACAGGCCCGCATTACCCGGGGGACCGCAGCGACATCGCCGTCTGACGATCAAGTTTCCCTGACCGACCATTATGTCGGCGGTGAGTAACGGCTTCTTTAGTTGCTCGGCGACCCTGTTGCGATGCACGAGCCCCCAGTTTCTTGAGGGCTATCGGTGGCTATTATCTTGACCATTTTGACCGACGCAGGGTTGAGTGATGGGAACTCGAGATGTGAGTGTCCCTTGGAGCGGCTGCGGCCGGGGACACCCTGGTCGTGTGGCGCCTGGACCGGCCTCGTCCGGTCGACGGCGCATCTGATCGAGACCGTGACCGCGCTCGGGGGAGCGGGGGGTCGGGTTCGACCCCCTCAGGCCCCGGACACGCCCGCCAGGCGGGCCGGTTGCTGTTCGGGATCTTCAGGTCCGCTGTCCGGGTGGGGCATCTTGACCCAGATTAGTTGTGCGGTACTATTAGTTATATGGCACAAGTTATTCGTTGGAGGACCCCCGCCGCCGTTGGAGCGTGCTGGCCGTATGCTGTCTCAGCCTGCTGATCGTCAGCCTGGACGTGTCGATCGTGAACGTAGCGCTGCCGTCGATCCGGCGGGACTTCACGGCAACGGTCAGCGGGCTTCAGTGGACGGTCGATGCGTACACGCTCGTGATGGCAGCGCTGCTGATGCTGTCCGGGTCGCTGGGGGATCGTTTCGGGCGACGACGGGTGTTCCAGCTCGGCCTCGTGCTGTTCACATTGGGATCGCTGATGTGCAGCCTCGCCCCGAGCCTCGGGTGGCTGGTGGTGTTCCGGATGGTCCAGGCCGCGGGTGGTTCGATGCTGAACCCAGTAGCGATGTCGATCATCGTGAACACCTTCACCGACCCCAAGGAACGCGCCCGGGCGATCGGATTCTGGGGTGCCGTGGTCGGAGTCAGTCTCGCGCTGGGACCGGTGGTGGGTGGAGTACTGGTGACCAGCGCCGGGTGGCGGTCAATTTTCTGGATCAATCTGCCCATCGGCATCGTCGCGATCATCTTGGCCCAGCGGTTCGTCCCGGAGTCCCGCGCGGCCAGGGCCCGCCGGTTCGACCCGGCGGCCCAGATTCTGGTGGCCGTGTTTCTCGGGTCGATGACCTACGCGATCATCGCCGCACCGCACCAGGGGGTGAGTTCACCATTGATCGTCGCCTTGGCCGTTCTGGGGCTGGCAGCCGGTACGGCATTGGTTGGCGTCGAGTTGCGCCGGCGCGAGCCGCTCCTGGACCCGCGGTTCTTTCGATCCGCACCATTCTCCGGAGCCACTATCGCAGCGACGGCGTCATTCGCAGCCCTGGGGGGGTTCTTGTTCGTAAACGCCCTGTATCTGCAGGATGCGCGCGGCTTCTCTCCGCTGCATGCCGGTATCTTCACCCTCCCCATGGCGGCCATGACAGCCGTGTTCGCGCCGATCTCCGGCCGGCTGGTGGCCGGGTGGGGGGCGCGAGTTCCGCTGGTCAGTGCCGGTGCAGCCATCACGCTCGGAGCGGTGCTGCTGATCTGGCTGACACCACATACACCAGCAGGCCTGCTGCTCACGTCCTACGCGCTGGTGGGACTGGGATTCGGGATGGTGAACGCACCGGTATCGAACACCGCAGTCACGGGAATGCCCCGTGCACAGGCTGGGGTGGCCGCCGCGATCGCCTCGACCAGTCGCCAGGTCGGCTCGGCCCTCGGGGTCGCTGTCACCGGGTCCCTCGTTGCCACAACCACCGACACGGCAACGGCTTTCACCACCGCCAGCCATCCCGCCTGGCTGGTGATTCACCATTCTGGGCCTCATCATCGTGGTCGTCGGATTCGTCTCTACCAGCCGATGGGCCACCGGTACGACCGAGCGGATGCGAGACCTGCTCATGGATCACAAGGAGGACATCAGTGATACCGCGGTCGCCCAGCCGGCATGAGGCCGCATCCCAGGTCTGGGTCGGGATGCGGGCGTTCGTCGAAGCCAACGAGCACCCCGCCGACCTCAGAGAACGCCTCGGCTTGGCCCTTGGAACAGGACGGGTGAAAGCACTGCTTCTGCTCAGGGACGGCCCGCTGTCCTTGAGTCGGCTCGCTGCCGCCCACGCCGTTGACGCCCCGTACGCGACGATCATCGTCGACCGGCTGGAGTCCCTCGGATATGTCGAACGCACTGTCGATCCCACCGACCGCCGCCGAAAGCTCGTCGCCCTGACCGCTACCGGACTCGTCGCCGTCGCCGTCGCCGTCGAAGCTCTGTCAAGCCCACCCGAAGCACTGCAGCTGCTCAGTGAGACCGAGCTGTCGCAACTTCAGACACTCCTGGCCCGATTGACCTCACCCTCCGAATAAGGGAGCAGACCATGCCCGTCACCACCCTCGACCGCGGCGCTGCCCTCGTCGTCATTGATCTGCAGAAAGGCATCCTCGCCCTGCGCACTGCCCATCCCACTGCGGACGTGGTCACCAAAGCGGGCTGCCTGGCCACCGCCTTCCGCCGGGAAGGATTGCCCGTCGTCATCGTCAACGTCGCTGGAGCCGCCCCCGGACGCAGCGGAATCTCCCGCCCCGCCAGTCCACCGGCCGCCGGCTGGACCGACCTCGTGCCGGAACTCAACGTCCAGGACGGCGACATTCTGATCACCAAACACCGCTGGAACGCGTTCGCTGAGACCACGCTCGACCGGACCCTGCACGAGCGCAACGTCACCCAGATCATTCTCGCTGGAGTCGCCACCAGCATGGGCGTCGAATCGACAGCCCGCGCGGCCCACGAACGCGGCTATAACGTCGTACTGGTCACTGACGCCATGACCGACCGTAACGTTGACACGCACACAAACAGCATCGAGCGGATCTTCCCCCTGCTCGGCGAACGTACGACCACCGCCGACCTCCTCCACTTCCTGCTGACAGCACCCGCGGCAAAGACCTGACGCGACCCGGCGTGACAACCGTCTGACGATGATCCAAGGGAGCCCCCGCAGGATGTCCCGAGCAGTCCGATTCGACCGATACGGCGACACCGATGTCCTCTACCTCGCCGAGGTCGACATTCCGGCTCCGGTCGAGAACGAAGTCGTCGTCCAGGTGCGCGCGGCCGGAATCAATCCGGGAGAGATCGCCATCCGCACCGGTGCCGTGGGCGACCGGCTGCCCGCCACATTTCCCTCAGGTCAGGGCAGCGATCTAGCCGGTGTCATCAGCGCCGTCGGACCCGGCGTGACCGCCTGGTCCGTCGGCGACGAGGTCCTTGGATGGTCCCATCGACGATCCAGCCATGCCGACCACGTCGCCGTCCCCAGCACCCAACTGATCCCCAAACCACCCCAACTGGAGTGGGAGATCGCCGGATCCCTCTACGTCGTCGGCTGCACCGCCTACGCGGCGGTCCGGGCCGTCACCGTGATCGCGGGTGACACCGTTGCCGTGTCGGCCGCTGCCGGCGGCGTCGGCACGGTGGTCACCCAGCTGCTGCAGATCAAGAAAGCCACCGTGCTCGCCATCGCTTCCGCCGCCAGTAGCGCCACACTGGCCGGGCTCGGGGCCACTCCCGTGACCTATGGAGACGGGCTCGCCGCCCGACTGCGCGAGGCCGCACCCCAGGGAATCGATGCGTTCATCGACCTTTACGGGCCCGAATACGTCCAGATCGCAATTGATCTCGCTATCCCGCCTAAGCGCATCGACACAATAATCGCCCGGGACAAAGCCCGACAGTTCGGCACCCGCAACGACGGCAGCATGAGCGCCAGCACCACTACCGTACTGACCGACATCGTCCAGCTCGTGACCTCCGGGCAGCTCACCATCCCCATCGCGGCGACCTACCCTCTCGACCAGGTCAGACAGGCCTACCGTCAACTCGAACGCCGGCACACCCACGGCAAGATCGTCCTCATTCCCTGAGCCCGGATCAGTGCGGATCGTGCCTGCTCGACACGTCGATGCATAACCGTGGTGGTGCTAGTGTCCCGTGTTGGAAGTTGGTTTCCGGTTCGAGGGTGTGGCGTGGGCGATGATCGTGTCGGCGTTCTTGGTCCAGATGAAGGGGTGGGCTCGGTCGTTCCAGCCCTCGATATAGGTGGTGAT
>JAABUS010001460.1_pt1 | contig 51179 bp, 43 predicted proteins | sample 5560161 | NCBI WGS metagenome assembly JAABUS01 (sample SAMN10711885, study PRJNA513376) | rock metagenome | isolation source: Antarctica rocks | place: Antarctica: Victoria Land, Trio Nunatak nord | collected 2016-01-04 | reverse complement strand
GAGCGAGTCATATGAGTGTAATGTAACGAGTATATAAATGCTAAGGAAGAAAAGTATCTAGAAGGGAAGAATCGACTATCTATATGACTCAGAAGAACATAAGCTAACCCTGAATAGAGTTGACTTCGAAACAACTCGATAGTCTAGTGACGAGCGATCGACAATAGTCAGAAACATAGTCATCAACATAGTCATCAACATAGCTATCAACATAGATGCGTAGCTAGAATCGTAACAGTATTTCCTCTCTTCAACGATTCATGTTCGCATGAATGTATTTTCTTAGCCTTGTGTAGAATCGAAATGTCTATTGTAGCAGGCTAGCTATGTAGGAAGAAATCGACTTGCTCAGCAAAGAGATCGACTATTGGCTGATGTCATTGAAGCAGACTCACTAGAAGAGAATCGACTAGCTCATTGAAGAGATCGATTGTGATCATGTCATTGAAGCAGACTCACTGCTGATTCAGATCTACTACATAGTAGAGCTTGTTTCGTTCGTTGATCGACTCAATCAAAAGATCAATCGTTGTCTGCCTTTGTAGCAGACTCACTTCGAATGTCGTTCAAGCAGACTCACTATCGAACGTGTCATTGAAGCAGACTCACTAGTTGACACAGAAACTCGAGGTAGATCGATTCACTGATAGATAGAGCGATGTGCTTGTAGATCATTGCATTGACGAAAGATGTCATTGAAGCAGACTCACTAGTTGCACGTGAACTCGATGACGGGTCAGATTCACTGATAGATAGAGCGATGAGAGTGAGTAGGTCATCGCATTGAGAATGTCGTTGAAGCAGACTCACTGAGATTTCGATATAGAAACAAGCTCAAAGATTTGCTTGTTGTCGAAGACATTATCGTGTCATTGTAGCAGGCTCACTAGTTGCACATGAACGAATAGGCGAATCGATTCACTGATGGGTAGAGCGATGAGGGTAGATGAATCATTGCATTGACGATGAGTGTCATTGAAGCAGACTCACTGTTGAGGTTTGCTCATCAAGGTAGAGACTTCACGCAGTTCTAGACTGATCTTTTTGATTGTTCAACAAATTCGAAGAATCTCTTGCGAATCTGAATGAACGGTTAATTCGCTGATCTTTGACCTAGTCGAATGATTTCAATCGTTTGTTTATACTCGCTGATCAGCGCACGAGTTTGAATCTTTTGTTTATTCTCGCTGAATCAGCTCACAAGGAAAGAAAGGTGAGTGCTGCTGCACGAACGCAAGTCGCTAGATCAAAGTCGATAGAGAATTGAAGAACTACTAGCAGAAGCACTCGAAGAAATCGATGCAGATTATTTCACTTCGTCTGTAACGAAGAAGCATTTATATAATGTTAGAGACCAGCATAGAGCGAGTCATATGAATGTAATGTAACGAGTATATAAATGCTAAGAAAGAAAAGTATCTAGAAGGGAAGAATCGACTATCTATATGACTCAGAAGAACATAAGCTAACTCTGAATAGAGTTGACTTCGAAACAACTTGATAGTCTAGTGACGAGTGACCGGCGATAGTCAGGAACATAGTCATCAACATAGTCATCAACATAGTCATCAACATAGCTATCAACATAGATGCGTAGCTAAAATCGTAACACAAACGAGATTGCTACTTTCTATTCTTAATAAATGAAACTCTCGCTCGTATTCAAGATAGCAAGTATCTGACTTGATTGAATATAATAGTCACGTTCAACAAACTACGCATGCACTCACAGATAGCGAAGATTTGACTATCTTTATCACTTCTTTTGATTTCTACAAATATCACATGATGTCTTTCAAATTAATCAATGACTCGACTTTCTATCAACACTATATGAATGACGTGCTATTTAACTATCTTCATCAGTTTTGTCAGATCTATCTAGATGACATTATCATCTACAGCAAAACACTGAAGAAACATAAGCAACACGTACGATTGATTCTACATAAACTACAAGAGACTGATCTTTAGATGAATATAAACAAGTGCGAGTTTCATGTTCAGAAGATCTTCTTTCTGAAACTATTACTATTCATTGAAGAACTAAAGATAAATCTCAGAAAAGTACAAGCAGTAGTTGAATAATTTACTTCTACAAACCTCACTCAGATGCAGTTCTTCGTTAACTTCTACAACTTCTATCGACATTTTATAAAGAACTTTTCGAAGATTGTTCATCTTTTGATTCAACTAACTCAAAAAGAGATGATATTTGAATGAAATCAAGCTTGTCAAACAATCTTTGATCATATGAAGAAATAAATGATTGAAGTCTCTATTCTTCGTCATTTTGATCAGAATAAAGAGACTATTCTTGAAACAAACTCATCAGACTACATCAATGATGACATACTTTCTCAGTATGATGATGAAGAAACATTGCATTCAATGATTTACTACAGCAAGAATCTGAGTCTCGCTGAGTGCAATTATGAGATCTATGACAAGAAACTACTAGCAATCATTTGTGTCTTTGAGCATTGATGATCTGAGCTGAAATTGACTGAGCTATTCATTAAGATGTTCACTGATCATCAAGCTTTAACATCATTAATGAAAGATAAAGAGCTAAGTAGACGTTAAATACGCTGAGTACAAAAGCTTGTCAACTTCAACTTCAAAATCATGTATTGCTCAGACAAATAAAACATCAAAGTCAATGCATTGACTCGTTGAGTTGATTCAGTTTCTAGAAGTCTCAAGAATGAATGATGTTGCTATCAGCAAACTACAATTCTCACATTGAATTGAATAAAAATCGCTGATCTGAAAGAGAAAGAGAATGATGAATCAATTGATAAATTGATTCTAAAAGTTAACAGAATCAACGAGAATTATATTCTACTTCGTGAAGTTGTATTAAAAGATGAAGCTCAATATGAAGATACTAAATTAAGAAATTATCAAGTTCAGAACGAAATACTATATCGAGATGATCTTTTATGAGTTTTCTTCAATGAGCATCTTCAAATGAAGTTAATTCAAGAAGTTCACGATCAATCTTCTATTAATCATTTCGAAATTCTCAGCATGATGAAGATCATAAGAAGGTATTACTATTGATCTTTAATGCGAAAGACAATAGATTAATATATTTGAAACTGCTACATTTGTCAACGATCAAAGACTTCTTGAGATAAATTCAATAAACTACTACATTCTTTACTCATACTCGAACAGCAATGAAAAAACATAGTCATGAACTTCATCATTGACTTATCTCTTTTGAAAGGCAAAAACATCATACTAACAGTGATATGTAAATTGACAAAGAAACAACATTATATTTCTTACTTCACTGATGACGAGAAAATCACAGCAGAAAAAACAGCTGAGCTAATGCTTCAGTGAATATATTGAATACATGATTTACTCGATTTCATTGTTTTGAATCGAGACTCTCAATTTATCTTCATTCTATGAAAGTCGCTTTGCAAAAGACTAGACATTAATTTGCAACTCTTTACAGTCTATTATTCTCAGATTGATGATCAAAGTGAATAAGTCAATCAGAACGTCAAAAGATATCTTTGATTCTTCTGTTTGTACATGCAGAATGACTGAGTTAAGCTACTATTCATGATTGAGTTCATTAACAATAATGCTTTGTTCTCAGTCATCTTCTCAATCTCTTTCTTTCTAAATAAAGACTTTCATTCTTGTATGAGTTTTGAACTCAATGTCATTGAATATGAAAGTTCTTGTGAACGCTTGCAGATGACTAAAGTCAAGAATATATCTGAACATATGAACAAAACACTGAAGTTTGCTTGCAAGTCGCTAGTTAAAACATGAAAACAAATGATGAAACAAGTCAATAAGTATAGAAAAGAAGTTGATTATGAGATTGAATCAAAGATGTTTCTCAATGAAAGAAACATTGTTACAGCGAGATTTTTCAAGAAGTTAAATGACAAAATGCTCAATTCTTTTATCAATTTAGATTTCATCAGCTCTTTATATAAACTGAAATTATCAAAGTCTATACATGTTCATGATGTATTTCATTCTGATCTGCTTCGCTCTGTCGTTGATGACTCTCTGTCAGATTAAAAGAACGAATCTTCAGATTCAATAGTGATAAACGATGAAGACGAGTGAGAAATCAATGATATATTGAATTTTCGTCGATATCAAAAATGACTGCAGTATAAAGTCAAATGAAATGATTATGACAATGATCTCAATTGATACAACGCTGATGACGACGAATTTATGAACGCTCAGAAGATCATTGATGATTTTCATATTCAATACTTGAACAAATCGCGCTAATTAACAATTCAATCAATCACGATTTAAGAGATCTGAATCTGTAAAATCATGATTGAGCAATCAATCAAGTCAAGCAGAAAATACATTCATGTGAACATGAATTGTTGAAGAAGAGAAGTAATGTCACGATTCTAGTTTTGTCAGACTCAGTTTTCTAGTCTTGTCAGATTTATTCTCGCTTCATCATCTTGACTAGTTTCTATTGAGTCTAGCGTCAACTGAGAAACACACATATGTAGTCAGCTTCTTTTCTATAGCTATCTTTCTTTCTTAGCATTTATTTTCTAGTTAAATGACACTCATATTGACTCGCTCTATGCTGATTTCTAACAAAATATGCTATGAAACGTTGACTTCACAAACTATCAAATCATCATCTCAATCATGAAGAGTTTCAAGACAACAGTGAGAATGATGATGAAAATGAAGTTGCTGAAGCAGTTTAAAATGACAAGAACATTTATTTTCTAACATATAATCATCATGAACAAATTTGATACATAGTCTTAGCTTTATTGTCTTGATTGCGTGTAGCAGTTGTATAAACAGCGAGCGATTTTCTACTTTAAAGAGTTTTGTTCACTTGACACAAATAGCATAGAATCTCTCATGAGTCAATCTAATTGATATCACAAGAATGTATGAATTTATTATTATTATTATTATTATTCTTCTTCTTTTTCTTCTAATTTTCTTACTATTGATAATCTCATATTTATCATGTTATAGTTTCTTCTCATTCTTCTTTACTTCATAATGCATCTTTGCATCATCATTTTTTACTATGATGAAATCATTTAAATTATAATTTATTGCAAATCAAGAAAACAATCACAATATGCGCACAACAAATCTTGAAAAAGAGCATTACATGCAAGACAGAGTGAATCTAAAGAATGATCAAATGACGATGAATTGCATGAGTTGCAGCAATGCAAGTTCAAAGATGATTACAAGCAACGTTGACATATTGCAAGAAAACAGCGACGCGAGATTGTAACGCTTACGCAATGATGAAAAGAAGATAGCTGACATTATCAATCTACTAATAAAGACATCAACGTTAAAGAAAGAAATGAACAAAGATTACTCATGAAAAGAAATAACATTGAAGCTGATGTATCATCTTCAACTCGATTCAGAAGAAAAACATCACATGACTCAGAATGCATTCATCGCGAAAAACATGCAGAAATTGAAGACATCAGTTCAACTGCTAAGCAAGCAGTTACAAACACAAAGAAATACGCGTTTCTCATCAAAAATCATGTCATGAGCAAATGTGACAAGAGAAGAATTATCAACAAGAGAGCAACGTTTCAAAGAGAGATCATCATCGCTTCACAAGAAATGCAAAGTCATGATAAAGATAGCAGACAAAGAAGAAATAAAGAAGATGCAGAAGAAGATTGTCAAGCAGATTCTTCAGAAAATAGCAGACGTGTCAACAAGTCAACGAAATCTGATCATGTCTCTTTGCAAGCTGAGTAGCAAAGACATCTTTCTTCATGCAGTCAGTTCAGATGCATGAGCAAATCTGAAAAAGACTTAAGAATGAGCAAAAGAAATTATGAACTTGATGCGCATATCACAACGAATCTTCGCAGTGCTGATACATGAGATGTGCACTACAATTAACATGAACAATCAGAAGAAAGTCATTAAAAGCTGATAAAGAATAACGCGAGACTTCATGAAAATCTGAAAATTCTAAGAATAATCTGACTCAAGAAAGTAGCAAAGAGCGAAAAGACTCATTCATCACTCATTGTGAAAGTAGCAATCAAAGCGATAATAAATCAACTGATGAACATGAGTATGTTAAATGCATATCATGAATGCACATGTAAGTTGTTCAAGAAGAACTGTCACATCACACAATGCTTCAGATGTCAGAAATTTGATCATATAATCAGATTCTGCAAGAAGAATCAACGTTGCATCAAGTGCACAAACAAACATCACATTAAAAGATGCGTGACATCTTTGAATAGAAGATGTTGTGCTAACTGCAATGAAAATCATGAATTCTGAAGATGCATTTGTCTCAAATAATGACAGCAGATGAAACAAACGTTCAAAATCTATAGAAACAGATCATTCAGATATTCAGAAGCATCTAAATACAATTGCACATTCTTGCAATTCTTGAGTTCTTCACTGTCTTCAAGCTTCGCAGATTCAATGAACTCTTTGAAGTTCATGAATTCTTTCAGTTCAGCGAATTCATCAAGCTCAACGACAGTTGTGCTGAAAACACGCAGTCTAGTTGCTCATGAATCAACATGATAAATGATAAAAGTCAAGAAGAGACGTGTTAATTATTTCTCTTGCGTGAGTAGCGACTCAGATGAGACGTCGCTTGAGCAGAGTCAGAAACGACAAATCAGAAGACGAGACAGACTCATGATGATTGAAAGCATTCAAAAAGTCTTTGCTTTGCAGAGTTAACAACAGCTACAAATAACTTTATGATGAAACAATCTTTTCTACAAATACTGCAGTACAACATCAGAAAATCATTAAAAATTCAGAAATCATTTTTAATCAACAGAGAAGTTCATGATTTTGACATCATAGTCATACAGAAGCAGAGTCGTAACATTAACAACACTTAATCATTTAACTCAGCTCACAACTTCTTTTATCTAGTGAAAAGCACGTCATCACGATCAAGAACATGCATATATGTGAATAAATGCTTAAAACTCGATTAATGAATGATAGAAACAGCTGAGTCAGACATTTGCTTAATCAGAATATTAACTCACAACACAGATAATAAAACGCAGACGTTGCAATTTATAAATGTTTACAACTTGTGTTCACTGTTCTCTACATCGACAGAGAAATCTTTAATCATTTTTCGCTTGAGCGAGCTACTCAAAGATGACTGCAAACAACTGATTATAAGAGATTTCAATTTACATCACTCTCATTGAGAGAAATGAAGATGCTTTACTCAACATGCAGCGACAGACAGTTTACTTGACATCATTACTAATGCTAAGCTGAAATTATTGCTGAAATCAGACATTATTACTTGCAAGACTCACAATCAGTTTACAACTATTGATCTGATCTTTAGCAGCGAGAAAATACAGTTCATGACATGTAAGTGCAAAGTATGCATCAATCTGCATCAAGAATCAAATCATTTTTCAATTGTCACAGAATTATGTTTATAAACAACTTCAGTACAATCTTCAACTTGATGATTATGAAAGAAAATGAACACAGAAGCATTGAGCGCGTATCTGCATATACATCTTTCGTCAAATCATTCTTTGAACAATAAGATAATGATGAACGAAAGAATGTGCAAAGTTATCAAGACATTACAGAAAATCATTAAAAAATCTACTTTCTTGACAAAGTCATCAAATTAAGCAAAGAACTTCTGAAATTTGAACTGCTCAAAGATAGTAATGAAATCAAGATGACTGCAAATCATATGAAAAATACAGAGCACACTAAATGCATGAAATGAATATCTGAAACATAATGATCATAAAAACAAGATCATTTGACAAGCGAAGCGCGCACATTTCAGATCACAAATGCATGAGCTGAGTGATGCACTTAAGTTAATATTATGTTTCGCAAAATGAGTCAGAATCAAAAGTCAACTATCTAAAAAACTTTCTCAGTTTTTATCATTAAAGTGAAGTGACATTGATCAAATGACAATAATGTTCAAGAAAAAAATTGAAATATTACAAGAAAAATTCTTTCTTTCATTCTTTCAAACAGATGTCAATAACATTGCAGACTCATTTATACTTTTGACAATGACATTTAACTTACACATTTCAAAAGAAGAAGTGAGACAGACAATCAAAAGAATAAAAGCAGATAAAGCATCAAATGTTTTAAACATTTTAAACAAAGTGTTGCAGACAAATTTTGCAAAACTGACTTTGATATTAATGAGTTTATTCAATGCATATGTAATACACAGATATCATTCAAAACAGTTTAAAAAAGCTCAAATGATAGTACTATGCAAATCAAAAAAGAGCAATTATACTGATTCAAAGACATATCAATTCATTGCTTTGCTTAATATCATAAGCAAAGCTCTGAAGTTGATCATGACTAAGAGATTGAGCAATATAACTGAGACTCATCACATGCTATATGATGCTCAAATGAAAGTGAGATGCAAGTAATTCATGATCTTGACATTAAATCTACTAGTAAATCAGATTCACACAGTATGAGACTGCAAAATCAAATACATAACGTTCATGCTAAGTTTAAATGTTGTCAAAACATTTAATCAAGTCTTGCACATCAAACTTCTGCATACTTTGAAAATGAAAAGAACTTCAGACTACATAGTTGAATGAGCATGCAGCTTTCTTAAAAATTGAGAAACATTGCTGAGATTCAACAAGCAAACGAGTGACATGCATGAGATAAATGCAAACATATCACAGAAATCTTTCATTTCATCGATTCTCTTTCTATTTTTTAACGCAAGTCTGATTGAGAAGTATGAAGCATTAAGAATTAAGATTGAAGTGTTCAACTTCGTAAATGACATTAACATTTTAACATATAATAGATTCATTGAAGAAATTTGCAGAACATTGAGCAGAATGCATGATGTTTGCGTGAAATGAGTTTGCACTCATGATACAACATTTGCATCAGAAAAGTATAAACTTATGCACTTCATCAGAAAATCAAAGAAGTTTGACATGATGATTAACATACAAATAGAAAGCTCAGTTATTAAGTTAAAATCAGATGTGCAAGTTCTGAAAGTACAACTGAATACAAAATTGTGATGAAGTGCGCATCTTCGTCAAATTGAAGTGAATCACGTCACATGAATGCTAGCACTTAGTCAATTTAAAGTCTTCACATGAGAAGCAATCTTCACAAAAGCAAGACAGATATACTTAGCAGTAGTAAGATCAGAAATTGCATTCAAAGCATCAATCTGACATCAGCGAGAAAAAGAAAGAAAACTGTCAGACAAAGAATGCAGACTTGAAACACTACAGAATCAGACTCTGTATCACGTCATAAAAATGTTCAAAAGAGTAAACATTGAAACTCTGAAAGCAGAAATGTACAGAAGCTCGCTGCATGTTCATTTGAACATGCTGCAAGACAAAGTCACATTACGCAGTTAAGTTGATGATTGTACACAGAAAATCAGACAAGCATGCAAACTGATACGCGCTCATCTGATGAGTGTTAATTGCATCATCTTTCGCTCTTTTGTCATCAAGAAAGTGACGCTTCTGAACAACTTAATTCAAGAAGATGCAAAAATACAGTCAAAATGCAAGCAATTAGTTCTCGCTGTGATGATTTCAACTAGTGACAGCATCGCAATAGCACAGTTTCATAGAAGTCAGTGAAAGCAACGATGAAAAAAATATAAAAAATGCATTGCAAATGTTCACATCATTTTGACACAAAGATTGTATTTATTCAACAAGATGATAAAGATGTGAAACAATCTTCAGAAGATTGAAAGCACTTTTGTCACTTACATCAGAATTGAACACATAAATCTGAATGTTTATCTGCACTTCAGAAACATTTCAGACGCAGATAGCATGCAATGCAACTGTGATTGAGATCATCAAATGATGAAACATGTATTCATGCATTGCTTGAACTGATTGTATTTGCGATCAAGAATGTTACAAGATGTTGACTTTTTGAACTATTGAATAATCATCACTATCATGAAAAGTCTTAAAGCAGCTGCAAGAATGATGATGAAAACGAAGTTTCTGAAACAATTTAAAGTGACTGAATTACTCATTCTTTAACATGCAATCAACGTGAATTAATTTGATACAAAGTCTTATAATGATAGTTTCAACTGCGTGAAGCAGTCATATAAACAGCAAGTGATTTTCTATTTCAGAAAGTTTTGCTCACTCAATATAAATAGCATAAAGTTTCTCATAAGTCAACTTAATTGATGTCACAAGAATGTATGAATTTATTATTATTATTATAATTTATTGCATGTATTGAATTCTGAATTTCTTATTCTTTGACAGTTAAGAAAGTGATGAATACTGTTGTAAAATTCTGAAAAACTATTATAAAATTAATATTATTAACTTGTTTTAACTTCTTCAAATCATCATAATAAAGAATTTTTTTAATTATATTAAGTAAATTATAAAAGTCATAAATCTTGATATTTCTTCATCAACATTTAACTCATTTATTATTGTTTTTTAAAATTAATATTAATTTTTATAACTAAAAGATAATAAGTCAGCAATGAAACTCATCTGTATGTGATGCTGACTATGAATCTACTGTTTAGCTACAGTAAAATTTAAAGATTATTAAAAGTTCAAATGACGTTGAAGTGTTGCATGATGATGAAGCATTGTGCGTTGATTGCATGCAGAGTTTTCATGATTGCATAAACTTTAATAATCTTAATGTGCATGTTACAAGCAATTTGCATGCAGATGAGAAAGTTAAATAAAATGCAGAACTATAAAAGAAATTGCTTCATTAACAAAATGTTCAACAGCTAACTTTTTGATCAATGACAGAATTTGAAAAAGTTGACTTGACTCAGTTAATAATCAGCTAACAACTGACTAATCAGCTAAATTTCAGCTAAATTTCGCTAACTCAGCTAATTCAGCTAATTCAGCTAAAATATTTATCTACATGCTTATCACTTTACTCGCTCATTTACTCATTCATTTACTCGCTCAGCTACTCGTTCATTTACTCACTCATTTACTCACTCATTTACTCGCTCATTTACTCGCTCATCTAATCATGTCACGCAATCATTTACTAAAGTAAATGCTGATCACTTAAATGATGTACATTTCTCAAATGATGTTTTTTATCTCAACAAATTTATAATCTCTTTTACTGAAGTCTCATTCTTGTATTTTACATTTAAAACAATGATTCATTTATTGATTCACTTCTTGTTATGATTCTAGTCTTTGTTTATTCTTCATTTAATCTTCATCTGATTTATAAATGATGTCATTGAGACTCTGCATCATATGTGTAAGACGTCAACTCAATCAAGTTTAGCATAAAACTGAGAAATACACATATAAGAATTAAGTTCTTTTCAGTAAATACTTTTCTTTCTTAGCATTTATTTATTAGTTAAATGATACTTCTATGACTCATTCTAGATCAATCTTTAACAGTAGATAAATGCTAATCAACTATTCTGCTATTGACGTGTAAATGATACGAAATAATTTACTTCGTTCATTCAGAAAATTTGCAAGAAATTCTTTGAATTACTTTCATCAAAACACACATTCAAATTTACTCAAATTTATCAAATCAATCACTCAATCTTATCATCATTAAATTTATCTATTTATCTTTATTTCTTTTACAATAACACACAACTTTGAATCAGTTGAATTATGAACAGCTCATCTGCTTAAAAGCATTGTTAGTAAATGAGTTTCTCTTATTTCTTTCAATGCTTCAGCGAAATCTCAGAATGTCGCTATTTCATGAAACATCAACATGAGTCAACAACTTCGTCAATGAGTTATCAATCAGTCAGATGAGATCATCAAGATGCTGATTGAGCTAAAAGATCAACAAAATATGACTTTGAAACTAAATGAGCAATGAATCAATTTACAAGTTGATCACATCAAGAGACTAAATGAGTTAAAGACAAATCAAACAACAATAAACATTTAAGAAGAGACTATCATTGAACTATGAAAGAAAGTATTGAGTCTTAAAAAGAAACAACGTTCAGCTGATCAATCTTGATCTCAACAATCTACTGAGTCTCGATCTACTATGAATCATTTACTTCAACAAGATATTGAGTCACATGCTTTTATTGAGAATCATACTTGACGAAAGATGTTTACTAAGTTCATCTCATTTGAAAATGAACATTATTAATTCTACAAATTTTTGAATTCATTTATATTCACTGATAAAAATGAATTAACTTAAAAGAGCTGAAGAAACAAGATGAACAACAAGCTGATTGTCAATGTCAATTAATTCAATAACAAGATTATCTGTATTATTTACATGATGTCTAAACTAGAAGATGATGCTGCAAAACATATCTTCACTCAACGTTGTTTTAATTTTTTGAATTCATTCACTTCAATCTACAAGCTATTTAATCATTTGAAAGAAATATATGATGAACTGAATAAGAATCAAAAGTCTCGTCGCAAGTACAATGCTTTGAAACAAGCAGACAAGTCTTTTAATGTCTTTTACTTTGACTTTATGAAACTATTCAACTATCTTGAATACAATAATTACATTCTGATGAATAATCTTCAGAATAAAATCAATAATCAATTACAAAACACTTTATCAGTCTGTTCAAAGAATTTTACTTCACTCACTTTTTTAAGAATCTTTCTTCAAGATGTAAATAATAAACAGCGAGTTAACTATCAGTTACGCAGTCAGCTTTGCATTGTCATCATCAAAGTCACTGTTGTATCTGATAAATGTGCTGTTACTTCATTGTCAGTGATGACTTTGATAATTGATTATATTAAGTCTATCATCTTTTCTATCTTTAAATCAGCAAGATCATTTATCATTTGCTACATCTGCAAGATTCTCAATCACTTGTCAAAGAACTGCTCTCAGAACAAGATTAACACTTTTGCTTCTTAAGCTTTCACTCTTTATTTACATGAAATCATCATTTCAAAGAATAAAAAGAATGAGAAAATATCTTCTTTCAAAGATAGTGAGACAAAAAACTAGAGACTTTCATCAAAGACGTGATGAAAGATGTGTTAATTTCTTTAATGATAAGCATGTTAGATGATTCTTTTGCTTCTGAATCTTTGACTACTGAATATGTACTTTCTAGCAATGAAATTAGTTACTCATTGAAATCATTGATTGACATTGAAGCTGCTGACTATTTATTCATTGATGAAGTGATTATGTAGATTGTTTGTGATCAGTTGCAAATTAAGTCTTTAACTTTGATCAAAGCGAAGTCAATTCAAGAATTTGACAATGATTATGTTAAAAAACTCATTATTCATGTCATTTATTCAAATCTGACTGTTTAAGATCATATAATTGACACAGCTTCTATATTAATCACTCAATTAGATCAACATTAAATGATTCTCAGAAAAACATGAATGAACAAAATCAATCTAATAATTGATATACAAATCAATTTTCTTCGATTTTCGATTTTCACTTCTAGTCAGAAATCAATTGTTCTACTCTTAAGCAACAAAACAATCATGAAGCAGAAGAGTTTGACTTCTACTCATATACTGAAGAAATCTTTCAGTACATCTCAACTCAGTCTGAAATCACTTTCTTTCAGTTCATTTAATGAAAAGTCAGTTAAACTAATTGAACAGTTAAAATCGCGTGACGCGACTTTGACTAACATTAATTCTAAATCAACAATCAGTCTGAATTCATTCTCTTTCAGTTCAATAAACATAACAATGATAAAGACAGCAACATATAAAATGTTAGTTAAATGATCAAATATCAAAATCTTTGCTGTTATCATCTTGAAAATCAATCAACTCATAACTACAGTTGAAAACAAGTCTGAAGAAATGAATCTGCATGAGCTTTCTTACGTCAAAGTTCTCAAGCAAGTCAAGATCAAGCTTTTTTCTGAATATTACGACTATTTAAATGTCTTCAATCAAGCAATGATCAATCAGCTATCATTGCATCGTTTCTATAATCACAAAATTAAGTTAATCAATGAAGAAACATTTTCTTGAAGCAAATTATATCAGATATTCAATCATAAGCTTCAGAAGATAAAAAAGTATCTGATCAATTATTTAAACAAAGAAATCATTTTCTTCAGCTTTGCATCTTACATCTCGTTCATCTTGTTCATTAAAAAGAAAGATGATAGTTTGCGTTTCTGCATCAATTACAGAAAGCTTAATGCTTTGATCAAACGAAATCATTATTCTTTGTCATTGATAAATGAGACTTTCACTCATATACAAGAAAGCAAATATCTGACTTGATTGAACATCATTGTCACATTTAACAAACTACACATGCATTCAAATAGCGAAGATTTAACTATCTTTATTATCTTTTTCAACTCATACAAATATCATGTAATGCTCTTTAAATTACTCAATGAATCAACGTTTTATCAACATTATATAAACGACATGTTGTTCAAATATTTACATCAGTTTTGTCAGATTTATCTAGATGACATTATCATTTACAGCAAGATCTTGAAGAAACACAAGCAACATGTATAATTGATCTTAAATAAACTACGAGAAGTTGATCTACAGATAAACATTAACAAGTGCAAGTTTCATGTTCAGAAAACTATCTTTCTAGAACTCTTGATATTAATCAAAGAACTGAAGATAAATTCTCAAAAGATACAAGCTGTTGTTAATTGATTTACATTCAATAATCTTACTCAGATGCAGTTCTTCATTAACTTCTGCAATTTCTATCAACGCTTTATCAAGAACTTTTCAAAGATTGTTCATTCAATAATTCAACTTACTCAAAAGAAGATCATATTTGAATGAAATGAAGTCTGTTAAATCATCTTCGATCAACATATAAAGAGATGTATGATTAAGACTTTTATACTACGTCACTTTGATTAAACTTGTGAGACTATTCTTAAAATTGACTCATTCAACTACGTTAATGATGAAGTTCTTTCTTAATATGATGATGAAGAAGTACTACATTTAATTGTCTTTTATAGTAAGAACATGTCTTTTGCTGAATGCAACTACAAAATATATGATAAAAAACTTCTGATCATCATTCAAGCATTTGAACACTGACGACTTGAACTGAAGTTAACTGACATTTCTATCAAGATGTTCATTAATCATTAAGCACTCATCTTGTTGATAAAAGATAAAGAGCTGAGCAGATGTTAAATGCATTGAATTCAGAAGCTCATTGACTTCAATTTCAGAATAATGTATTAATCTGATAAACAGAACATCAAGATCAATGCATTAACTTGTTGAGCTGACATCATGCTCAGAGATTCAGAAGATGAGCGCATTCACTATCAATGAATCATTATTCTGACTTTGAATTGAATGAAAATTGCTGATTTAAAGAAAAACATCAGTGAATCAATTTATAAACAGATTCTTAAAATTAATGAAATCAACAAGAATTGTACGCTACTTCGCGAAGCAATAGCAAGAGACGAGACACAATATGAAGATATCAAATTGAAGAATTGTTAAATTCAGAATAAAATCTTGTATCATGATAGTCAGCTATGAGTTTCATTCAACAAGCTTCTACAAATGAATCTGATTCGTGAGATGCACAATCAATCATCAGTTAATTATTCTGATATTCTTAGAACTGTGAAAGTCATAAAGCGAAACTACTATTGATCATTCATGCAAAAAACGATAAATTGATATATTCAAAACTGTTATATCTGTCAATGTTCAAAGACATTTAAAGATAAATCAAATGACTTGCTTTAATCTCTATCAATATTTGAACAGTGATAACAAGACATAGTAATAAACTTCATTATCAATCTATCTGATTCATACAATTACAATGCTATTCTAACTGTCATCTGCAGATTGTTAAAACAAGACATTATATCTTTTGCATCATTGATGATGAAGATATCACAGTTGAAAAGACAGCTGAAATGCTGATTCAATAAGTATATTGAACTCATGATCTATCAAGCTTCATAGTATCTGATCAAGATTTGCAATTCATCTCTATACTATGAAAGATTCTTTGCAAATGACTGAGCATTTTTCTTTGATTGTTCATCATCTATCATTTTCAGATCAATGATCAAAGCAAATAAGTTAATCAGAATGTCAAGCAATATCTTTAATTTTTCTGTTCATATATGCAGAATGATTGATCTAAGTGACTATTCATGATTAAGTTTGTCAACAATAATGTCTTGTCATCAGTTATCTTCTTGATCTTCTTCTTCATGAACAAGAACTTTCATTCTTGTATGAGTTTTGACTCTAACATCATCGAGTATGAAAGCATTCGCGAACGCTTGCAAATTAATCAAGTCAAGAATATATTTGAATAAATGAATAAGACATTAATCTTTGCTTGTAAAGCTCTGATCAAAATATGAAAACAAATGATGAATTAAGCTAATAAGCATAGAAAGAAAATCAATTACAAGATTAAATCAAAGATGTTTCTGAACAAACAAAACATCATTACAGCGAGATTCTTCAAAAAATTGAATGACAAGATACTTAATTCATTCAAGATCACAGATTCTGTTGACTTTTTCTATAAATTGAAACTATTAAACACTATGCATATACATGATGTATTTCATTTAGAGCTTCTTCATTTCATCATCAAAGACTTTCTGTCTGATCAGAAGAATGAATCTTCGAAATCAATAGTGATAAACGATGAAGACAAATGAGAAATCGACAATATATTGAACTTTCAATAATATCAAAGATAACTTTAATATCAAGTTAAATGAAAGAACTATGACAATGATTTCAACTGATATAATGCTGACGATGACAAATTTATGAACGCTCAAGAAATGATTGACAACTTTCATATCAAATATTCAAGAAAAACGCACTAAGAAATAACATTCATGCGAACATGAATAGTCAAAAAAAGAAAGTAATGTTACGATTTTAGTCTTCATCTATTCTTCATTTAGTCTTCATCTGATTTCATTCTAATTGAGTCTAGTGAAAATTTAATTTATAAATGATGTCATTGAAACTCTGCATCATATGTGTAAGACGTCAACTCAATCAAGTTTAGCATAAAGCTGAGAAATATACATATAAGAACTGAGTTCTTTTCTGTAAATACTTTTCTTTCTTAGCATTTATTTATTAGTTAAATGACATCTTTATAACTTGCTTTAGATTGATTTCTAACACTTCTGAGCTGACTTGTCAGTTAATTTAAAGTCTTTTGCAATAACTTTGTTTCATTTAATTCAAGCATTTGCATTTTGCTTCTTTTTTTGCTTCAATGCTCAAACTCATTTTTTCACTTCTTCTTCATCTCAGCAATGATTTTATTTCTTGTCTGTTGAACGATTATTATTTTTCTCTTCTGAGCAATAGATTCATTGAGTTTGTTTCTTTTAATCGTTGCTTTACTGTGATTGTGAGTCGCTTCAATGTTACGTTCAATCAAAGCAAGCGAGCTAGCTCTCACTAATGACTTCTTTATATATTGATCAAATTTTTCACGTAGCTTCTTCAATATATTGTAATTATCTAAATCATTTTAAAGCTCTGTATCAAGCTTCTGAATCTCTTTAAATTCATGCAAAGTGATCTTTATAAAGAGAAAGAATAGAAAAGAATCTCATGAAGAAATTAACTTAAAGAATTATCAGATTCTCATCTTTTTCAGCATCATTTTTGATGAATATGAAACAAGCTCAGTCTGTTTGAAAGTCGATTGTATATTTGATTCAGTGAAGATCTTGACTTGTAGATTAATGAAGAAAGCAAGAAAGTTCTGTTTGTTGAAACTCATTGATTCAAGTTAAATTGTCTCATCAATCATCTTTGAATGATAATGCTTCATGAGCTGAAATATTTTCACATTCAATGACTGCATAACGTGTGTAGAATGCAAGAGAAGAATGAATATCACGATATTATGAAAATTGACGTACTGTAGAAACTTGTAAATAAGATGAAACTCATAGTTATTCATGATCAGAAGTTTATAAGCTTCTATCTGAGTCTTTTGACTATGAAAATTGAAGTGCTTCAGTTAGTCAAAGATTTTTTCATCATTTGAATATTTGAATTCAGTAGTAACAAGCAATAGATTGTCATTCAGATCATTTTTCTGCACTCATTTGTTCAAAATGTTGATTTTAAAAATGATGAGCATGAAAAGAATCTTTTCTTTCTCAGCATTAATCATCTTCACATCGCTCACTAAATCTCTCACTCTTGAATCAATTGCATGAAGAAATCTCTTTTTGATCAATGTAATCACTAAATAATTTCTTTCAACTTTGATATGAAAGTCTGATTCATTCATGTTTCATATATTATTCAATTGAATTGCATATTTAATCAGCATATCTTGAAAATCATAGAAATGTTGCTTTGTTATCTCAACAGTCAGAGAAGTCTTTCTATCAACGACAAGAGAAGTTTGTTTTCTCTTGAAAAACTGAGAATTTTGCTGTAGAAATCGTACTGATCAGTGCTGTTCAACTTGAAAAAATTTCATGAAATTTGTCTACTGCAGTAGAAAATTTACTGCTTCTTGAAAATGTCTCAGTCAAGCAGAAATCAACAGCTTGTTCAAATGTGTTAAATATATACATACTCATATAAACAAGATTCTTGCGCAAACGAGATTTCTGCGCACGCTAACTAAAACTATTTATATTAGTGTCATTTTTAGCACGCTAAACTCGATACTATCTGTTGCTAACCTTTCTAGATTAAAGTGCGCAGAAACCTCGTTTGTGCAAGAATCTCGTTTATATGAGTATAGTCTTTCTTTGCTCAGTATTCAAAACATATTCATGTAATTTCTGTTCAAATAATGAGACGTAAGTTTTGACTAGTCGTTTTTAAAGCATTCAAACAGAAACTTCAAATGTTTAAGCTGCAATGTTTGCAAACTTGTATTCATCATCATGAATTGCATTTGTAATCTCTTTTATATGATACTTCAAATTTATATAGTATTCAGACATGATGTGATTGAATGATTGAGATGAGAAAGAGTTAAATACATAAAGAAAAAAAACATCATTTGAGAGATGTACATCATTTGAATGATCAGCATCTACTTTAGTAAATGATTGCATGACACAATTACTCGCTCATTTACTTGCTCATTTACTCACTTCATTTACTCGCTTTATCAATCTTTCTATCAAACACTCTATCAAATTTTCTATCAAACGCTTTATTTAATGCGTTGATTGAAAGCATAAAACACATCAAACAGTGCTTCAAACAATGCTTTCTACATGACTTTGTATCTACTCATCACTCAGTTATCTACTTAGTAATCTTCGTTTCGAGCTTTATAAAGCTAACGTTAGTGAGTTCAAAGTTTTCATCTTTTTTCTTTCTTCATAGTTTCTACTTTCTAGAACAACAACAATTAAAATATTAACATGTTCAGCTATTAACTCAGCTATTTACTCATTCATTTACTAGTCAGTTTACTTGCTTCAAAACATGCTTCAAAACATGCTTTAAAACATGCTTTAAAATACGCGTTGATTGAATGCATAACATGAGTTAAACAATGTTTCAAACAATGCTTTCTACTGAGCTTTTCACTGAGTTATTTACTGAGCTATCTATTGAAATATTTACTGAGCTATTGACTGAGCTTTCTACTGATCTTTCAATCAATCTTTCTATTGAGATATTTACTGTTATGATCATGCACTTTGAGTTAGTCTAACATAGATCGTGTCAGACTATCATAGACTAGTATAGAGTTGATGTTGACACGTTAGCGATCTAGCGTGTCTTCGTGAGTAAAACTCACAACATGTTGCATCTTCTTTCTTCTTCAGCTTTGAACTTCTAGTTAGAATACACTCATATGATTCGCTCTATGCAGACTCATAACATTAGTTCAAAGCTCATTAATCTTGCTATCAACGTGTAGATGATATAAAAACAAGTTACATCACTCAAACTTAAATCAGAATTGAAATCAGAAAATCAAGCTCAGAAGACTTGTTAGAAATCAAGAAATTTCTAGAACAGAACAGAAGAACATGAACGTGTTGCTTTAAACTAACTCTTTACTGAGCTTGTCATCAGAACAGAAGAACAGAAGAACATGAATACATTGTTCTAGAACTGAAATCAGAAATTTCAGTTAAATTTCAATTAGCAATTTTCTACTCACATAATGACTAGAAGCACAGAATTAGAATCAGAATCAGTGAGCACGACTCACTACAAAACTCAAGATGCTGAAAGAGAATCACTTCTATCACAGAATTGAACAGCATCAGAAGAAGAAGATACAAATGCATTGTTAAATATTGAAGAAAAGAACACGAACGCGTTGTTTTTTGATCATGAAATGATCAAGATCAGCATCAGCACTGAACTGAATGCTTGAATAAGCACTCATGAAGCAGACAATCTCGTTGCGTTTATCAAGTACATATGTCAACAGCATGACATTGAAATCAAGATTCATAATGACATGATTCAGATGTTGAATGATGTCAACAAGATTAACATTGAATTAAAAGTTATCAACATTGAATTGAAAGCTACACAGACAACGTTGAACGTTGTTCAAATGCATTTACAGAAAGAAATGAAGAAAAAGAACATGATTATACGTTATTTAGAAGCGACATCAAGTTGACTAAGCACTTCGATTTCGAAAGATCGATTCTCAAAGTCAATCAAGCTATCTGACTCATCTTTGTTTGAAGATTCAAGACAGAATGTGAATAATTAATTGTTTCAAATGCAAAACAAGCTGAAGATGAATAAGAATCATTTTTCTATTGAAGAAATGAAGATTGCATATGTGAAAAGTTGAGTCAGTAAAACGATGATCAAATACATAGCACTCAGAATGAGAAACATGATCACGAACTCATTTCTTGAAGCAAAAGAGATACTGTTGATCATAAATAAGATGTACAACAATCTCAATTGACATCACACAGCTCAACAACAGTTCTTGAAGCTGTATTAAAACAAGATCTTCTTTCATGAATTTTGAATGAAATTTCAGAGACTTAGTGCAAAACTAAAGTACAATAACGAAATTCTACTAAATAATCTTCAGCATAAGATTAGTTCAGATCTTCAGCGAGTCATGATCAATGAACGAACTATGAATTTGAACGAATTCATCGACATTTGCATGCAAGTCAACGTTCGATTGACGAAATTGAATGCTTGATCAACTTTCAAGACATCAACGACTCAAGTCGCTCGCTTTATCACTAGCATCTTGATGATGATCATTACTGCGATCTCAGCTTTAATCTCTGCATGAAAGAAACTCAGAATATTGAACGTTGATTCTGCTAGAAAGAAGTTGTTTAAAAAAGAACTTTGCTTCAAATGCAAGAAGTCAGAACATAAAGCACATGACTGTCTTGAATCAGCTCAGATGCATGAAATTGCAGCGAATTTGAAAAACGACTTGTCTTCGTCAAAGTAGTGACTGAGAATGATATACTCATATTTTGCTTCATCAGCATGTCTGATGATTCATTTGATTTCAAGTCGTTCACTGTTGACATCATCTTGAATAGTCTAGAAAAGATATTCAGATTCTTTGCTTTGATAAATACTGAAGTCACTGACATAACTTTCATTGATGAATCTTTGATGTCAAAGTTATGTGAACACTTTGATATTCAGTTAATATCACTGTTAAAATCAAAGTTGATTTGATTGTATGATGAAATCTTTGATTGAAAGTCAATTACACACACTCTATATACATTGATCATGATACAAGAACACAAGAATAAAATGATGTCTTTATTAATAACTCATTTAGATCAACACAAGATAATCTTTGAAAATCTTTGATTGAAAAGAAATTAAATGTTGATAAATTCTGCAAACGATTGATTAATATCATCATTGAAGATTCAAACATTGAAATCTGTTGTTTCAAAAGCAAGCAGTCAATCAGCATTTCATTGATTTGAATCAAATGAAATCTGCGAAATGAAACAAAAGATCTTGAACTCAATTTTTACATTAACAATCATCTTGAAGAGACTCATAAATCAGAAATCAGTGAATAGATTCATTGAATCTGCTCTCATAGTAAAGCAAAGCACTCAAGTTGATCTCGATCAACTTCGCTCATTTCAGTCAACTGAGACAAAAAAACTCATCAATATTGTCATGATTGAAGTCGCTGTGTATCAAACTCTAGTCAAGAATAAGAAGATCAAGATCTTCTTCTTGATCATTAGTGAAATCAACAAAGCGCTTAGCTCAGTTGAAGATTTCGCGAAACTGAATGAAATGATCTTTGTCATGTCATTAAATGAACTGAAGAAGAAGCTTTTGATAATTTATTACAACTTTCTAAATGTTTTTGATAGAGAAAAGACAACGCAGTTGTTCTTGCATCAATCATACAATCATAAGATTGAATTAAAAGAAGAGAGTCAATCTTCTAGAAGTTGATTGTACTTCATGTCAAGCTATAAGTTGCAGAAGATTAAAGAGTATCTAGAAGAGAATTTGAAGAAGAAGTTTATCACATTCAGCAAAGCTTCTTTTGCTTCGTTAATACTGTTTGTCAAAAAGAAAGATGACAGTCTTTGCTTTTGCATGAACTATTGAAAACTGAATGCTCTGATCAAAAGAAATCATTATTCAATACTTTTAATAAACGAAGTACTAGCTTGAATTCAAGACAGTAAGTATCTGACTTGACTTAACATTATCATCACGTTCAATAAACTGCATATGAGTTCAGAAAGCGAAGATTTAACTACTTTTGTTACTTTCTTTAATGTTTACAAGTATAGAATAATGCTCTTTGAATTGATCAATGAATCTACTTTCTTTCAACATTATATCAATGATGTGTTGTTCAACTGTCTGCATAAATTCTGTCAGACATACTTGAATGATATTCTCATCTACAGTAAGACATTGAAAGAACATAGAACTCATGTGAAAGAAGTGCTAGAGAAGCTTCGTGAAGTCAATCTACAGATAAACATTGACAAGTGCAAATTCAAGATTCAGAAAATCTCATTTCTTGAACTACTGATATTCATCAATGATCTACGAATGAATTCTTGAAAAGTAGATGTGATTCGAGACTGAGAAGTGTCTTGATCATTGATTCATGTGCAGATCTTCATTGATTTCTGCAATTTCTATCAATGATTCATAAAGAACTTTTCAAAGATTGCTCAACTCATGATAAAGCTGACTTGAAAAGATCATCTCTTTGAATAAACAGAGATCTGTCAGATGATCTTTGAAGAACTGAAGTAACAAGTGACAACAGTTCTCATTCTGAAGCATTTCAACTCAATCAGAGAAGTTATTCTGAAAACTGACTTCTTGAACTATGTCAACGACGAAGTATTGTCTCAGTATGACGATGAAGACATTCTACATTCAATGATCTTTTATAGCAAGAACATGATTCTTGCAGAATGTAACTACGAGATTTATGACAAGAAACTGCTGATCATCATTTGCTGCTTGAAGCATTGACATCTTGAATTGAAATGTACAGATATTTCAATCAAGATCTTCATCAATCATCTGAATTTAAAGTACTTCATGATCATCAAAGAACTGATCAGATGATAAGCTAAATGAGCTGAGAAGTTATCTAAATATAACTTCAAGATCATATATCAGTCGAGAAAACAGAATCTGAAAGTCAACGTGCTGATTAAAATGTCAGACGTCAAGTCAATTGAAGCAAACAATGATCATAAGCTATATCAGCATCAGATGTTACTGTCAAAAGACAGATTTAAACTTCAATCAATAGAAGATGATTAGAAAGCTGATCAAGATCTGACTCAAATCTTGCTCAGATCTGATTCAGAATTTAACTCAGAATCTGACTCAGATTTGAAACTCAAATCAAAAGCTAATCAAAATTTGATTAAAGAGATGATTTCTATTCAGAATCAGATTATAGTCGAAAATTGAATGAATTAACTGTGCTTTGATATTCAAATAGTCATGAAACAGAACAGAAAAACTTGTCAAGATATTGATCTAGACAATTGCAAGATACTTGATGAAGTATTCTGAAAAGATGATAGACTATGATTTTCTCAGTCAATGATCACTCTATTGATAAGAAAAGCATATGATCTTTCAATCAATGATCATTTTGACATGAATTAAATATTGAACTTGCTGAGATGATCATATTGCTGATCGAAGATGAAAACGATGATCAAGCGCTACATTTGAAACTATTACGTTTGTTATAGATCAAAAGCATCGAGAGATTGAATCAATGAACTGCTGAATTCATTGCTCATACTTGAGCAGCAATGACAGAACATATCATTAAACGTCATTATCAATCTATCAGAAAGTGATGAAAGCAACGCGATTCTGACAGTCATAGATCAATTGTCTAAGAAGCAACACTATATATCATGTTGATCAGATGACAAAAAAATCTTCGCAGAATAAACAGTTAAGCTACTGTTGATATGAATCTTCAGAATTCATAAACTATTAAGATCAATAGTGTTTGATCGTGATTCATAATTCATATTGATTGTCTGAAAGTCTTTATATCTGAGGCTAAACATTAAGGTGAAACTATTCATCGATTATCATTCTCAGATTGATGATCAGACAGAAAGAGCGAATCAGAATGTAGAATGATATCTACGAAGCTACTGCTCATATATGCAAGATGATTGATTCGCCTGATTATTCATGATTGAATTCGTTGATAACAATGCTATTTTGTCATCAATTGAACAGTTAACATTCTTTCTGAATAAGAGCTTTCACTCTCATATGAGCTTCGATTTGAACTCAATTGAATATGAGATCACTCAAGCCAGAATCGAAGCAGACAAAGTTGAGAATATATTTGAACACATGAAACAATCACTAGCATTAATCAAGCAAGTCTTGACAAAAGTCAGAGTCACAATGAAGAAACAGATTGACAAGCATTGAAAGAAAATGATTTATCAGATAAATGACATGATGTTTCTGAATTCTAGAAATATAATGATCTCACAATCATCAAAGAAGCTAAACGATAAGATGCTAAAACTCTTCAAGATTCTGACTGAGATTGAACATGTTTATTGACTGAAACTATCATTGACTATGAAGATACATTCGAAGTTTGCATCAAATTTGCTGCAACTAGATTCAAAGAATTATCTGAATGAACAACGAAATGAATCGTCTGACTTTATAGTGATTGACGACGAAGATGAATGAAAGATAAAGAATATACTAAACTTCAGACACTACAAACAAAGTAAATGATTACAATATCATGTCAATTGAAAAGAATACAACGTCAATCTACATTAATACAACGTTGATGAAAGTGAATTCAAAGAATGTCAGAAGATTGTAAATGACTTTCATGAACAATATTTGAACAAGTCAAGATAGAAATTGACTTAAGAAATGTCAATTGAACTGCAGCAATGAAAACATTGCTAAATGAAGAAAGAGAGTAATGTTGCAATCATGCACTTCAAGTTAGTCTAACATAAATTATGTCAAACTATCATAGACTAGTATAGAACTGATGTTGACACGCTAGCAATCTAGCGTGCCTTCGTGAGTAAAACTTATAACATGTTGCATCTTCTTTCTTCTTCAGCTTTGAACTTCTAGTTAGAATACACTCATATGATTCGCTCTATGCAGACTCATAACATTTACTGAGTTATCAACTGAGCTTTCTACTGAGCTTCTCATCGAGCTTTTCATTGAGCTTTCAACTGAGCCTTCTACTGAGCTTTCAATTGATCTTTCTATCAATCTTTCTACTGAGCTTTCTACTGATCTTTTAATCAAGCTTTTTATTGATCTTTCTACTGATTTTTTAATTGAGCTTTCTATTAATCTTTCTACTAGTGAGCTTTCTACTGATCTTTCGATTGATCTTTCTATCAATGTTTCTACTGATTTTTCTACTGATCTTTTAATTAAGCTTTCTAATGAGCTTTCTACTGAGTTATTGACTGAGTTTTCTACTGAGCTTTCTATCAAACACTCTATCAAACACTTTACATGCTTCAAAATACGCGTTGATCAAGCGCATAATATAAATTAAACAATGCTTCAAACAATGCTTTTTATATGATTCTTTACATGACTTTCTATCAAGTTTTGAATTGCTTTGCAATCAATAATCAAATTTGATTTCTATCAAGCATCAAATATGACTTTATCATACACTTTACATGACTTTTTATTAAATATTCTACATGACTTTTTATTGAACATTCTACATGACTTTCTATTGAACATTTTACATGACTCTTTATTGAACATTTTACATGACTTTCTATTGAACGTTTTACATGACTCTTTATTAAACATTCTACATGACTTTCTATTGAACAATCTTCATGATTTCTTTCATGACTTTCTTCATGACTCTCTATCTCATTAGTTTACTCATTAACTTTCTCATTAGTTTACTCATTAACTTTCTCATTGACTTTTTTATTGACTTTCTCAGCGCATATATTAAACTGTAAATAGCTATTATTTAGTTAGTCAAATTAATCATTAATTAATCAATTATATGAGCGCAATAATTATTCAATCATTTATTCAATATTTAATTGCTAATAAAAAAAATGCGCAAATGTTAAAGAAGTTGACAAAAGAGATAAAATCAATATTTGTTATGATTCTAGCTACGCATCTTCGTTGATGACTATGTTGATGACTATGTTGATGACTATTCTGAGAGTTATCGTCAATCACTTGTCACTAGAACATAAACTTGTTTCAAAGTTAACTTTATTCAGAGTTAGCTTATGTTCTTCTGAGTCATATAAATAGTTAATTCTTTTCTTCTAGATACTTTTCTTTCTTAGCATTTATATACTCATTATCTTACACTCATATGACTCATTCTATGCTGACTTCTAACATTATATAAATGCTTCTTTGTTACAGATGAAGAGAAATAATCTGCATTGAATGCTTCTGTTCAATTCAACTATCGACTTTGATCTAGTCAACTTGCAATCATGCAACAGCATTCACTCTTCTTCTCTTGTAAGCTGATTCAACGAGAATAAACAAAAGATTTGAACTCATGCGCTGATCAGCGAGTATAAACAAACGATTGAAATCATTCAACTAGATCAAAGATCAGCGAATTAATTATTCATTCAGATTCGCAAGAAATTCTTCAAATTTGTTGAACAATCAAACAAAATCAGTCATAAAACTGCGTGAAGTCTCTATCTTGAGAAGCAAACTCTCAGTGAATCTGCTTCAATGACATCATTAATGCAATGATCTTCTCATTACTCTATCTATCAGTGAATTGATTCGTCTATCAGTTTACATGCAACTAGTGAGTTTGCTTCAATAATATTTATTCTCAATGCAATGATCTACTCACTTTCATCATTCTATTCATCAGTGAATCTGATCATACATTCACATGCAACTAGTGAGTCTGCTACAATGATGAGCTCAAAGTTGATTTCTTTGATGAGCAAGTCAATCAGTGAGTTTGCTTCAATGACATTATCAATGCAATGATTTATCTTTTCATCATTCTACTCATCAGTGAATTGATTCATCTACTCATTCATGTGCAACTAGTGAGTCTGCTACAATGATACTTTATCAATGCAATGATTTATCTTCTCATCATTTTATCTATCAGTGAATCAATCTGTTAACTCATTCACATGCAACTAATGAGTCTGCTTTAATGACACTTCTACCTTGCATAGTGAGTCTGCTACAATAGACATTTCGATTCTACACAAGACTAAGAAAATACATTCATGCAAATATGAATCATTAAAGAGAGAGAGTAATTTTACGATTCTAGCTACGCATCTTCATTGATGATTATGTTGATAACTATGTTGATGACTATTCTGAGAGCTATCGTTGATTGCTTGTCACTAAAGCATAGACTTGTTTTGAAGTCAACTTTATTCAGAATTAGCTTATGTTTTTCTGAGTCATATAAATAGTCAACTTTTCTCTTCTAGATACTTTTCTTTCTTAGCATTTATATACTCATTGTTAGAAGTCAGCATAAAGCGAGTCATATGAATGTAAGGTAACAAGTATATAAATGCTAAGAAAGAAAAGTATCTAGAAGAAAAGAATCGACTATCTATATGACTCAGAAAAACATAAGCTAACTTTGAATAAAGTTGACTTTGAAACAATTCAATAGTCTAGTGACAAGCGATCAACGATAGTCATGAACATAGTCATGAACATAATCATCAACATAGCTATCAACATAGATGCGTAGCTAGAATCGTAACAGTACTTCTTTTCTTCAATGATTCATGTTCATATGAATGTATTTTCTTAGTCTTGTGTAGAATCGAAATGTCTATTGTAACAGACTCACTATGTAGAAGAGAATCGACTTGCTCAGCAAAAAGATTGACTATTGACTGATGTCATTGAAGCAGACTCATTAGAAGAGAATCGACTAGCTCAGTGAAGAGATCAACTATTGACTGATGTCATTGAAGCAGACTCATTGATCAACTTGCTTATTGAAGAGATCAACTTTGAGCTCGTCATTGTAGCAGACTCACTAGTTGCATGTGAACTGATAGACGAATCAATTCACTGATAGGTAAAGTGATGTGAATAAATAGATCATTGCATTGACGAAAAATGTCATTGTAGCAAACTCACTAGTTGCATATGAATGAGTAGACGAATTGATTCATGATTGACTTGCTCATTGAAGAGATCGACTTTGAGCTCATCATTATAGCAGACTCACTAGTTGCATATGAATGTATGATCAGATTCACTGATGAATAAAGCGATGAGAGCGAGTAAATCATTGCATTGAGAATAGATGTTATTGAAGCAGACTCACTAGTTGCATATGAACTGATAGATGAATCGATTCACTGATAGATAAAGCAATGAGAAGATCATTGCATTGATGATGTCATTGAAGCAGACTCACTGAGAGTTTGCTTCTCAAGATAGAGACTTCACGCAGTTCTGTGACTGATCTCGTTTGATTATTTAACAAATTCAAAGAATTTCTTATGAATCTGAATGAACGATTAATTCACTGATCTTTGACCTAGTTGAATGATTTCAATCGTTTGTTTATATTCGCTGATCAGCGCATGAGTTTGAATCTTTTGTTTATTCTCGCTGAGTTAGTTCACAAGAAAGAAGAGTGAGTGTTTGCATGATCGCAAGTCAACTAGATCAAAGTCAATAGTCATGTAAATTGAGCAGAGCAAGTCAATGCAGATTATTTCACTTCATCTGTAACAAAGAAGCATTTATATAATGTTAGAAATCAGCATAGAGTGAGTCATATGAATGTAAGATAATGAGTATATAAATGCTAAGAAAGAAAAGTATCTAGAAGAAAAGAATTGACTATTTATATGATTCAAAGAAACATAAGCTAATTCTGAATAGAGTTAACTTCGAAACAATTTGATAGTCTAGTGACAAGCGATCAACGATAGTCATGAACATAGTCATCAACATAGTCATCAACATAGCTATCAACATAGATGCGTAGCTAGAATCATAACATTCATTATCTTACACTCATATGACTCACTTTATGCTGATCTCTAACAATATTAGCTGAGTGCACAGCTAAGTCAGCTAAATGACAGCTAATAATTAGCTAATAATTGAGAAGATCAGCTAATTTTAATCATTAGCTGACACATGAGATTAACAGCTAACTCAGAAAAAGTCAGCAAAAATCAGCTAATATTGACTTTTTCATCTTATGATTTTGTCAATATTATGAAAATCATTTGATTCAGTATCTTGTTGTTGTGATGATAAAAACTGAGACAGAACATTTTTGCATTTGATCTGTTGAAGATGATTAGCAGAAAGAACTTAAATCATAAACATTCTTTAAATTTATATGCTAACTACATATAAATTTTGTTAAGACTGTATGTCTGTTACTACAACATGAACAACTCATGAGATTCATTAAGTTCAACATAAGCAAACTTGAAAATCTCATTAATATTGTTTAACAGACATTCAGACACAAACATTCTATATATGAGCAATATGCTGATGAAAAAACTTCATCAAAAGAAGAGAAATACAAGCAAATTAATAAAAAATGATTAAACTACGTTGTTTGATTAAAAATGTAGCATATGAACATCTTTGCAAAATATGATTGATCTGCATGAGAGAAATTTTTACAGATAACATGAAATAAATGAGTTACATGCTTTCAAGTAAAGTAAGCATCTGCAAGATGTGATATACGATGACAACAACTATTGATTTTAAAAATCTTATTTCTTCACTGAACTTTAACTTTTGAACGTCTTAATGAATTTTTTTTTATTTTTTTTATTTCTTCATTAAGTGCATGCAGTCTATGACTATGACACTGTCTAGACGCTGTGCATATGTTAGATTACATGTATCTTGATCAAAGTCACTGCTTTATATCTTTTCATTGATCAATCACATTGATAGTTTGCACAAACAAGTGCTTTCAATCAAACAACTTCTTTCTCTCATGCTCTCATTTTCTCGTCTCTTCATGTTCTTCTCACTCTACTTTTTCATTCTCAATAATCATTTTCTTGTTGCAATTCAAGTACTTTTCAAGTACTTTAACATTGCAATTCTTTCAATCTTGATGATAAACAACATCAATATAGTGTTCATGTTTTTGAACTGTGCTTTTGCTTTAAGCTGTAACTATTCTGCTCTATAATGTTTGCAGTTCAGTAGTAAGTGCTTCGACGTTTGTCTCGTCTTGCATATTTTATAGCATTTGTTTGAATTATTCTCTGATAATCGATGCAAATAGCTTTTAAAATAGTCGTGTTTCATTTTTAGCTGTATAAACGTTGAAAACATCAGTCTGTCTATTTTTCAAAGCTTCTTTAATGATCTGTAACTCAGATTCACTCTCGCTGTGTGCTTCTGATACTGATTTTCTTTTTTGATGCTATTGTTTCATGCAATTAATCATTGCTGAATGTCTTAATAATAAAATCAATCTTTAATCAAAAACATTGTTTATATAGTTTAAGAAAACAGTAATGCATGTCAATGTGATTAAAGAAAAAATTGACCGCAATATGCATGTGTATTGCAGATAAAACATCTGCAACTCATGCTTAAGAAGTAAATTGTTGAAATCTGAGTAGTAAGAAATCTTATTCATCTTGAACTGTGAATCTGTTACAAGAAATTCTCTTTAAGTAACTTTTCAAGTTTAAGAGAAAATCAGCATAAAAGTTGTGCTTTATGTATATTGCATGCAACGTATACAACATATTTTCAATAAATACATGATGTTTACATGAAATGAGCTTGCACTCATGACACAACGTTTGCATCAGAAAAGTATAAGTTTATGCATTTCACTAGAAAATTGAAGAGATTCAACATGATGATTAACATATAAATAGAAAGTTCAGTTATTAAATTGAAATCAAATGTATGAGTTTTAGAAATGCAACTGAACATGAAACTGCAATGAAGTGCGCATCTTTGACAAATAAAGATGAATCACGTCACAAGAATGCTGACACTTAGTCATCTTGAAGTTTTCACATGAAAAGTTATTTTCACAAAAGTGAAACAAGTATACTCAGCAGTAGTGAAATCAGAAAATGTATTCAAAGCATCAGTTTAACATCAGCATGATAAGAAAGATGAATTATTGAGCAAAGAATGCAAATTAAAAACATTTCAGAATCAGATTTTGCATCATATAGCAGAAGCATTCAAAAGAGTAAGCATTGAAACTTTAAAGACAAAAATATATATATGTTCATTACATGTTCATCTGAACATGCTACAAAACAAGATCATGTTACATAGTTAAATTAATAATTGAACGCAAGAGATCAGATAAGCATGCAAACTAATATGCATTCATTTAATGAAAGTTAATTATGTCATTTCTTACTTACTTGTCATTAAGAAAATAATACTTCTGAATGTTTTCATTTAAGAAAATGTGAAGATACAGTCAAGATGCAGACAATGCACTTTCTTCTTCACAATGACTTTAACAAGCAATAGCATCACAATAATACAGTATCACAAAGATCAATGAAATTAATAATGAGAAAAGTACAGAGAACATATTGCAAATATCAATGTAATTTCAGCACAAAGATTGTATCTGAACAATAAGATGATAAAGATGCGTGATGATTTTCAGAAAGCAAAAAGCATTCTTGCAATGCATATTAAAATCAAATGCATAGATTTGAATGTTTATTTGCACTTTAGAAACATTTCAGACATGAATAGTTCATGATGTGACTGCAAATAAAGTCATCAGACAATGAAATATATATTCATGCATTGCTTGAACTGATTGCATTTGCGATCAAAAATGTCACAAAATGCTGACTTCTTAAACTATTAAATGATCATCATTATTACAAAGAATCTTAAAGTAATAGCAAAAATGATGATGAAAATAAAACTCTTAAAGCAATTTAAAGTGATTAAAACACTCATTCTTTAACATGCAATCAATGTGAACAAATTTGATACATAGTTTCAAAACTCATTGTCTTGACTGTATGAAGCAGTCATATAAACTGCGAATAATTTTCTATCTTAAAGAGTTTTGTTCACTTAATACAAATAGCATAAAGTTTCTTATGAGTTGATTTAATCAATGTCACAAAGATGTACGAATTTATTATTATTACTAAAAAATAATGCATATAAATAATGTATATTTAATTTAATTTTAAAGCAGCTTTTTTCTTTGTAATAATATTTGCATCTTGATCAACAATAAAATTCATTTATATGTGATGTTGATTACAAATCTTTTGATTTTATTCTATGTTTGAATAGAAGTCAGAAGAGTCAAGAGATCTTAATTCAACGCAGTTTAAATGAAGTTAAAACATTGCATGATCAGAAAAGTCATCATACAAAGTTTTCATTCATGCAACAACACTTTTCTCTAACAGTTACAATTGATCTATAAAGAAGATTAATGACATGTCAATGTCAGTAAAAGATGAAAAGATACTATTAGTGATTAAACAACTTAAATGCAGTCTGAGAGTTATGACTGCAAGTGATTAAAGAAATGATAACTCATTAATCACATTAATATACTGAAATGTGTTCATTACATCAACAGTATCATTGAGTAATTAATGAAAAGATATCAGATAGAATAGTCATCTTAAGTATTAAAAGACGTGATTACAATGTTCAAAGAAGTAGTGACTTGTCAATCACATTGATATACTGAGAAAACTTGAACTCATCTTTTTTACTTGATATTAAGTCATTCATTTATCTACATGAAAAATTGAGAGTTCAAAAGAACAATCAGAATGCATTCTTTTTCATTGATCAAAGTCAAACATCAAAAAATTGTGATCACATGTTTATACTAACAATTCATTCAATGTCTATGTGACATAAGTCAAATCAAAAGAAGAAAAGAGTTATTTAATATAATTACACTTTATTTCTTCATTATGTACATCTTTCTTTCATTATATATTTCTCTGCTCAATGAATGATAATCATTGAGTAAGAGAATACAGCTTTACATATGTTACAATTATAAACATCATGAATGCAAAGAAAACATCTTTCATCTTTAAATTAAAAATTGAATCAAAATATCATTGTATAAAATATCATTAATGAAGAGCAGAGCAAAGATGATGCATTATAATCAAACAGCACAGATACTTTCATTAAGAGTTTACTTAAGCATTGATCAGCAATGAGATTTATCTGTACAAAATGCTGACTACGAATCTTCTGCAAGCTATGCTTGTCAGAAAAGCTGAACAATCTCATCAACATTGACAAAGCAGTAACAGTGCTTTATTCACATGTTGAGCTTACACATAGTCAAAAAGCGAGACAATAACAACGCAGTCATCAACGCGTTGAAGCTTGCATATATACAAAAGAACAGCAACGTCTTTGCATACATGCTGCAACTCATATACAACATATACATATATACTGCGAAGACATGATTCAGCTTTTACATATATACAGACAGACGTGATGCAGTAAATTGATTGATTTTTCGCATTTTTAGATCAATTTACACACATTGCAACCACACACAGAGCAATAACAGCGCTTGACTCAACGTTGAACTTATATACAACATTTACACATATATTGCGAAGACATGATTCAGCTTTTGCGCATTTACACGTCTGCATGATGCAGTAAATTAATCGATTTTTTGCTTTATCAGATTGATTTACATACATTGCAATCACATACATGACGAAGACATGACATAGTCGTTGCTCATATACACAGAACAACAGCAACATTTTTGCGCATACGCTGCAACTAATATACGACATTCACACAGTTATTGCAAAGGCACGACTCAGCTTTTGCACATTTACATGCTTGCATGATGCAGTAAATCGATCAATTTTTCGCTTTATCAGATCAATGTACATGCATTGCAATCACATACATTGCAAAGACATGATACAATCTTTGCTCATATACACAGAACAACAGCAACGTCTTTGCACATGCATTGCAACTCATATACATCACACATATATACATTGCAAAGACATAACTCAGCTTTTGTGCATTTACATGCTTAAATGATGCAGTAAATTGATTGATTTTTCGCTTTATTAAATTGATGTATATGCATTGCAATCACATACACTGTGAAGATATGACATAATCTTTGCTCATATACACAGAAAGACAGCAACGTCTTTGTGCATGCATTGCAACTCATATACATCACACACATATACATTGCAAAGACATGACTCAGCTTTTGCACATTTACACGCTTGCATGATGCAGTAAATTGATTGATTTTTCGCTTTATCAAATTAATGTACATGCATTGCAATCACATACACTGCAAAAATATGACATAGTCTTTGCTCATATACACAGAACAACAGCAACGTCTTTGCGCATGTGCTGCAACTCATATACATCACACATACATACATTGCGAAGGCACGACTCAGCTTTTACGCATATACACATCTGTGCAATGCAGTAAATTGATCGATTTTTCGATTTTCTGATCGATTTACATGCGTCGCAGATACATAGATCAAAACTCATTTAGTTCATTCAGCTGAGTGATCATACAGCGAATTTAAAAGTTTACATTGAAGTGATCAGCTTTCATTTATATAGATCAAAACTCATTTAGCTCACTTAGCTTAATGATTATACAAACAAGTTGAAAGTTTATGTTGAAGTGATCAGCTTTCACAATCTTGAATTGTTTATATGATCACTTGATTATATAAACAGCTTACACGCTCATATGCGCACTTTAACGATCTGACTGCTCAATGAAAAGATATACTGCAGCGATTTTGACTAGATTATATGTAATTTAGCATATACACAGCGTCTAGATAGTGTCATAGTCATAGACTGCATGCACTTAATGAAGAATTAAAATAAAATAAATATTACTTAAGCATCACATGCTGAATAAAAGCTATAGATTCATTACTTAATAACACAGTGTCAATCTTATTGTTTCAACTGCATGAAGCAGTTGTATAAATGACAAGTAATTTTCTTTCTCAAAGAGTTTTGTTCACTCAATATAAATAGCATAAAGTTTCTTATGAATTGAGTTTAAATCAATGTCATAAGAGTATATGAATTACAATTACAATTACAATATTTGCATTTTATGTTGTAACAATTATTTCACTGAACTTAATTTTCTTGATAACAATCTTTGTATTTACTTTTCATTTAATTTCTGTCTTAAAGCATTTAATAATAATAATAATAAATAATAATAATAAATTTATACATTCTTATGACATTGATTAAATCAACTCATGAGAAACTTTATGCTATATATGTTGAGTAAACAAAATTCTTTGAGATAGAAAATCGCTCGCTGTCTATACAACTGCTACATGCAGTCAAGACAATAAAACTGAGATTATGTATTAAATCTGTTCATGATGATTGCACATTAAAGAATGAGTGTTCTTGTCACTTTAAACTGCTTCAACAACTTTGTTTTCATCATCATTCTTGCTGTTGTCTTAAAACTCTTCGTGATTGAGATGATGACTTGATAGTTCGTGAAGTCAATGTCTTGTAGCATATTCAATCAAAGATGCATTCAATTCAAACAATGCATCAGAATATGCTTGACTGTCTGATGATTTCATTTGCAGTTGCATCAAGAGTTATTTGCGCTTGACATGTTTTTCAAATGCAAATAAATTTTTAACTTTATGCATTTAATTCTGATATGAGTTGCAAGAGTGCTTTTGATCTTCTGAAAATCATTACGCATCTTTACTGACTTCTTGAATAAATGAAATCTTTGAGTAAGAAATGCATTAATGTTTGCAATGCATTTTTTGTAGTTTTTTCATTGAAAATCTCATTGACTTTTGTGAAACTGTATAATTGCATGTTCACTCATTTAAATCATTATTAAGAAGTTGAGTCATTTACATCTAAATTAATCAGTGATGAAACTCATCTGTATGCGATGCTGATTACGAATCTACTGTTTAGTTACAGTAAAGTCTAAAGATTATCAAAAGTTTGAATGACATTAAAGTGTTGCATGATGATGAAGCGTTGTGCATTGATCACATGCAGAGTTTTCGCAATCATGCAGACTTTAATAATCTCAATGCGCATACTATAAGCAATCTGCATGTAGATGAGAAAGTCAAATAGAATGCAGAACTACGAGAAAAATCACTTATGAAAATCATTCAATTCAGTATCTTGTTGTTGTGATGATAAGAACTGAGACAAAACACTCTTGTATTTAATCTGTTGAAGATGATTAGCAGAAAAAACTTAAATTATGAACATTCTTTAAATTTACATGCTAGCTATGTATAAATCTTGTTAAGACTGCATGTCTGTTACTACAACATAAACAACTCATGAAACTCATTAAGTTCAACACAAGCAAACTTAAAAATCTCATTAATATTATTTAACAAACATTTAAATACAGACATTTTATACATAAGTAATACACTGATAAGAAGACTTTATTAAAAGAAGAAAGATACAAGCAAGTTAGTAAAGAATGATTGAACTATGCTGTTTGATTAAAAGTGTAACATATGAACATTTCTGCAAGACATAATTGATCTGCATAAGAAAGATTTTTACAAATAACATGAAACAGATGAGTTGCACATTTAATAAGTGAGGTGAGCATTTGCAAAACATGATATACAATGATGATGATTGTTGATTTTAAGAATTTCACTTCTTCATTGAACTTTGATTCTTGAATGTCTTGATGATAAAGTTAATCTCTAGTTAAAAACATCATCTGTATAACTCAAGAAAACAGTAACATATGTTGATGTGATTAAAGAAGAAATCAACTGTGATATGCATGTATATTGCAGACGAAACATCTGCAACTTATGCTTAAGAAGTAAACTGTTGAAATTTGAGCAGTGAAAGATTTTATTTATCTTGAACTGTAAATCTGTCACAAGAAAACTCTTTAAGTAATTTCTTGAGTTTAAGAAGAAAATCAGCATAAAAGTTGTGCTTCATGTATGTTGCATGCAACGTATACAACATATTTTCAATAAACAGATGTCAACAACATTGCAAACTCATTTATATTCTTGACAATGTCATTTGACTTACGCATTTCAAAAAATGAAGTGAGACAAACAATTAAAAGAGTAAAAGCAAACAAAGCATCAAACATTTTAAACATTTCAAACAGAGTGCTGCAAACAGATCTTGCAGAACTGATCTTGATATTAATGAGTTTATTCAATGCATATGTAACACACAAATATCATTTGAAGCAGTTCAAAAAGACTCAAATGATAATACTATGCAAATCAAAAAAAAGCGATTATACTGATTTAAAGACATATTGATTCATTGCTTTGCTTGATATCATGAGAAAAGCTCTGAAGTTGATCATGATTAAAAGACTGAGCAATATCTCTTTGACAGTCACAAAGTCGATCACTTTCTTTGATCAACAGCTAGGTAAAATTGAGTAGCAGCTTGATCAGATGAGGTACGAGTGCTTCATAGATCACGCTGTCGTCGACTCGTCAAATTCAAATAAATGCTCATATGCTTAGTCATAAATGAGGTTTTTCTACTAGCATTGTAGATCATAGAAAGTGATCGACTTTGTGACTGTCAAAGAAATAGCTGAGACTCATCACATGCTATCTGATGCTCAAATGAAAGTGAAATACAAGTGATTCATGATCTCGACATTAAATTTACTAGTAGATCAAATTCACATGATATGAGACTGTAAAATCAAATATATAACATTCATGCTAAGTTTAAATGTTATTGAAGCATTCAATTAAGTCTTACATGTCAGACTTCTGCATACTCTGAAAATGAAAAGAACTTCAGACTACATAGTCAAATGAGCATGCAGCTTTCTTGAAAATTGAGAAACATTGCTGAGATTCAACGAGTAAATGAGTAACATACGCGAGATAAATGCAAACATATTGCAAAAGTCTTTTATTTCATTAATTTTCTTTCTATTCTTCAACATAAGTTTGATTAAGAAGTGCAAAACATTGAGAATTAAGATTGAAGTGCTTAACTTTGTAAATGACATTAACATTCTAGAATACAATAGATTCATTGAAGAAATTTGCAAAACATTGAGCAAAGCATACAACATTTGCGCGAAATGAGCTTGCACTCATGACGCAACATTCACATCAGAAAAGTATGAATTTACACACTTCATCAGAAAATCAAAGAGATTTGACATGATGATTAACATACAAATAGAAAGCTCAGTTTTTCTTTCTTTCTTTTTTTTCTTCATTAAGTGCATGCAGTCTATGACTATGACACTGTCTAGACGCTGTATGTATGCTAAGTTACATGTACTCTGACCAAAGTCGCTGCTTTATATCTTTTCGTTGATCAATCACATCGATAGTTTGCGCATACAAGCGCTCTTTCTCAATTCTCATCATTGTACTTTCGTTTTTCTTTGTTTCTTTGCATTCTTGACGTTCTACTCTTTCGTTTCTAATAGTCATTTTCTCGTCGCAATTCGAGTATTTTTCAAATACTTTAGTGTTGCGATTCTTTCAATTTTGATGATGAACAGTGTCAATATAGTGTCTGTGTTTTTGAGCTGAGCTTTTTCCTTAAGCTTTATCTGCTCTGCTCTATAATGTCTGCAGTTCAGCAGTAAACAATGTTTATCTCACATTGCATATTTCATAGTATTTGTTTGAATTATTCTCTGATAATCGATGCAAATAGCTCTTGAAGTAATCATGTTTCATTTTCAGCTAAATAAAGATTGAAAACGTTAGTCTATCAATTTTTCTCATCATTTTTAGTGATTTATGACTTAGACTCACATTCAATATGTGCTTTCAATACTGATTTCCCTTCTTGATGCTGATTTTTCAAACATTTAATCATTGCAATTTCATCTCTTTGCAAATTTGCTTTTTGACGAAGCTTATGATGATTGCTTTCATGTTGTCGATAGCTGATAATTCTTAAGCAGTGCTTTTAATCAATTAATCAACTTTTTCATTCTCAATAATGCTTTTGCAACTCAATATTCACTGTATGCAAATTTGATACTGATTCTGACGTAAATTGATTAAGTTTTGTCGTATATCATTGAATAACTTCGCATTGATATTGCTCTTTGCATTTAGTCTTTGCAAAGTCATTTGACTGTTCATGTACACTCAAATTTCGCTGTTTTTGAGTGCTTTTTCGCTGCATATTGCAATTACATCGCTAATAGCTTGCAGTTTCGCTTTCGTTGTGATTATTTTGTCATAAACGCTTGTCACTTTGCTGTATCTGATGAGTTTATGCGTGAATATCACTGTCGTTTCAGTTTCAGTTTCAATCTCTGCTATCTTTTTTTGAATTTGCGATGCGTCAATATACATCACTATGTTTTTCGTCTTTTTGATAATTCTTTCTACTTCTCTGTAGTGCGAATTGATCATTTCGCGAGTTTCACTTTTTGCAAATTCGGTTTGAATTCTTGCTAAATGCTCGATTTCTTGATCTCACGATTTCTTGAAGTGAGAAATTTTGATTTCTTTTATTGAATTCAGTGTTTTTTGCACTTTGTTCAATATTCAATATATCTGCGTAAGTCTGTCTTTGCACTTCTTGACTTTTCAAGATAAGTTCATCTTCATCTCATTTCAGTTCAGATATTTCAATGCATTCAGATCTAAATTCAATTCGATAGCGTATTAAAATGAGAACAAAATAAATGTTCTTTTTCTGATAAAGTGTTTTTTCAATAATTCAACTATTTAAATTGCATAGTTCTTGCACTTTTGATCTAATTGCATCTTCATCAACGAGATTTCAACTTCTATTTGCATAGCATCTATCGATGATGTTAAACTGTGTATGACTATTTTGTGTCATTTCTCGTCTTTTTAAATGCTTTTAACATCAAAAACATGCTTTCATATTGCTCTTTGCGCTAGTAAGACATCTGCTGTGTATTTTTTTTAAAATTATCAGAACAATGTTGTTTTTCTTTTGTGTTTTGACTATTATGACAACTATTAGATCGATTTTCGTCTTTTTCAATGTGTTATTCATTGAATCTCGGAAAAAATCGAAAATCGAAATTTTTCGCGCTCACGCAGACCAAAATCGGCGATGAAACGAGAGTTCATCAACACAGAAGAAAGAATCATCAATTCAGATAGTAATTTGATTGATAAATCGAAGAGTAAACTCACATGAAAAGAACAAGTCATCAATCGACTTTAGAACAGCACAAAAGACTGCGTACTGACGCAAAAATCGAAATCGAACTCTTTTATGCTTGAAGATTGCACAGAAAACAACATTGTTTCAAAGAAGTACAGCATTTCTTATCAAATCACTATCTGTTTTACCTTTTCTTGATGTGCAAGACAATAAGTTAAGATCAGTCGTTACTATTCTGAGCAAAATAACATGACTACTTTGATATCTGAAATATAAAGTAATTGCATCAAGCATTTTCTATCAAAAAGAGTAATCTAGATTCTTGCAGACTAAATTTATATCATTTTCATCTGACATAAGTCAATAATAGAAGACAATTTATTGCAGATTTCAAGATAGAAATTGAGAAATCTTTACACTAAAGTTATTGTCTACGTGAAACGCTCTGAATAAAAGATTAAAAAGATATTTAAGTGATGTTAAGTAAATTTTCTAAAAGCTTGAAGTTCAAAACTCAGAAAAACTCTTTATGAAAAGAAATATAAAGAGTTGCTTTATGCATTCTTTCTCGCCTCGTTTCGCGAATAGTAACGTGAAACTCAGTAGAAGCAATAGCTCAGCATCAGAATTCAAAACATCGACGATAGAAATTAAAAAGTCAACGTTAGAAATTGAAATAAATTTATAAGATAAACTTAGCATGAGTTCATCAATAAGCAAACAACTGCAGAATGACATTGTTGATTTATTTTGCAGTCAACAAAAATTGCTCACATCAGTAAATAGAAAAACGCAATACATGTTTAGTTCACTTGATGCATTAATGCTAAATTCACATGCAAACGCGCATAATGACAAGAATATAATCAATCTGCGAAATGCAAATTCGCAGCAAAAAGAGCAAACATAAGCAATTGTGAAATTCAAAGAAATGAAAAAGCGAAAAGTGATGAAAAGTTCACAAAAAGAAGTTAACATTGAAGTTAGTACAAGCAAGTGCTATGATGTCATCTCTAAAAAGATGCAGATAAAGAGACTGCGCGAAAGAATTGAATACACAGTCAATCAGCTAAGACAAGCAACATCAGAATAGAAAGAAACTATAAGTCATAGCTTAATCTACATTCAAAAAGCATGCAATGAAAGCATAGAAAACTCGATTCAGAAGCAAATAGATTGACTTCAAAGTTAAACAAACAACAAACTGAAGATCATTTTACAATTGATTCAACAAAATGCTGAAGACATCAAAAAGAAAATTAATGCAAAGCAAATGACAGAGAATTTGCAAATCTTGCAGAAGACGCAGGTTTCGCAAACGTTGCAAGTCATGCAAAATTCGCAAAAATCAACGCAGAAGCTCACATATGCACAAAAAGCAGCTCAAGTCACAAATGCAAATGCAAATGCAAACACAAATGCAAATGTGAATGCAAATGCAGACGAATGAAATCTGATTATCAAGAAATTCTCATCAAAATCACAAGAAATATCATATTACAAAAGAAGACTCATTGTCAATCTCAAAAATGAGAACTGAACGTTGAAGATGATGAAAATGCAAGATTCAATGAATAATGCATTGAAAAAGGCGAAAATCAATCTAAGAGTCATCATGATAGTCAAAACGCTAAAGAGAAACAACATTGCTTTGATGATTTTGAAAAAATACATCGCAGATATCTTACTAGCGCAAAGAGTAATATGAAAGCATGTTTTTGATGTTAAAAGCATTAAGAAAGATGAGAAATGACACAAAATAATCATACACAGTCTGAAAATTGAAATCTTCAACATGAAGATTGAAATGAAATATTTGAGAATTGAGCTAAAGAAGTACAATTCTGAATTGAAGCTGATAATTAATTCAATATGATTATCAAAAGATGAAAATAAAGCAAGAAAGAATCATGCTTTAATGATACTGATGTTCAAAATCGAAGCAGAAGCACAAAGACATCTGAAAAAACAACTTTTAGCTGCGAGATTGACATATCAAACAGTCGAATATCGAGACTATTGATCAAATGATCAATGTCAAAAATGTTAAACATTCAAGCATTTGCAAAACAAATGCAACAGATCATTAAGATGCTTGTACTGCAAACGAAATCATCAGATCTGAAATCATAAATGTCAATTATCTACGTGCAAAGATGAGCAATCATGCAATCACATGATTTCTAGATGTTGCAACTGTCAAAATGCACACTTTGCAAATAACGTAATGTGCAAAACATATCAGACAGCTCAGTTTATTAGCTCACAAAAAGATCATTTAGTCACGAAATTGTAATAAGTATTGCATTCGAAATGTCACAAAACAATGCAAATAACAAAAGCTTTGCAAACATGTTGAATATTTGAATTCTACAGCACAATTGCGCAAGATCAACGCAAATTATGCATGCATGCATGAAATTTGCGAAAAACAAGACAGACATTGTTATACTACAAGAATCATGAATGAGAGACGAAAATATAACAATTTCGCATTCATCATTTATCTGCATCAAATCAAATGTTCAGAATAAAAAAGTTGATCAAAATGACAACTGACAACAGCGATCTATTGAAGCATATGATATATCAAATCGATTGACAAGTTATAGAGCACAATCATATGATCAAAACAAGTTTTCATTCGACTCAATAGCTTCACAGATGACTGCGTTGCAAGTCAAAAATCGAAAATTGAAATTTTTCGCACTCACGCAGACCAAAATCAACGGCGAAACGAGAGTTCATCAACGCAGAAGAAAGAATCATCAATTCAGACAGTAATTTGATTGATAAATCGAAGAGCAAACTCACATGAAAAGAACAAGTCATCAATCGACTTTAGAACAGCACAGAAGACTGCATACTGATGCAAAAATCGAAATTGAACTCTTTTGCACTTGAAGATTGCACAGAGAACAACGTTGTTTCAGAGAAGTACAGCATTTCTTATCAAATCACTATCTGTTTTATCTTTTCTTGATGTGCAAGACAATAAGTCAAGATCAGTCATTATTATTCTGAGTAAGATAATGTGACTACTTCAATACACAAGATATAAAGCAATTGTGTCAAGCATTTTCTATCAAAAGAGTAATCTAGATTCTTGCAGACTAGATTTATATTATTCTCGTTTGACATAAGTCAATAATAGAAGATGATTTATTACAGATTTTGAAATAGAAGTTGAAAAATCTTTACACTAAAGTTACTGTCTACGTGAAACGCTCTGAGTAAGAGATTAAAGAGATATTTAAGTGATGTCAAGTGAATTCTCTAGAAGTTTGAAGCTTGAAACTCGAAAAAACTCTCTATGAAAAGAAATATAAAGAGTCACTTTATACACTTTTTCTCATCTTGTTTCGCGAATAGTGACGTGAAACTCAGCAGAAGTAATAGCTCAGCGTCAGAACTCAAAACATCAATGATAGAAATTAAAAGATCAACGTTAAAGATTGAAACAGATTTATGAGATGAACTTAGCATGAGTTCATCAACAGACAAACAACTGCAGAACGACATTGTCAATTTATTTTGCAGTCAACAAAAATCACTCACATCAGCAAATAGAAAAACGCAATACATGTTTAGTTCACTCGATGCATTGATACTAAATTCACATGCAAATGCACATAATGACAAGAATACAATCAATTTGCAAAATGCGAATTCGCAGCAAAAAGAGTAAACACAAGTGATTGTGAAATTCAAAGAAATGAAAAAGCGAAAAGTGATGAAAAGTTCGCAAAAAGAAACTAGCATCGAAGTTAGTACTAGCAAATGCTACGATGTCATCTTTAAAGAGATGCAGATAAAGAGACTGCGCAAAAGAATTGAATTTGCAGTCAATCAGCTAAGACAAGCAATATCAGAACAGAAAGAGACTATAAGTCATAGCTTAATCTACATTCAAAGAGCATGCAACGAAAGCATAGAAAACTCGATTCAGAAGCAAATGAATTGACTTCAAAGTCAAACAAACAACAAACTGAAGATCATTCTACAACTGATTTAACAAAATGCTGAAGACATCAAAAAGAAAATTAATGCAAAGCAAATGACAGAGAATTCGCAAATCTTGCAGAAGACGCAGATTTTGCAAACGTTGCAAGTCATGCAAAATTCGCAAAAATCAACGCAGAAGCTCACATATGTGCAAAAAGCAGCTCAAGCCACAAGCGCAAATGCAAATGTGAATGCAAATGCAGACGAATGAAACCTGATTATCAAAAAACTCTCGTCAAAGTCACAAGAAATATCATATCGCAAAAGAAGATTGATAGTCACTTCAAAAAATGAGAACTGAATCTTACAAGTGATGAAAATGCGCAATGCAGTAAACAACGCACTGAAGAAGACAAAGTCTGACATAATAGTTGCTACAGTGACTAAAACACAAAGAGATAACAATATTGCTTTAATAATTTCAAAGAAATACATCGCGAAAGCTCTACTGAAGCAAAGAGATATATGAAAGCATATATTTGAAGTCAAAAGTATCAAGAAGAATGAAAAATGATACAAGATAGTGATACACAGTCTGAAAATTGATATCTTCAACATGAAGATTGAAATGAAATATCTGAGAATTGAGCTAAAGAAGTACAATTCTGAATTGAAGCTGATAATCAATTCAATATGATTATCAAAAGATGAAAATAAAGCAAGAAAGAATCATGCTTCGACGATACTAACGTTTAAAATCGAAGTCGAAGCATAAAAACATCTGAAAAAATAAGTTCTAGCAGCGAGATCAACATATTGAATGATCAAATATCAAGATTATCGATTAAGTGATCAGTGTCAGAGATGTCAAACATTCAAACATTTGCAAAACAAGTGCAATAAATCATCAAGATGCTTGTTTTGTGAATGAAATCATCTGACATGAAAGCATAAATGTCAATTATCTACGTGTAAAGACAAGCAATTATGCAATCACATGATTTCTAGATGCTGTAACTGTCAAAATGCGCACTTTGCAAACAGCGCAATGTGCAAAACATATCAGACAGCTCAATTTATTAGCTCACAAAAAGATCATCTAGTCACGAAATTGTAATGAGTAGTGCATTCAAAATGTCACAAAACAACGTAAATGATGAAAGCTTTGCAAACACATTGAATATTTGAATTCTACAGCACAGTTGTGCAAGATCAACGCAAATTATGCATGCATGCATGAAATTTGCGAAAAACAAGACAGATATTGTTATACTATAAGAATCATGAATGAAAGATGAAAATATAACAATTTCACATTTGTCATTTATCTGCATCAAATCAAATGTTCAGAATACTCATGTCAGAGTACTGATATTTGTTGCGAAAAACGCAAAGAAATTTACATGCACATCAAGATCAGACATAGTCAATAGTGAAGATATGCAAGCGATATCAATAGTGAACAATAAAATTCAGAGAGAAATTTTATTGTTCAATATTTACAATGAAAAGTCACAAAATGCAAATGATGAGCAATTATACATGATTGAGCGAGAATTAGCAAAAGTTATGCTAAATTCTGAGCAAAAAGTTATTATCATCGAAGACTTTAATGCACATCATAGCTGATGAAACGCAAAAATTTCAAACTCTATTAGAATGAAAGCATTAATAAAGTGAGTAAATTTATATAAGTGCAATCTGATTAACACTTCTGATATAAACACATATCACAGCTATTCAAGTCAGTCAAGCTCAATACTTGATTTAGCATTTGCATCAAAGAATATGTGCAATCACATCAAGAATTGACATATAAATGAGAATGCAAACACAGAATTCAATCATGAAGTAATTTTATTTACAATAGTTACGAAAAAAGTAAAGTTGATCGAAAATTCGCTGAACGCGTCATACAATCTGCAAAAAGTCAACTGAAAAGACTTTAATGAACATTTGCAAAAGACGAAAGACAAAATGATAGTCAAGATGCAAAGAATCATGAGTTTAGAAGCAAAAGTCATTTATTTGATTGAATGCATCAAAAATACAGTGAAATTATTCGTATTTAAACAGCGAATATGTGCAAAATCAAAACTCTGATGAAACAATGAACTCATTGAAATGCAAAAGACGTTGTCATCAAAAAAGCGAATCTGAAAAAGATGCAGAAATGATGATGCATAAGCAAAGATAGTGCAAATGCAAAATTCGTATCATGATGCAATAAAGCTGATCAAAAACCAATTCTGAATCAATTTTTTAAACAACATTGAAAAGAAAAAAGTGTTTCAGATTTACAAGTTCACTAAATCACATTTAATTGAGAAGCTACTTTTAATACAAAACTTGCAAAAAGAATTGAAGATTGAATTTAATGAAAAGTGCAAGACATTTCTGAAAGCAATGTACTTATCATCATTGAAAATTCAAATCAATAAAGAATTACTATCAAATGAAAGTATACAGTGATCAAGAGTTATCAAAGGGAAAATCAAGCACGTTATTAACTTCTCAGCATTCAGAAAAGCACTTGAATCAGATGATATGTCATTTGCAATCATACAGTGAGCGTACAAAACTATATTGAAAATCTTCAATTTAGTGTACTCAGATTTGATTGAAAACGACTATTCTTCGAAGATATGATGCAAAGACACGAAAATTATTCTGAAAAAATCAGACAAATCAAATTATTCAATTTCAAAGACATACAGAATTATTATGCTGCTAAATCATTTAAACAAAGTAGCAGAAAAAATAATAGTAGTGCAACTGTCTTACACAGCTGAAATTAATGATAAGTTGCTGAATTTTGATCAAATGAAAGACAGAAAACAAAGATTAACTATAAATGCAGTACTAAATCTAGTACATGATGTGCAAATGACAAAAAGTTGAGAAAACATGTTTATTTATTTACTTCTAGATGTCAAAAAAGTCTTTGACCATGTTACATTGAAACAGCTGATCAAAATATTGATTAAATTGAAAATATCAGTCAATTTAATCAATTGAGTAAAATGTTTCTTACAAAATCGAATTATTGACTTAGCATTTGACGATGAACGTTAGAAATTAAAGAAAATAATCACAGAAATATCACAAGATTCATTTATCTCGCTCATTTTATTTCTAATTTATATTCGATATTTGTTTTCAAAGATTCGCGCAAAGTTCAAAAATTTACAGTCACTCAGCTATATTGATGACGTGATGCTATACATTGAGGGAAGAAATATTGACAAGAATGTGAAAATACTGGAAAACGTAGCAAAAATCGCTTTCACATGAGCTGAGAACAACGTAGTGCAATTCAATGACTCAAAATCTGAACTAATACACTTTGTGTTACGATTCTAGCTACGCATCTATGTTGATAGCTATGTTGATAACTATGTTGATGACTATGTTCATGACTATTATCGATCGCTCGTCACTAGACTATTGAATTGTTTCGAAGTCAACTCTATTCAGAGTTAGCTTATGTTCTTCTGAATCATATAGATAGTTGACTCTTTTCTTCTAGATACTTTTCTTTCTTAGCATTTATATACTTGTTACATTACACTCATATGACTCGCTCTATGCTGATTTCTAACATTATATAAATGCTTCTTCATTACAGACGAAGTGAAATAATCTGCATTGACTTGCTCTGCTTGATTCACACGACTATTGACTTTGATCTAGTCAACTCGTGATTGTGCAGACACTCACTCTTCTTTCTCATGAGCTGACTCAGCGAGAATAAACAAAAGATTCGAACTCATACGCTGATCAGCGAGTATAAACAAATGATTGAAATCATTCAACTAGATCAAAGATCAGCGAATTAATCATTCATTCAGATTTGCAAGAAATTCTTTGAATTTGTTGAACAATCAAACGAGATCAGTCATAGAACTGCGTGAAGTCTCTATCTTGAGAAGCAAACTCTCAGTGAGTTTGCTTCAATGACATCGTCAATGCAATGATCTTTTCATCACTCTATCTATCAGTGAATCGATTCGTCTATTAGTTCATGTGCAACTAGTGAGTCTGCTTTAATGACATCTATTCTCAATGCAATGATCTACTCGCTCTCATCGCTTTATTCATCAGTGAATCTGATCATACGTTCACATGCAACTAGTGAGTCTGCTATAATGACGAGCTCAAAGTCAATCTCTTCAATGAGCAAGTCAATCAGTGAGTCTGCTTCAATGACACTGTCAATGCAATGATTTATCTTCTCATCATTCTACTCATCAGTGAATCGATTCATCTACTCATTCATATGCAACTAGTGAGTCTGCTACAATGACATCTTTCGTCAATGCAATGATTTATTTATTTACATTGCTCTATCTATCAGTGAATTGATTCGTCTATCAGTTCACATGCAACTAGTGAGTCTGTTACAATGACGAGTTCAAAGTTGATCTCTTAAATAAGCAAGTTAATCAGTGAGTCTGCTTCAATGACATCAATCAATAGTTGATCTCTTCGCTGAGCTAGTTGATTCTCTTCTAGTGAGTCTGCTTCAATGACATCAGTCAATAGTCAATCTCTTCGCTGAGCAAGTCAATTCTTTTCTACATAGTGAGTCTGCTACAATAGACATTTCGATTCTACACAAGGCTAAGAAAATACATTCATGCAAACATGAATCATTGAAGAGAGAGAATACTGTTACGATTCTAGCTACGCATCTATATTGATAGCTATGTTGATGACTATGTTGATGATTATGTTTATGACTATCATCGATTGCTCGTCACTAGACTATTGAATTGTTTCGAAGTCAACTCTATTCAGAGTTAGCTTATGTTTCTCTGAGTCATATAAATAATCGACTCTTTTCTTCTAGATACTTTTCTTTCTTAGCATTTATATACTCGTTACATTACACTCATATGACTCGCTCTATGCTGATCTCTAACACTTTGAAAGACACAAGATGACATTCAATCAAATGATTATTCTACTCAATAACACGATCATAAAATCAAAGACATGCATACAATGACTAGAAGTTTGACTGAATCGAAAGCTCAACTTCAAAGTTCATGTGCAAACGAAAATCATGATAGTCACAAGAACGCTACACTCATTATTTAGATTAATGAATAGCAAGTGAAAACTAAATGTTAAATCAGAAAAGCAGTTATATCTGACATGCGTCACGTCTATTAGCGATTATGACGTCGAAATATGGTGAAATAATCAAAAAAGCTACTTAGTCAAATTTCGCAAACTGCAAAACGCTGCATTACGAAAAATTCTGAGTGTGTTTCAAACATTATCGATAGATGCTATGCAAATAGAAGTTGAAATCTCGTCAGTGAAGATGCAATTAGATCAAAAGTGCAAGAACTATGCAATTCAAATAGTTGAGTTATTGAAAAAACACTTTATCAGAAAAAGAACATTTATTTTGTATTCATCTCAATACTTTATTGAATTGAATCTAGATTTGAACGCATCGAAATATCTGAACTAAAACAAGATGAAGAAGAAATTATCTTGAAAAGTCAAGAAGTGCAAAGACAGACTCATGCAGATATATTGAATATTGAACAAAGTGCAAAAAACATTGAATTCAATAAAAGAAATTGAAATTTCTCACTTCAAGAAATCGTGAGGTCAAGAAATTGAGCATTTAGCAAGAATTCAAATCAAATTTGCAAAAAGCGAAATTCGCGAAACAATCAATTTGCACTACAGAGAAGTAGAAAGAATTATCAAAAAGGCGAAAAACATAGTGATGTATATTGATGCATCGCAAATTCGGAAAAAGATAGCAGAGATTGAAACAGAAACTGAAACAGCAGTGATATTCACGCATGAACTCATCAGATACAGCAAAGCAACAGTGTTTATGACAAAATAATCACAACGAAAGCGAAACTGCAAGCTATTAGCGATGCAATTGCAATATGCAGCGAAAAAGCACTCAAAAACAGCGAAATTTGAGTGTACATGAACAGTCAAATGACTTTGCAAAGACTAAATGTAAAGAGCAACGTCAATGCAAAGTTATTCAATGACATACAACAAAACTTGATCAATTTACGTCAAAATCAGTGTCAAATTCACATACAGTGAATATTGAGTTGCAAGAGCATTATTAAGAATGAAAAAGCAGATAAATTGATCAAAAGTGTTGCTCAAGAATTATCAGTTATTGACAACATGAAAGCAATCATCATAAGCTTCATCAAAAAGCAAATTTGCAAAAAGACGAAATTACAATGATTAAATGTCTGAAAAAGCAGCATCAAGAAGAAAAATCAGTATCAAAAGCACATATTGAATGTGAATTTAAGTCATAAATCACTAAAAGAGATGAGAAAAATCAATAGACTAATGTTTTCAATCTTTATTCAGCTGAAAATGAGACATGACTATTTCAAGAGCTATTTGCATTGATTATCAGAGAATAATTCGAACAAATGCTATGAAATATGCAATGCAAGACAAACGTCGAAGCATTTACTGCTGAACTGCAGACATTATAGAGCAGAGCAGATAAAGCTTAAGGAAAAAGCTCAGCTCAAAAACACAGACACTATA